>Ga0194047_10001651_pt1 | contig 13414 bp, 10 predicted proteins | sample JunL225m_MetaG_2_FD_160070 | JGI IMG/M metagenome (GOLD analysis project Ga0194047, IMG submission 160070) | Anoxic zone freshwater microbial communities from boreal shield lake in IISD Experimental Lakes Area, Ontario, Canada - Jun2016-L221-5m | ecosystem: Environmental > Aquatic > Freshwater...
GGCGGGGCACGTGGTGGTGGGGGTTATTCAGTTGCAAAATCTGTGGCCAACTGGTACCAATTTAAATTGGCTTTCCAAAATCATTAAAATACTTCTCCCAAGTTAACAAAAAATCCTTGTGAGCTATTGTTGCCCAAACCGTAATCAATACAAATATTGGTTTTAGAATACTTATTTAATTTTAATCTTAAACCTAGGCCATAACCAGGCAATACCGATTTATAGGTTGTAGAAAGTTCATCTGAAAACTTTTCTGCATTTACAAACAATACTCCACCCACCATTCCATTTTTACTAATGCCAAATCGGTATTCGGTTTCTAGATAAGACATATTGTTGCCTCTAAATCTACTTTGAATATAGCCTCTTCCAGTATTGTACTGATCGTCCCAACCGGTTGCAGGTTTTAATAAATAGGGAGGAGCACCACTTAAGGTTAACCATTCATAACTCCAAAAGGCCAATGTATTTTTTGAGCCCTTAGGAAAACTAAAATATTTACGCGTATCAATTAAAAGTGATTGCCAATAATTACCACTGCCTAAGATGGGTAAATTATCTCTAAAGTTTATATTAAAATACATTCCATCAGAAGCATTAATTTGATTAGTTCTAGAATCGTACAATACATTAAAGACAGGCCCTATTGCAATCTCAGACTTTCCTAGTTCTCTTTCAATTAAAGCGTTGATTCTCTTTGTTCCGGGATCTACTACGGATATATTCCAAAATTGATCATAATAAAGTCCTGCTCCTGCATACCAATTCTTTGCAAAAGAAATTAAAATTTTATCGTGAATTTTTAAGCCATCAAAATTAATGGTATGTGCTTTATTGGGATCGGTTCTACCACCTAATCCATAAATACTGGAAGGATAAGAGATGTATCTATTGTCGGAAATTAAATTTATTTTATCTTTTTTCAACCAGATATCTGCATACAAAGGAAAGATGGTTTGATTGTATTGCGAATAAGTGAAGCTTGAGCTGATATTGGATATTTTTGCATCTTTATCGGTATGCGTATAAAATCCAAGATTGCCGCTTACGACTCCGGCCATACCCGTTTGTAAAGTATATCCAACAGCAGGTAATAAAGACAAATGGTATTTGTTTTTATCTCTTGTATTGTTGGAGTCAAACTTTTTTTTAATGAGGGCATGAAAATAATCTGTAATGTCTTTTTGAGCAAGCTGCTTAATTAAGCTATCATTTATTTTTATAGGTAAGCTATCATTTAAAGTATGCAAAGGGCTGGCAAATAAGCAAGTGCTTGTTATCCATAAACAGGTACTAAGCAGCATTTGCTTTATGAAGTATTTTGGGAAAATTACGCTTTTGATACCTACCAGTTTTTTGTTAAAAATCAATCAAGCTAAAAATAAATAAAACTTGATTAGAGTTTAGACTTTAATTTTATATATTGGTTTAATAGGTTAATGAATTATATATAACATATTATAAATCAATTCTATATAATAAAAGACTGTTCATTTTAATGGATATAGTTCTAAAAAATATGTTCTAAATTTATAGAACACTACCGGTGCTGCTTTTATTAAACCCTTTCTTTAAAAATTACGCTCTAATGAAAAGAAGTCCCTATATCGTTTTTCTAATTTTATTAACCTTTTTTGTTATTTCTTTTTTGACCAATATTATGGGGCCTTTAATCCCTGATTTAATCAAAGGCTTTAGTTTAAGTTTAACCTTGGTGGCTTTATTGCCCTTTGCTTTTTTTATTGCGTATGGCGTCATGTCTATTCCTTCAGGAATGATGATAGAAAAGTACAAGGAGAAAAAAGTAATGATAAGCGCCTTCGTAGTGGCTTTTATAGGCTCCCTTATTTTAGCCTTATTTCCTAATTATTTATCGGCAGTAGGTTCATTGTTTTTAATTGGTTGTGGTATGGCTATGCTGCAAGTAGTTATTAACCCTTTATTACGTACTTCAGGTGGGGAAGAAAATTTTGCATTTTACTCAGTGCTAGCACAACTTATATTTGGATTTGCTTCTTTTGTAAGCCCCTTGGTGTATTCTAAATTAGCATTTGCAATGGGCCATGATAATAAAGGAAGCTCTTTGCTTACTTATTTATATACATTAGTGCCCCCTCAATTACCTTGGATATCACTTTACTTTTTATTTGTAGTAATTTGTTTTTTCATGATAGTCATTATTGCCCTATCCAAATTTCCTGAAGTAGAATTAAAACAAGAGGAAAAGGCTGGTGCTTTAGCAACACATATAACCCTACTTAAAAATAAGCAAGTGGTTCTATATTTTATTGCAATGATTTGTTATGTAGGATCTGAACAAGGTGTAGCGAATTGGATTTCACAATTTCTTTTGAGTTACCACGGATTAGATCCGCAAAAAATAGGCGCTGAAACAGTGGCTTATTTTTGGGGTTTGATGACAGCCGGTGGTGTGCTAGGTTTACTACTATTAAAAATTATGGACAGCCGTATTGTACTCATTACCTTTACAGCGCTGGCTATGATAAGTTTACTACTTGCATTATTTGGAACTTCTTCCATGGCCTTAATAGCCTTCCCCATGGTAGGATTTTTTGCTTCGGTTCTATATCCCATTATTTTTTCTTTGGCCTTAAACTCTGTAAGTGAACACCATGGCTCTTTTTCGGGTATTATGGTTACAGGCATTATTGGAGGCGCCATTGTCCCTTTAATTATTGGATGGTTTGGAGATATCTACGGTTTACGTTTAGGTATGTGCTTTTTATTTCTAACACTTGGCTTTATATTTAGTATTGGTTTTTGGGCCAAACCTATTATTACCAATAAAACCATTTCCTTATTTAAAAAGAAAGAGGGCAATATTGCTTAATATATTATATGAGTGAAACAAAAGTTATAGGCATTGATTTAGGGGCTACCAATATACGTGCAGGTATAGTACAAGAGGGCAGTATACATACTATTCAAAGCAAACGCATTAAAAGTGCAGGTACAGTAGAAGAAGTATTGGCCGACTTTTATTTATTAATTGATGCGCTTTTAGATAAAGAAGTGGTAGCTATTGGAATAGGTGTTCCAAGTGTGATAGACTTAGTAAAAGGTATTGTATATGATGTACAACATATTCCTTCTTGGAAAGAAGTACCCTTAAAAGAAATTTTAGAATCTAAGTATAAAATGCCTGTATTGGTAAACAACGATGCGAACTGTTTTGCCTTGGGTGAATTTCATTTTGGAAAGGGCAGGGGTAAGTCAGAAATGATAGGACTTACTATTGGTACAGGTTTGGGAGCAGGTGCTATTGTCCATAAACATTTATTTGCTGGCCCTAATTGTGGGGTAGGTGAGTTTGGAATGGTAGATTACTTAGAGCATAATTATGAATACTATGCAAGTGGCCAATATTTTTCTCATATCTATAATTTAAATGGGGAAGAAGTTTTTGAACGTGCTAAAGCAGGTGATAAACAAGCCCAACAGTATTATGCAGAAATGGGCACACATTTAGGCAATGCCATAAAATTAATAATGTATACTTTCGATGCTTCTTATATTGTTTTAGGAGGTTCCGTAAGACATGCTTATCCCTATTTTGAAAAAAATATGTGGGCACGCATCAATACTTTTGCCTATGGGCATTCAGTGGCAAATTTAAAAATTGAATTATCTGATTTAGAGAACGCAGGAATATTAGGGGCTGCTGGTTTATACTATGACCAGTTATAGCTTTTTATATAATTTATTACAACTTATAAAAACTTATTGTTAGAGAATTTACCCTTTGACAATTGAAACTATAATGATTATATATTATTTTAATGCTGCTGCAGCGGCTTCGTCTAAGTAAATACTACAATTAGGGTGGTTCCTTAATAAGCTTGCTGGCACTGCTTCTGAGATAGGTCCTTCCATTACTTCTTTTACAATGCCTGCTTTTTTTGAACCACTTACTATAAGTACTATATGTTTGGCATCCATTAAAGTATCTATACCTAAAGTAATTCCTTTAGTAAGGGGCTGGGGCTTTTTAAAATATTTTTGTCCTACTTCAACAGTTAAAGGGTCAAGATTAATTATATGAGATCTTGTTTGTATAGAAGTATGCGGTTCATTCATTCCAATATGTCCGTTCATACCTAAACCTAAAATGGCCATTTCAATTCCTCCTTTTGCTTGAATCGTATTTTCTGTTATACTACACTGCTGTTCTAAATCGGAGGCTGCTCCATCAAAAAAACATATACGATTTGCAGGAATTGCTAAAGGATTAAATAATTCTCTATTCAAATGATATCTACAACTTCCTTCATCATCTCCATTGAGCCCAACCCATTCATCTAAACCTAAAAATGACCAACTATCAATATTAATTTCATTAGAGCCTACACCCTTAACAATATTCTTATAAATACCAGAAGGAGAATCGCCAGAAGCTACGCATATTAAGGGTTTTGAAGCAGCCTGCATTATGGCAACAATATCTTCATATGCCTTTTCAGACATGGCTTCATAGTTATTTGAAATTATTATTTTCATGATTTTATAAAATCTTCAAAAGTTTATTAATTAAATTTTAGTAATTATAATTTCAATGCACCCCAACCTTTTCTGTATTCTCTTTTAATAAATTGGTTGGCTGCTTCAAAATTGGTGACACGCATATTATCTCCATCCCATTTCAAGGCCTTGTACCTTCCAGAAAATTTATAGCCTTCCATATTGCCATACACAGGGTCCACTCTTTTTATTTTTTCACGAATATTAAAACTGCGTAATAATAAATTACCCAATAAAACGGTTTCTGTTAAAGGCCCTGCATAGCCTACAAAAGGTGAGTCTACTTCCATATTGCCATAGCCCGCAATACTTGCATCTACCCATTGCCACCAATGTCCATCCATATCGCCTTTTACTCTTGCGTATTTTTTGGGAATATTAATATCCTTATTTAAACTAAGCGGTAATAATCTTGGATGACTGCCACCCCAGCCACAAGCTACTTTTCCTTTAGTGCCTATAAATAAAGTAGCGCCTTCAAAATCGTTTTCACCTGGGAAGTCTCCTAGAGCATCATTAAAATTTAAATCGGGGTCTAATTCGTTGACACGCTCTGGTGTAATGCCTCCATCCATCCAAAATAAATCTAAGTCCTTGCCACTTTTTTGCTTGAACTTAAATTTTAAAGAACTTGATACTGGACCACTCTCAGGATACACGCCTTCTTTAAATATACCACTGTACACCGTACTTGCACTTCCTGATATTTCTGTTGGATAACCTAATGCTAATAATTTAAAGGGAGGTCCAATAATATGACAACCCATATCACCTAAAGCACCTGTTCCAAACTCCCACCAACCTCTCCAATTAAAAGGTACTAGGTTTTCTATATAATTTGTTTTTTGTGCAGTGCCCAACCATAAATCCCAATTTAATTCTTTAGGAATAGGAGGGGTAGACTTTGGCCATGATACTCCTTGTGGCCAAACGGGTCGGTCAGTCCAACAATATACTTTTTCAATGTCACCAATTAATCCTGCTTCAAACCATTCACGCATGGTACGCATACCATCGCAAGAAGCCCCCTGGTCGCCCATTTGCGTAACTACCTTGTATTTATCTGCTGCCTGCGTTAATATTCTGGCTTCATAAATATCATGGGTTAAAGGCTTTTGTAAATACAAATGTTTTTTTAACTGCATCGCACTTAAACCCACCAGAGCATGATTATGATCGGGTATGGCTACAGTCACTGCATCAAAGTTTTTACTTTCTTTATCAAACATTTCTCTCCAATCATGATAAAACTTTGCTTTCGGAAATTGTTTTCTTTTAGAAGCGGCTGGCCTTTCATCTACATCACATAAAAAAGCAATATTGGTATTTTTATTAGGGGTATTGGCTAAATGTTGAATATCATTATCGCCTTCACCACCACAACCTATGGCGGCTATATTTAATTTATCACTGGGTGCTACATAACCTACACCGCCTAAAACACTTCTTGGTACTATATAAAAACCTGCTGTGGCGATGGCTGCTTTTTTAATAAAATCTGCGCGGCCTAATTTATTTTTTTTCATTGCATTGTAAATTATAATAATTTTTACTTCATTAAGTTTAATCTTTCTTCTTAAAATTACATCACTCAATTATAAAATTTCTAGGTTCATTGAGTTTTTTAGTCTTTACTTTTTAGTAATTTTTTTTACTAAAGATCTCACAGCTACTTCTTTAAAATAAACTACATCTTCCTCTCCATGATTTTGCAAACCAATATACCCTTGATTTGGTCGAATGCCTGGGTATGGTTCAAAACTAAATTGTCTTTTTGGCGTTGGGTCTCCCTCGGTATAATCGGTTACTTTTTCTCCATTTAAGAATACAATAGTCCTAGGACCATCCAATGTAATTTCCATGGTATTCCACTCTGGGCCAGGCTTTCCAGGCTTTGCTAAGGGCTTGGTTAATGAATATAAAGTACCACTAACATGGTAGTCATCTTCATTTGATGTTTCGGGATGATTGTCTATTTGTACTTCATAGCCATAATAAACGGGCATCCATTCTTCCTTAGGTTCAATTGGAATTCTTATAAATACACCTGCATTGCTATTGAATTTTTGCATTTTGTATACGACTCTTATGACACAGTTGCCCAATTTGCCTCCGGTCCAATACAATAAACCCATTCCACCCTTGCTTGCCAACAATCCATCTTCCACAAAACGACTCCCACCGCCTACATGCTGCCATCCTGTTAAATCCTTTCCATTGAAAAGTTGTTTCCATCCTTGCTGTTCTGCTTTTGTTTGTGCATTTGTACTAAACCAATTCAATAAAAACAGGGTACTTACTAGAAGTATACTTAAATAACGGGGGACTATCTTTTGATGCGTCATGTTTTTCCTATTCATAATTTTATTGTTTTGAGGGTACTTTCTGCTGCTATAATAATTTAAAATAGGCCACCCTATTTCTCCTATAAGTTTATACCGCATATACAAGGGTAAGTTACTAAAAAACCAAGTATTGTAAAAATAGAATAATCCTTATCTTGTGCTGCCTTTAAAATGGATTGTTGACTATGAGGAATTCTTTTTTCTTGATTTTATTTTTAATATTAGGTGCTTTTCAAGTAAACGCTCAAACTAGGCAGGTTCAATATGGACAGCAATCTTGGATAGATTATCTCAATCAAAATAGGTACAATAACAAATGGGGCTCTTGGATTGATTACATTGTTAAATTAAATGACGGGTATTACAAATCTTTATTAGCAACCGAAGCTACATTAGGTGCCACTTATTTTATTAAGGATAAATTAAAAGTGGTGGGGGCTATGACTTATGTAGATCAATTGCATACCCCAGGGACAGCCTATCATCTTGGAGAATACAGACCTTGGGAAATGATTCAGTTGAATTTCGAATCACCCCATGCCAAATTTTTACAATGGTTAAGATTAGAAGAAAGATTCAAACAAACTGCAGTCAATGATGCTCCATCAACGAATTATGATTTTACGTATCGTTTGCGCTATTATTTTTTAAGTCAAATTCCTTTGACAAAACACCCTTATCAAAAAGGAAGTTTTTCGTTTGTGGCTTCTAATGAAACTTATTTTAATTTTGGAAAAGGCATTGTATACAACACGTTTGATCAAAATAGGTTATCGGCTGGATTTTATTATTATATGAATAAAGACAATATTTTTCAGTTTGGCTATACCAATGTATATCAGCAATTAAGTGCTAAAAATAAATTTTCTAATTTAGATGTTATTAGAATTTCAATTTTCAATAATATTGATTTTAGAAATAAATCTGCAAAATCTTTCGAATAGAATAAATAAGTTTCAGTTGTAAACAATCAGCGTCCTTAAAAATTATTTAGTGTAAATAGTTTTTCCAGTTTTTGCTGATTGTTTGGCTGCTTCTAAAATTCGATTTACCACAATATTATTTTCGATCGAGTACAATCCAAAGGGTTCTATTTTTTCATAGCCTCTTAGCACAGCATGTAAATAAGAAAATGGGTCTGTATATACGTGAATGTCTTTATCGGTTACATTTCTTTCATATTCTGGCAAAGCTTCTTTGTTTCTAAAACGCATTCTATTGGCATTCACTGCAATTATATAAGCGCTATCTCCATATACTTCCATATCTTTTCTTGCAAAAGTCCAATCCCAAGACGCTTGTAAAATGGCTTGTGTTTTTGGGTAGTTTAAAATGATGGTAGCGTCATCATCTACCTTAGGATACAATTTGGGTTTGAATTGATTGGTTACTGCTGTGACAGATAGAGGCATCTGACCATGCATCAAATAAGTAATTAAATTGGCACCATAACAGCCAAAGTCAACAATCGCACCGCCACCATTTTTGATAGGATCGCTTAACCAATTGTAAAACTCATCACTCACCCCAATTTCTTTTGGTCCTTGATGTCCATGATGAAATACTACTTTTCTTATTTGTCCTACATAATTACTATCCTTTATCATTCTAAAAGTTTCGTAGGTAGATGGATACCAAGAAGTTTCAAAATTGGTTAACAGTGTAACATGATATTTTTTTGCTAAAGCTTCCATTTGCAATGCATCTGATAAGCTTGCTCCTAAAGGTTTTTCTACCATAATATGAATACCTCTTGGTGCAGCTTCTTGCACGACCAATAAATGCTCTTTGATGGAACCAAATGCCACAACCGCTTCTGGTTTTTTAGCATCCAATACTTTACCTAAATTGTTATAAAACAAAGCAGGATCCAAATGGTATTTTTTTGCATTTTTTTCGGCGATGGCTTTATCGGGTTCGTAAATACCTACAATTTCCATTTCGGGTCGGATGGGCTTATTTAATATCCAGGCAGCATGTCCATGGGAGGTTCCAGCCACCACCACTCTTACAGCACCTGTCTTTTTAGTTTGTGCTTGAACAGCGATGTTTAAAAATAAGCAAGAGGCAATGAGCCAAGTTGATAGAGCATTCGTTTTCATAGTTCTTAGTTTATACTTTCAATTTAAGCTTATTTATTATCTTTAATTAGGTTTGACAATAAAAATACATGAATGAAAAAATATTTTCTGCTTGCTAGCTTGTGTTTTGGTTTTTATTTTTCTTTTGCGAGCAATAAAGACAGCTTACACTTAAGTTCTCCCAACAAAAATCTAGTGCTTACTATTTGGATGAATCATGCACTTTATTATAATATGTATTTTAAAGGGCAGTTGCTTGTAAAAGCGGCGCTGGTCGATTTAAAAATAAAAAACAAGGGGTCGCTTTCTGATCATAACAGCATTGTTAAATCTTATTATGCTCAAAACAATACGATTGTTGAATCACAGGTGCCAGAGCGCAATCAATTCATGAAAGACGAGTACAATGAAGTGGCCATTTTATTTAAGCAAGCTTATGGAATAAAATTTAGGGCATACAACGAAGGGGTTGCTTATCAACTGGCTACGCAGTTTAAAGACAGCATCTATATAGAAAACGAAATAGCACAATTTAATTTTGAAAATCAAGCCAGTGCATATATTCCGCTGATTCATAAAAGAGCTGATGGTGATATTTTTCATACTTCTTTCGAAGAACAATATCCTTTAACCGCGCTTACTAAAATTTCCAATACTGACTTGGCGTACAATCCGGTATTGGTTTGTCCCAACAACAGTCCGAAAATTGCCATTACAGAATCTGATTTATTAGATTATCCAGGCATGTTTTTGACGGGCAATCAAAACAATTCTTTGGTAGCTGGTTTTGCACCTTATCCTGCAAAAGACAGTACAACAAAGGAGCTTTATCCCGAAATTATTGTTACCAAAAGAGAAGATTATATTGCTTATACCAAAGGCACAAGAACCTTGCCCTGGCGTATTTTGATGGTAGCTGAGCAAGATAAATTGTTGCCCAACAACAATATGGTTTATTTGTTGGCCAGTAAGACCAAAGTGGCTGATGCCAGTTGGGTGCATCCCGGTAAAATAACAGACGAGTGGATCATCAACACCAATGTATTTAATGTGCCTTTTAAATCGGGGGTCAATACAGCGACCTATAAATATTATATTGATTTTGCCAAGCGGTTTGGTTTTGATAGAATTATGATGGATGCCGGTTGGAGTGATTATACAAATTTGTTTAAAGTGATTCCAGAAATCAATATGGACAGTTTAGTAGACTATGCTAAAAAACAAAATATTAAAATTAGCATGTGGACCATTGCACTTACATTGGACAAACAATTAGAAGCTGCGCTTACACAATTTAATAAATGGGGAGTTGATTTTATCATGACCGATTTTATTGATCGTGACGATCAAAAAATGGTTCAGTTTTATGAAAGAATTGCTCAAGCTTGTGCGCAACATAAAATAATGATCATGTTTCATGGAGCATATGCCCCTAAAGGATTTAACAGAACTTATCCCAATGCCATAACACGTGAAGGTGTTCTAGGATCGGAATACAATATTTGGAGTGACAAGGTAAGTATGGAACATAATTTAGTGCTTCCATTTACAAGAATGTTGGCGGGCCCAATGGATTATGAACCTGGCTTTTTAAACAATGCAACACAAAAATCTTTTAGAAATGTAGAAGGCAATCCAATGAGTTTAGGAACTAGGAGCAATCAATTGGCCATGTATATTGTGTATGACAATCCGATGCAATTTTTTTCGGGCAATCCATCTCAAGGGTTTCAAGAACCTCAATTCATGGAATTATTGGGCAGCATACCTGCAGGATGGGAAGAAACAAATATCCTAGATGCTAAAGTGGGTAATTATATTATTAGTGCAAGAAGAAAAAATCAAGATTGGTATATTGGAGGCATGTGCGATTGGTCTGGTAAAACAGCTGCCATCAATTTATCATTTTTACCCGCTGGCAAATACTTAGCTACCCTATGTAAAGATGGCGTGAATGCAGATAAATTTGCTGCTGATTATACCATCGACAGTCAAATAGTAGATCCTACTACGGTATTGAATTTGCAAATGGCTCCTGGGGGAGGGTTCTTCGTTAAATTAATTAAGCAATAATGTACGCACTTCATTAAGCAATCATCAGCCTTTTTCAAAGTAACTTAAAAATAACTTAATATCTATATTTCTATTCTCGCCATTTATCCAATTTCTGGTATTATTTCAAGCGAATGCCTTGGTATTCATACAAATAGTTCTATATTGAATTAGAGTAACTGTTCTAAATGGTTGTTTAATTTTTGCTTATGCGGTTTATAAAAATCATTTTTGCATCTTGTTTTTTTTTATTTGCAGCGTTCATCAATACTGCAAATGCTCAATTATCGGTGCATGACAGCCTGCTGTATACGCATGCGGTAAAAAATGTAGTAGATGTTTACCATCAAAATTTAACAGATCAATCTGGAATTTTTAATGGCAGTCAATATGAGGGTTACAAAGTTTCTTTCAATGATGGACATCCTTATTATAAAAATGATGCTTTAGAAAAAGGCAATATCATTTACGATCATGTAGCTTATGAAAATGTAGGCATGTTGTATGATTTGGTTCGTGATTTAATTGTTGTACAAGACAGCACGCATCGCATACAATTGGTGAATGAGCGAATTAATGAATTTAATTTGTATGGAGATCGCTTTATAAGAATTGAAAAAAAGGAAAGTCGCTCAGCCCTTATTGCTACTGGTTTTTACAATGTAATGTATGTAGGTAATATAGGGTTATATAAAAAAGTAGTTAAAAGGATTAGAGAAAAAATTTCTAATACCAATGAGCTCACTGCTTTGTTTGAAGTTACCAATTACTATTACATCAAGAAGGACAATGTTTTTTATACCATTGATAAAAAAAAGGATGTACTTAGATTGTTTAAAAGCAAACAAAAAGAAATCGAGCGTTATATAGACGAAGAGCAATTAAATTTCAGAAAAGACAAAGACAATATGCTTACTAAAGTTGTTACTTATTACGATCAATTCACAAAATAATATGAAACAACTTCGAACTATTATTTGGTTGATTGTTTTTTTACAAATTGCCATGCCTGGATTTGGCCAAAAAGATTCAAGCACATTGGTGACTTTGAATCTTTCTAATGTATCTATAAAAGAATTGGTCACTCAAATTGAAATGCAGACGGATTATCGTTTTTATTACGATTCCACTCTTTTTGTAAGCAATACCTTTTCCATCAACATTAAAGATCAAAAATTAGCCAAAGTCTTAGATCAGGTTTTTACAAATTTGGCTATTTATTATGCTGCTGATGACTTTTTTCATGTCTTTATCACCAAAGGCGTCATTCTTAATTTTAGTTTGCCTGATGAATTTGTAAAAAATGGAAAATTAGGTAAAGAAAAAATTAAACAAGAATTGTCTAATTTATTGTCTGAGCCAGAAGAATTAAATCCAGTGCAGGAAGCACTGGTTGATAAAAAAATATACGAGATAGGTGAGAAGTCATTAGCAGGTTCGCAATCAATTATTGCTGTTGCCGGATACATTAAAGATGGTAAAACTGGTGAGCCTATTGCTGGCGCTTCTATTTATATTGATAAGCCACGCATTGGTGCCACCACAGATCAATATGGTTATTACTCCATTTCATTACCCAAAGGACGTCACATCTTAAACATTCAAAGTATTGGAATGCGTGATGTTAAAAGACAAGTGGCTTTGTACAGTGATGGCAAAATGAATGTGGATTTACAAGGTAGTATGTTGTCTTTAAAAAAGGTAGTGATTTCGGCACAAAAAATAAGCAATGTAAGAGGTACGCAAATGGGCGTTCAAAAGATAGACATTAAAACAGTCAAACAAGTACCTGTAATTTTTGGAGAAGCAGATATATTTAGAGTGGTTACTACTTTACCTGGTGTTAAGACGGTAGGTGAAGCTAGCACGGGTTTGAATGTGCGTGGAGGTGCTGCTGATCAAAATTTAATTTTATTGAACGATGCCACCATCTACAATCCTTCTCACTTTTTTGGAATGTTCTCGGCTTTTAATCCTGAAATTATCAACAACGTTGAATTGTACAAGAGCAGCATTCCTGCTAGTTATGGGGGCCGGTTGTCCTCGGTATTAGACATCACCAGTAGAGAGGGCAATAAAAAAGAAGTGACGGGCTCTGCAGGTATTGGTTTGTTGACCAGCAGAATTGACATTGAAGGCCCTTTGGTAAAAGATAAATCTTCTTTTATCTTAGGTGGGCGTACTACTTATTCAAATTGGTTGTTTAATTTATTACCTGATCAATTTAAAAATAGCGGTGCTTCCTTTTACGATTTAAACTTAAACGTAACGCATGAAATTGATAAGAAGAATACTTTGTATCTAACAGGTTATTTAAGCAATGACCATTTTAATTTGAACAGCGATACTTTGTATGGATACGGAAATCAAAATATTTCTCTAAAATGGAAACATATT
>Ga0194047_10001652_pt1 | contig 13412 bp, 6 predicted proteins | sample JunL225m_MetaG_2_FD_160070 | JGI IMG/M metagenome (GOLD analysis project Ga0194047, IMG submission 160070) | Anoxic zone freshwater microbial communities from boreal shield lake in IISD Experimental Lakes Area, Ontario, Canada - Jun2016-L221-5m | ecosystem: Environmental > Aquatic > Freshwater >...
ATCGTGCGCGGTCACTTCATGTCACCAGCCAGTTATCGGCTCGCAGCAAACGCATGCACCGGTAAAGGAAAAAGATTGCTCTGCGTGTCACCAGCAAAAAAATACGACCCACCCGCTGTTGGGCGGCACAAGTTGGGAACTGGTGGCCAGGGTGCCGGCTCTCTGCGATCAGTGCCACAACCCGTTTGGCAAGAAGAAAGTAATGCATCCTCCGGTAAAAAGTGGCGACTGTCTGGCCTGCCACAAGTATCACGGTAGCACAGGCCGTTTTCTACTGGATGTTGGTGAAGATCAGACCGAACTCTGCGTCGGTTGTCATGACAGCGCCCCATTTAAGCAGGCGTTCATGCATGGTCCGGTTGCCCTGGGCGCCTGCACAAAATGTCATGCTCCCCATGAGGCTTCAGAAAAGGCCCTCCTTAAAGATCCGGTGCGGAATTTGTGCCTGAAATGCCATGAGGATCTGGCCAGTTCCCTGAAGGAAGCGAAGGTTACCCATAAACCGGTTAAGGTTGGCCCCTGCACGGCCTGTCATAACCCTCACGGCACGGCGGTTTCCAAACTGCTCAAGAAAAAGATGCCGGAAGTCTGCCTGGACTGCCATGTCAAAATTGGAAAAAAACTGGCGACAGTAAAAGTTCCACACAAGCCGATACTGCAGGAATCCAGTTGCGCCTCCTGCCACGCACCTCACTATTCCCAGGCCAAGGGACTCCTCCCGTTCACCGAAATGGAAACATGTCTGCTCTGCCACGGCACCGACAAGCTGGGTACCCCTCCACTGCACAACATCAAAAAAGATATTGCCAACAAAAAGTTTCTTCATGGCCCCATAAACAAGGGTGAATGCAAGGGTTGTCATGATCCACACGGTTCAGACAACTTCCGGATACTGCGCGGAAGCTATCCGGCCGAGATTTACGTCCCGTACAAGGAGGGGATTTACGGATCATGCCTTGGCTGCCATGAAAAAAATATGCTCAAATTTGCCGATACCACGATTTACACCGGATTCCGCAACGGCAACCGCAACCTCCACTACGTCCATGTGGTCAACAGTCGCAAAGGGCGCACCTGCCGGGTCTGTCATGAGCCTCACGCCAGCGACGGTGAAAAGCTGATCAACAAGGAAGGGATGAAGTTCGGCGAATGGAAGATTCCGGTCGGTTTTGTCATTACCCCGACCGGGGGGAGTTGTGCCCCTGGATGCCACCGGGCTTTCAAGTATGACCGAAAAAAACCGGAAAATTATAAGATAAATAAGGTAACATCAAATCTAACCCCCCTCAGTCCCCCCTTACCTAAGGGGGGAAGCTTTGAAGTCTTAAAGGGGGGAAGCTTTGAAGTCTCCCCTTAACTAAGGGGAGATTTAGAGGGGTTAACCGGGGTTAGCCGTAATAACCATCAAAAAAATCCAGCACAAGGAGTTCACAATGTTCAGAAATCTTTTTGGAATCAGGCTCTTTTCGGCACGGATGCGTAACCTTGTATTCAGCTTCATTATTATTCTTTCCATGACAGGGTGTGCAACGAAAGCTGCGAAAAAGGGGACGGTGTTTTTTCCACCTGAGCCGGATCTCCCCCGCGTCCAGTTTCTTACCTCCATAAGCAGTTCGGAAGACATTGTGGATAAGAAGGCTTCTACGATGCTCTGGCTGGTCGGAAAAGATGAGGAAGAAAAAAAGGTGACGATTTACAAGCCATATGGCCTGACCGTACACAAAGGAAAATTATATGTCTGTGATCTCGGCGGCCGGGTTATAATCGTAGATCCGAACAGCAGAACATTCACCTATCTTGACGGTAAAATTCTCAAGGGAATGAAAAAACCGATTGCTGTTGCGTTCGATGCTTCAGACAACATGTATATTGCCGACGCACAGGCCAGAACGGTTATCGCCTATGGACCCAACAACCGTTACATCGGTGATTACGGCGGAGATCTTAAACTCAAGCCGGCTGATGTCGCTGTCGATGATGAGTTCGTCTATATTCTCGACATGACCGGCAGTGACATCAAAATTTTCGAAAAGAAGAGCAGGGAACTGGTACGATCGATCGGGAAGCTCGATGAAAACAATAAAGGTCTGGCGCTCCCTTCGGCCATGGCGCTCGATTCACATGGTATCTTCTATGTCACCAATATTACCGGTTCGAACGTTGTAAAGCTCGACCGGGATGGTCATATTCTCACCACATTCGGCAAGATTGGTGATTCATTCGGAGATTTTGCCCGCCCGAAAGGGGTGGCGGTTGATGATCAAGGGCGGATCTATGTGGTCGATAATGGCATGCAGCAGGTAAATATGCACAATGAAAACGGGCGCCTGCTGATACCGTTCGGCGCACCGGGATTTCCGGTCGGATCGCTCAATCTGCCGGTCGGGATTGCGGTATCCAAAGAGATGCTCCCCTTTTTCAAGCAATACGCTGATCCATCTTTTGAGGTTGAGTCGCTGGTTTTCGTAACGAACCAGTACGGCGATGCGAAAATTTCGGTATATGGCCTGGGGTACCAGAAGGGTGAAAACTACGAGATCTACAACAAACCGTTGCCGCAGAAAGAAAACAAAGAGGCCGACAAAAAAGCGGCGCCGGAGAAAAAATAAAGAATAAACATAAAAGCGGCAGTTCATGAACCACAGAGCAACTGAGCAACAGAGAAATCAAACAGTTGCATCAACTACGGACATAACCAAAAAGGTGAATGACTTTTTCTGGTTTTAACCCGAATTCTTCTTTATTTTTGCTCAGTTGCTCAGTTGCTCTGTGTTTCAAATGCTTTATTCAGGTTTATTGTTTTCAGGGAATAACATTATGCTTAATAATCGCATCTCTACATACTTCCTGGTCGCATCCGCTCTTGTGCTGCTCTCCGGCTGTGATCCGATCACCAGGTACAAGGTGACCTCGACCATCTTTGACGGCGTCCCGGAGCTCCCCCCCCCGGAACAGATCTGTGAGGAGTACGCCACGAAAAAAGTTGACGAGGCCGTCTCCCTGATTGCGAAGAATGCCGCCAAGAAGAAAGCGGAGGGTTCAACTCATTCTCCCTATGAAGAAAAAAAATGAGACGACTGTCATGATAAAAACAAAGAGGGGGGGCTCATCCAGCCGAAAAACAAACTCTGCTTCGTCTGTCACACGGACTTCATTCAGGGCGCATTTGTTCATGGTCCGGCGGCCACTGCGGATTGCCTGGCCTGCCACGAGCCGCACTCATCCACGTATCCAAAACTGTTAAAGGTGGTCCCGGAAAAGTTGTGCGCGGTATGCCATACCGGTAAAAGAGCCACGGCTGCAATGCATGACAAATTTGCCGAGCGGCAGTTGCCCTGTGTTGACTGCCATGACCCTCACTCCGGCAATGCGCAGTTTTTCCTGAGATAGCGGCGCCGATAATGGGCTCTGTTAAAACCCCTATTCTTGTCTGCCTGTTGCTTGTTCTGGCGCCCTGCAGTGCAAAAGCGGAGTACAAAGGCTTGCTGCTACTGAAGGATTTCAGCCAGTTCTTGGCAGTGGATTATGGCTTCAGCGGACAGCAGAGCATGCCCAAGACGGGAAGGAATGCTTCATCGTTAAATAATAGTTTTGCGGAGTCTTACAACGCCGAGCTTGAGTATTCTCTCCTGTCCGACTATATCTTTAACGGACATCTTAAAGTCGCTCTCGGAACCGATCAGCAGATGACTTCAGGATCATCCTCCGGTTCCGGCAATAGGTACTCATACGACGTGGATGGCCAGATTTTCAAGCTATCACCGACTCCGGCATATTTTTCCACACGTTCCGAAACACATCATCTCCAGAATCCGTTCAGTAAGGGCCATGATGTGACCACTGATGGTTACTCAGTCGGGGCGTCATTCAAACATAAGATTATAAGGCTCAGTATCGGGTACAGTAACTCAACGGAAGAGACCAGCGGCACCAAAAACGATACCCGGACACAGAGCGAGCAGCTCATGCTGCGGGCCAGTAATAATGCCAAAAACAGCAAGAGTGACCTTAAGCTTTTTCATTCAGCATTCAGCATGCAGCCCCTGTCATACAACGGTACCGCCAGGAGTAGCGATGACAGTTACGGCATTATCGGCTCTAATGCACTGACACTGGGCCAGAGCGGCATCTCCCTCAACACTACCGTGAATTACCGCGAGCGGATCAACACCACACTGACGAAGGAGATCTCCCTGGGGGAAGGATTTTCCTGGCAGTTGGGAAAGGCCCTGACCTTAGGCATCGGATATGAGAACAGTACCAGTTCGACCTCTACTTTATCCAAAGCTGAGGCGACGGCTGAGAGACAGCAGGGGGGCTCGGTTTCATTATCTCACCGGCTGTACGACAGCCTCGCCACCCAACTGCAAATCCAGGGGAGCACGAGTGACGGCAGCGCCGGAAGGAACAAGCTGTACGGCGGTTCGGCCGGGTTTGCGTATACCAAAAAGCTGTTCGATGCGGACCGGCTGAATCTTAACTATTCACACGGGTTTTCGGTTGTCGAACGGCATCTGACCACCGGTATGCTGACGGTTCTTAATGAGCCTTTGACTGTGCAGTTGACCGCGACCACTCCCAGCCAGTTGCAGCAACCGTATGTGGTCGAATCAACTGTTATCGTGAACGACCTGGCGAACCCTCTGCTCCGTTACGACCAGAACAGCGATTACCGGCTTATCAAAATCGGCGCCTACACCGGTTTCGATTTTGCCATAATCGGCTCGCGCATTACGGATGGTCAAAAACTGCAGGTTACCTACTCGTACAAGGTTGACGCCAATGAAAATCTGCGGACATCCACGGATGCCGGCAGCGCGTTAATTACGTTTCTGGATCGGGTCTACAGTATTAACGCAAATTTTGCCATGACAACCCAGATGAATGCATCCGGCCAGACCGCCGTATCCAATTCCAACAGCTCATTAAGCTATACTCTTGGCGTAACGCGGAACAAAAACGGCACAGTTGCCACCGTTGTGTACGGAAAAAATGAGTCGGAACAGTTGAAAAGCCAGTACGTCGAGGGGACATTCCGTGTTGCCCGTAAATTTGAGGAGGGCTCGGCCAATGCCCAGATATCGGACCGGCACACCTGGACCGGAGCTACGTCCTACAACACGAAGGCAACCAGTCAGAACAGCCTTACTCTGAATGTTGACTATAGCAGAAACATCTTCACCAAGGCGCTGCTCACCGTGAGAGCGTCCTATCACCGTTCCAGTGAAGCAGACCGCGAGCGGGATGACATAGCGCTTGAGAGCGGTTTCAGGTGGAGTGAGGGAAAACTGCTTGTTGAGGCGAACGGAAAGGTGCAGTATCGCTACACGGACGGAGACCATGCCCTGGATGAACAGCTTACTCTCCGGCTTACAAGGTACTTTTAGCACTACTCCTACACCCCCATCCCCCTCCTAGCCTCCCCCTTGAAAGGGGAGGGATGTAGTCAAAATCCTCTCCTCTACAAGGGAGGGATAAGGGTATATGTGCTAACTTAAGCTTTTAGTCCCTTCCCCTTCAAGGGGAAGGTTAGGATGGGGATGGGGTTGTGGAATTAGGCTGGGACCAGGAAACAAGTGCGTGAGTAAATGCAGTTTTGAACTTTTCTAAAGGACACCATAATGCACACCCAAAAAAGCAGCATCAAAAAAATACCCGCCCAGTCAGCCTCTTTCCTGCCCATGCTCCTCCTGGCACTCTTTACTCTGCTGGCCGGTTGCGCCACGGTCAACCCTTCTGCTACTCTTGAAAACAAGGAGCTCTTCTGGCCCGCGGCCCCCTTTGAGCCGAAGATTCAATGGATAAAAAGCATTCATAACCGTAATGATGCCGGGGTGGAAAAAAGTTTCTGGAAGAAGGTGCTGGAGTTTGTCGCCGGTGAAGAAACGGATGGCATCAGCAAGCCCTACGGGATCTTCGTTGACGCACAGGAGCGGATGTTTGTCGCCGATTCAGGTCGAGCGGTTGTTCATCAGTTCAATCTGAAGGAAAAGGAGTACGTTCTCATCGGAGGTGGTGCCAAAAGGGTTTTTATGGCGCCGATTGCGCTCACCGGTGATGATGCCGGCAATCTGTATATCACCGATTCTGCTGCCGGCACCGTGTTCCGCTACAGTATCGCCGAAAAAACCGTGACCCCGTTTTTGGCGGGAACTATAGAAAAGCCGACCGGAATTGCCTTTCACAGCAAGAAACGTCTGCTCTACATTGCGGACACCGCCAACCACCAACTGTTTGCCTACGATTTGCAAGGACATGAACGCTTCCGGATCGGCATACGAGGCGAACGTTACGGGCAGTTCAATTTTCCCACCGATATTTTTATCGATTCCGCTGGCGACCTTTACGTTACTGATGCTCTTAATGCCCGAATCCAGATATTTTCGGCTGACGGCAAGTTTTTGAACATGTTCGGTTCCGCCGGTGATACCGCCGGCTACTTTGCCAAGCCGAAAGGGGTCGCCGTGGATAGCGAGGGGCATATCTACGTGAGTGATGCGATCCAGGATTCGGTGCAGATATATGACAAACAGGGCGTATTGATGCTGGATTTTGGAGAAAAAGGGAGCGGACCGGGACAGTTCTGGATGCCGTCCGGTGTTTTCATTGACGGCACTGACACCATTTACGTCGGTGATTCATATAACCAGCGGGTGCAGATTTTCAAATACCTGAAAGATAAGGAAGAAAAACCAGCAACGCCGCCATTGAAGCCGCCCGGAACAGGTAAATAAAAGCAGAAAAAATAAAACCAACCCCCCTCAATCCCCCCTTGACAGGGGGGAAGTTAAAGCACCCTCCCTTGTCAAGGGGAGGGCTGGGGAGGGGTTAGATTTAACCACTTGCACCACCGAGGTATAACCATGAAAACAATGAAACCACTCTTGATCCTGGTCGCCGTTATTTCGGCAGTGACGGTAAACTTCCGGCCGCTCCATGCCGAAAGAGGCACGAGTGTCGTCAACACCCCGCACAACCTGTCAACCAGTGGCGGGGGCGGCGCCCATAATATCAAATCGAGCGTCGAAGGGAGAGTGTGCATATACTGTCATGCGCCGCATCATGCCACCTCCGTGACACCGCTCTGGAGCAGACAACTCTCCGACAAATCCTACAACCTCTATCAACCGGCCAACATGGTTGCAACGCTCCAACAGCCGCGTGAACCTTCCCGTCTCTGCCTGAGCTGTCACGACGGCACCATTGCCCTCGGTCTTTTGGCGGGAAATTATATGCTCGACCCTTCGCTGCCGTCACTGGGCGCACTGCCATTCGAGCCGAATCCGCGTCTCAATTCCAATCTGGGCACCGATCTCTCCGATGATCACCCGATCTCCTTCGCATACATTCAAAAACCTGAGCTTCAGGATCCTTCCCTTCTGAAAGCCCAGGGGTTACGGCTTGACAAGGACAGCTTCGTCGAATGCAACACCTGCCATAACCCGCACAACAATGTTAACGGCAATTTTCTGGTCAAAAATGTCGACAGCCAACATGATGCTCTCTGCACCTCTTGTCATCTCCGAACCGGGTGGGAGAGCGGGAGTGACGGCGACACTGCCCACAAAACCGGCGGAAGCAGATATGCCGAGTCGCTTGCCAATCAGGTCAAGGCAGACGGCTGCATCAACTGCCACCTGCCGCACAGCGCGCCCAGCCATACCGCCCTCAACAGAGGCGTCACAGAAGAGGATACCTGCACCCGGTCGTGCCACAACGGTGCTCCCTATACCGATATCCGGAGCAGTTTCAGCAGCGCCTACCGGCATTCGATACAGAATTATGATAAGCTGCATTCGGTCAAGGAGAGCCTGCCGGTCAAAGATACCATCAAGCATGTCGAGTGTGTCGATTGCCATAATCCCCACCGCGCCGGTTGGCAGGATGCGCCACTTGATTCACTCAGAATCCCCCCCGTGGTGCCTCAGCCGCTCATCAGCGGCCCGCTGCGCGGTGTCAGGGTTGACAATTCCGGCAGGACTGCGGACTATGAGTTCGAGATCTGCTTCAACTGCCATGCCGGGAGCTACGCCGATGCGTATGCCGCTAACTCACTCTTCCGTCCGGTACGTCGATTCACCACATTCAAGGAGGATGAGCGCTTTACCTCCGCCAATCCTTCCTATCATCCGGTAACGGCGGATCGCCCCATCAGTCCTACAGCCGGCAGAAGCCTTAAGCTTGATTACCAGAGCAGCATGAAGCGGATTTACTGCGTTGACTGCCATGCTCCCCACGGAGCCAGCGTGGCACACATCCTCAAAGATGATAATGCGGAAACGTATCCCTCAATAGCAAATGATTATCCGCTCTGTTACAAATGTCATGACAGAGAGTATCTGCTAAACCCGGTTGCGCTACAGCATTCCCCCTACACTACATTGCACCGTTCGCATGTACTTGGTTTATATGCAACCCTTGGAGCGAACACCAACAATAAGGTGCCCTGCGCGACGTGTCATGACCCGCACGGTGTTCCCTCTTCGCGTGGCGCCAGCACGAACAGCGGCGAACACCTCATCAACTTTGACACCCGCTATGCCGGTGCAACGGCAAGCTACGATTCCGTGAGCCGAACCTGCACCGTTGACTGCCATAAAATTGTTGCGCCGATGCAGAGGTATTAAGGTTGAAGGTTGAAGGTTGAAGGTTGAAGGTTGAAGGTTGAAGGTTGAGGATGTTATCCACTAAGGACACTAAGAAACACGAATAAAAACAGTCTGTTAAGATCATAATTCCAATAACCTTATTGGTGAGCAGTTGTTTTATGTGTAACGTATTGAATCTTCGTGAAACTTCGTGTCCTTAGTGGATATGAATTGCCGTTTCATCCTTCAACCTTCAACCTTCAACCTTCAACCTGTCTTCCCACTTACCCCACCCAGTCATCTCGCAAAATGACGTAACCCATCCCCGTTATATCACGTATCCCCCGCTAAACCACTCCACTTATCCCATCAGCCAATGACGAATACTTCCTGGATACTAATCCATAACATACTGTTTTTATTGTGTTGTATACAACAGGTAGACAAAAATCAGGCTTTAATTAAAAATTGGCATACGCATTGCTAGAGAAAATACAAAACGAAATGATCATTTTTGATCGAGAGAAATTTTCACCATTTTCAGCAGCAGTAAAATAGTACAGCCCGGCTAATATTTCTGGCACACATTTAAGGAAAGGAGGGTTAGGCAGAGTAAGGAAGTACGGTATTACGCAAAACAGGCAGAAAAGTTTAATCTCGGCTAGTAATTAAATCCAAAGACAGGCATCACACAAAAAAGGAGAACAAAATGAAAAAGATTTTAGCAGCAGTAGCCATTTCCGCACTGGCAGCAACTTTCGTTTATGCAGGCCAAACGCCGGGTACCGGCGTACTGGGTTCACCGCACGACATGAACGCTGTAACCGGACTTCAGGCTGATAACCAGGGCCGTGTATGCGCATTCTGTCATACCCCCCACCACGCAGTTGACCTGGCCGGCCAGTACAATCCACTCTGGTCACACACACCGACCAACCTGAGCAACGTAACCGCCTATACATCTCCGACATTTGATGCTGACAAAACCACGAACGCTCCTATTACTGATCCGCTGATCGGACCAAGCCGTCTCTGCATGAGCTGCCACGATGGCGCTATCGCCCCAGACCAGCACTACGGCAGCGCAAACTTTACCACCGGCGGCAGGTTCGCTTCTGATGAATTCAGCTACACCGGTGCTAAAAACATCGCAGTCGGTCTGGGTGGCAACTTCGGTAACGACCACCCAATCGGTTTTGATATTAATCAGTCCATAGCCGCTGATGGAAATGAAGACGGAACTAAAAGTTCGGCTTCTTCAACTGGTAAGAACGGTCTTGTACCAAACCTTCTGACTGCAACCTGGAAAGGCACTACAAATTCTTTCAGCACAAGAACTATCGGACAGGGGATGTACCAAAAACCTGGTGGCGGATTATATATGACTTGTGCTTCCTGCCATGACGTACACAACAAAGATAACTCGAAAAACGTAGACTTTGAAGCTGCTGAGGGCGTAAATAAACACACTGACACACTGAAATTGAACTACTTTGTCTATGCTCCGCAGGCTGGTTCACAGCTTTGCCTCAGCTGCCACGACAAATAAGGAACAGCACACAAGCAACCATAAACACTAAATTTTACAAGGAGAGCATATATGTTCAAAAAAGTATTAGTAATGATGCTGGCCTTGGTTGCTGTTCCAACCTTCGCTCTAGCAAGCTGGCAGGTATCGGCATCCTCGACACCGGCACGAGATGCACTAGTTGTTCCAAGTGCAACATCAGTAACTTCTGGAACTTATTCAACATCAGCTTCAAAAGCACTTATTACTGTATCAGATGATGATGCAACAGTAAGCTTTACTGTACCCACAATACCTAATTACACATTGATCAGCGTTACGGTTGATGGGAAAATACTCGCTCCTGCAGCGTCGTACACTATCACTAAAGCCTTGGTAAGCGACGGTCCGCTTAACGGTCAGATTTTGATCGACCACAATATCGTTGCAAACTACGCATCTGCCGCCAGCAACTCGTTCAAGATCAAATCGATCGCCACCCCTGGTGGCTGGATTTCCGAGTCGCAGACGGTTCCCTTCAACACAGTCGCAAAGTTTAAAGTTTATAAAAACCCGAATCATTCGTTGTTTGGAGTTTACAAACTCCCGGTAACATTTGATTCCAATAATCTTGAGGTACCGACAACTTTTGATAATTCAGGAGTACCAGTCGGTGGAACTCCGATAGTTGTATCTAATGGCACTTATAACATAACTGCTGATAAAGCTTATAAAATCTACGCCAAGTTTACCGCAGACGTCAAACCCCTTGCTGCAAGTATCGGCATTCCTGCAGCACTTTCCGCAACACCAGGTTCAGTGCTTGATCTCATCGGCAGTACGACACCAGGATACAAATTACTGGCCGATACGACTGGAACAGCAGTATCTGTATCATATGCCTGGACTGGTGATTGTGGTCAGGCCGTAGGCCTTGATGGTTCAAAAAGAAAGATTACCGTTCCTGCTCTTGGTAGCAGCTGTACCGTAACTCTTACCGCTACTACTAGTGATAATCAGACGGCTAGTGCCTCATCAACAATAACTGGTGCACAGATCCCCGTTGGTTCTTGCCTTGGTTGCCACTCCGGCGACCCCAACACACCGGATAAAACTGCTTTCACCGGAAAAGGTCACGATGCAGCCGGTAAAACCTGCAGCGACTGCCACAACCCAACCGGTACTCTGAGCCATGCTTACAAACCAGTGGCAACGATTTTATGCACACAGTGCCACGGCTTTACAAAAGCTCAATACTTACCATCTTGCGCAACAGCATCATGCCACGGTAGCAGCGATGTTCACACTATTGCTGCCCCTGCAACGACCAACTGTGCCACCTGCCACACAGCCGCAGTCAACCATCTCGGCAAAACGGTCCCAGCAGTGACAACATTCACATTCGCTCACTCTGCTAAAGCCTGTGCATCCTGCCACACCTCTGCAACCCATGGTGCTGCAGCTGTGGCTTGTTCCAGCTGCCACACTAAAATACCTACACTCGTTAAAACTGATCTCGTGGCTGCTTGCGCAACATGCCATAACACAACAAGTCAGCACGCTGTAACGGCCATTGCCGCTCCTACTGACACCACCGGCAGATGCATTGACTGCCACGCAGTAGGACTGAAGCATCTCGGCAACTTTGTCAACGACAACAATGGTGTTCGCTCGATTGTAGATGAATTCACCAAGCGTTCGCACCATATCACCGGCGCTACTCCAACCGACGCACAGTGCGTAGTATGCCACCTTGAAGGCAAGGTTAGTGGCACTGCAGTAGTAGTCGACGCAACCAAGCACATGGTAGACGACAAAATCCATCTGCGTAATGCTGATACCAACGCTGACTTCGTTTGGGGCGGCACCGAGCATACCAACATGGATAACTTCTGCTTCTCTTGCCATGATTCCGATGGTGCTCTTGCTGTACCTGCAACATTCGCAGGCGTAGCCGGCTTCACCGGTACAGCTGCGAACCCGTTCGGCGACACCCTGAAAAACAGTTATGATCAGGTTGCCCGTGCTGGCGTAGTTGACGTAAAAACAGCATTCCTCACCACCAACGCTTCGCACCACGCAGTAAGTGGTCAGCGTTACACGTATCGCTTCTCCACCGTTGCCAATGCAACACAGTGGGCTGCACGCACTGGCAAACCAATGCCTGCTAACAGCGAAATCGCTGAACTCAGTGCCGGTTACCCCAATGCAACTATCAATGCATTTGATCCAACAGAAACATATGATGTTGCTGGTCCTCACGAAGGCGGCATGGCAACTCTGTACGAAGCTGACAAGTTTGTCTACACTTACATCCCACTTGGCGAAACCAAGACCGTAGCTGACAACTCCGTCCTCCATTGCGGCGATTGCCACACTGTCGGTCAGTGGAAAGTAGCTTCATCAACCAGCGCTGACGGTTCTGCAACTCCTGTTGCCATCGGCGCACACGGTTCCGCCAACGACTACCTGCTGCGTAACAGCCTCGGTACCGATGCTCTGCACAGCAGCCAGACCTATGTCTGCTTCAACTGCCACAAAGGCGGCCAGGCTGCTGCTTTTGAACATGGAAATGATACAACATTTGGTAATGGTCCACAGGTCCTGGCAGCAAACGCTGCTCTGTATGCAGATCTGTGTGCTGAAGGATTCATTGCCGCAACAGCAACAGTTTGCACTAGTCCGGCCACCTCTTTGCCCACATGGAAAGCCGGTTGGAACGCAGCACATCCGAACATCATCGCCGGTCAGGTTTCCGGTTATGCAACAGCACACGCAGTATCAGCTTTCCACGCACAGTGCGTAGCTGACTCTTCAAATCAGGTTGGCAGCGCAGGTACTCCTGCAACTCCTGTCCTCTCCCGCGTTTGGTTCACCACTGGCGGCGGACACAAAGACCGTACTCTTGACTTCGTACCTGCAGCTGGCGCTACCGCATCTATGCCCACTACAGCATCTGAAGGTGGCAACATCACCGGTATCGGCTGCACCAACTGCCACAACTCCGGCCTGCGTCAAGGTTGGGGCGGCATCCACGGTGGCAACAACACCTACACCGACGGCCTTGGCCGTACCCAGACCACATACCGCTTTATGCCTGGTATGGGTAACTACCGCTATGCACCTCCAGGCGGCTGGGATGGAAATGATTTGACTGACTCTACTCTCACAACCATGCCAGGTGCAGGCGTTGGCGCTGGCAAGCCGATGGGTGGCTGCTACACCAACTCCGCAACTGACGCAAACAACGGTTTCAGCTCCTGTGCACACCACGGCACATCCACTGCACAGACCACTGCTGGTCTGCAGGCAGCTGG
>Ga0194047_10001654_pt1 | contig 13410 bp, 10 predicted proteins | sample JunL225m_MetaG_2_FD_160070 | JGI IMG/M metagenome (GOLD analysis project Ga0194047, IMG submission 160070) | Anoxic zone freshwater microbial communities from boreal shield lake in IISD Experimental Lakes Area, Ontario, Canada - Jun2016-L221-5m | ecosystem: Environmental > Aquatic > Freshwater...
GCGCCATGGCCGCTGAGGCAATCGTTGGGTTCAGTTTTCCGGCGACGGCAAAGGGAATAGCGACGGCATTATAGCCAAAGGCCAAAAACAAATTTTGTCTGATAATGCGCAACGTTTGATGACTTATTGCGATCGCTTCGGCGACTTTGCCTATATCGCCATTAACCAGGATCAAATCTGCCGCGTAAATTGCAATACCGGTACCCCCCTTGTCAATCGCCAGACTCAGATTCGCTGCTGCCAGCGCGGGTGCATCATTAATGCCATCGCCTATCATAGCAACCTGGCGACCCTGTTTTTGCAAGTTCCGGATAATCTCTAGTTTTTTCGCAGGATTCGCTTGGGCTATAACCGTTTTTATACCCACTTGTTCGGCAATAGGCCAGGCTGCTGCCTCGGTATCCCCGGTCACCATCATCGTTTCGAGGCGACTATCATGCAACTGTTTGATAACCAGCCTGGCATTGGGTCGGACTTGATCAGAAACCGCAAATAAAGCAGCGGCGTTATGATCAATCGCCAGATAGATCAGTGTCTTTCCCTGTTCGGCCAGATTTTTCGCCGTTGCTTTCAGCGCAGTCAAATCGATTTGCTGCCCCTCAAGCCAGGACTCATTACCCAGCAATACTTCATATTGGCCAACATCGGCCTGGATACCCTGATCGGGAATGCTATGAAAATGGGCAGAGTCTAACCGGCTAATATGATGTACTTTGGCATAACGGGCAAGCGCTTGACCTAGATAATGTTCTGAATTGAATTCTGCAGATGCCGCTAATTGAATAATACTTTCATCATCCAATTGAGAAACATTGAGTAAGTCGGTAACGTTAGCATTGCCTTCAGTAATGGTGCCGGTTTTATCAAAGATAACGATATCGATAGTTGCCGCTGTTTCCAGCGCTTCGCCATTATGAATATAAATACCGCGCCGTGCTGCATGCCCTGTACCCACCATGGTTGCTGCCGGTGTTGCCAACCCCAGTGCATAGGGGCAGGATATCAGAAGTACAGCAATGGCATTGGCTAACGCATGTGCCACCCGTTCTCCCGCTAGCAACCACCCACCAAAAGTCACGCCCGATAGCACTATGACCGACGGCACAAACACCGACGAAAACGCATCAACCGTTTTTTGAATCTGCAATTTGGAAGCCTGCGCTTCGTCAACCATGTGTATCAACCCGGCTAGAACGGTATCCTTGCCCGCCGCTGTGACACGGATTTGCAAAACGCCATTGCCATTAATGCAACCGTCATACACCTTATGCCCGGACTCCTTTATGCCGGGTGTGCTGGCACCGGTCACCATGGACTCATCAACACTGGAAAGCCCTTTGATCACCACGCCGTCAGCCGGAATTTTTTCACCGGGACGAATCAGCAAAATATCATTCACGGTGATGTTATTGGCGCTCATTTTAATTTCTTTGCCATCACGCAAAAATGTCGCTTCCTGGGGTTGCAAGTTCACCAGTTTACGGATGTCGTTCACTACCTTTCTTTTTGCCAATTCTTCCAGATATCTGCCTAACAGAACAAAATCAATAATGCCGGTTGCCGCATCAAAATAAACATGGCGGCTGCTGCGAAATAATCCCGCAAGACTGTAACTGTAAGCCGCGCCTACCCCCAGCGCAATCAAGCTATTCATATTGGCAGAACCTTGTTTCGCCTGATTTAGCGCTTTTTTAAAAATATCCCGGCCTTCCCAAAAAACCACGGGCGTAGCGAATAATGCCTGCAACAGCAAAAGTGGGAGCGACCTTGACCGGAAGCGGCTCAGTAGTGTCACCGGCAAGCTCAGCAAACCTAGCATCATCAGCTGTCTTTTTGCCGTAATCAAATGTTTGCCTTCCAATTCGAACAGCAATTTTCGTTCAGTCAGCGAATCGATAGAAAAGGGCTGGTAGCGATTTGAAGAAATAATTTTAAAAAGCGCCTCTTTAGAGAGATAGCCTTTGACTCGAGCCGTTTCCGACACATAATTGACAGTCGCTTTAGTGATATTGGGTTCACGCTGCAGTATCATTTCCAGAAACAAGGCGCAGGATGCACAACTCATTCCGCCAATGCCAATAACAAAATCCTGGAGCATCTCGATGGAATGAGTGTTTTTATACTTCATGGCGTTGATAGTCTGACGCGGCTTCAAGCCAATATTCCTGATTACCGTTTCCAAAAGCAGCAACAAATTTTCAACAGGCAGGTATTGCGGATTAAAATGAATGGTGACCGAGGCTATCGCCGGAACGATTTTTACCGCTTCAATGCCCTGCCGTTTATTTAACAACATTTCTAATATGTAAGCACGCTCCAGATCCTTGCGTATACCCGGCGCGATAAGTCGAACGCGACGCTTTGATTGATGCGCCAGGGTGAAATTTTTAAATTCTGGAGTTTGATGCATAGTGATATTATGGTTTATGTTTTTCTTGATTAGACCCAACTTTGGTCATCTAGACTGAGCGATATCCTTTGGTAAATACATTGCTTGTTCTATTAGGCGCCTGCATTTAAATTGAATTAGATTTTATTTTCCTGACCTGGAGAAACCCTGTCAGGCTTCGGCTGTATCTCCCTAATCTTAAAACAGTGACATCTTAAAAACCTGGTCAATGATGTCCAGAAATTTATCAGCCTTCACATAACCAACAACGCGGTAAGCATTGCGCTCCTGTTGATCCGGACCGAAGAACAGAATCGCGGGAGGACCGATCAGATTAAATTGTTTTAACAAAGCTTGATCAGCTGTTGAATTTTGCGTGACATCCGCTTGCATCAGAACAGCCTGAGATAAAGCAGCTCTTACCTTGGAATCCGCAAAGGTAGAAAGCGCCATTTCTTGGCACGATGTACACCAGTCAGCATAAAAATCAAGCATGAGCCATTGCTTGTTCGCCTGGGCATCAGCCAGATGGTGCTGTAATTCCTGCACGGTGCCGATCTTTTTAAACTTAAGCGTCAGCGCGAGTTGTTCTTCGCAAGCGACGGCCACATTACATAGAAGAGGTCGCAGGGCGTGAGGTTGGTTTGTGGAAATTCCTATCCACAAAAGAATGCCGTAAGCCGCTGCAAGCAGTCCAGCGCCCTGCCAGCGTTTTTTCCATAGCATGAGCATGACCGGAAAGGCCGCCAGCAGCGACCATAAAGCCAGGGTAGCAGCCAGTGGGATGACGCGACTTAATAGCCACACCGCAACGGCCAAAAGCCCTATGCCAAAAATGACTTTGGTAATGTTCATCCAGGCGCCCGCCTTGGGCAGCCATTTACCCGCATAGGTACCAACGATAAGCAGTGGTATGCCCATGCCGATGCCTAAGGCAAACAGGGCCATTCCCCCCAAATAGGCGTCACCGGTTTGCCCGATATAAATCAATGCGCCAGTTAACGGCGCAGTGACGCAAGGCCCGATCGCCAGCGCTGAAAGTATGCCCATTATCACAGTGCCCAACAGTCTTCCACCCTGTTGCCTGGAACTGATAGTCATGACCCTGGTTTGTATGAATGCCGGAATTTGAACCTGGAAGCCACCAAACATGGACAGTGCCAATAGCACAAAAATGCCACTGAAAGCCATGATCACCCAGGGTTCCTGGAATAAAGCCTGAAGATTGCTGCCGAACAGTCCTGCGAGGACACCGAAAACCGTATAGGTCAGTGCGGAAGCGAGTACATAACTCAGAGATAACCAAAAGGCCCTGCGCGTGTTCAGATTTGAGCCCTGCCCCACAACGATACCGGAAAGAATGGGCAACATCGGGAAAATACACGGCGTAAATGCCAGTAATATCCCGAAGCCAAGAAAGCTCAAGGCAATGAGCCAGACAGAACCGGTTTTTAATGAGGCGGCAATACGATTCTGCTCGGAGATAAAAGGTGCGGCTTTGTCTGGCGTAGAAGTAGTGCCCCACCAGTTGAAACTTTCATCTGATAAATCCAAAGAAATAGTTTTTTGGATAGGCATATAACAAACGCCCACATCAGCGCAACCCTGAAAAGTCACTTCTAACATCAGCTTAATGAGTTTTGGGTCCTGACGCTGAAGAGGGACTTCTACTTCAAGGTGATCCCGGAAAATTTCCACATCACCGAAAAATTTATCGTGCTTGGTATGGCTGGCGGGAAAGGACGGTTCCCCTACTTTTAGTCCGGGAGTCGACGAGACAAATTTGAATTTGTGACGATACAGGTAATAGCCGTTGGCAATATCCCAGGATAACAATAGTCTGTCTGCTTTCTGCACCTTGGAGGTGAATTGAAAGGCTTGATCAGGCGGCAATAGATCCGCTGAATCGACTGCGAATGCCTGACCTGCGAACCAGAACGACAGGCAAACTATAAGTTTTAAGATTAATCGTTTACCCATAAGCAAACCCTCCAAAGAGGCCTCGATAATAAAAAATTAGACCCTGGTTTTCTGGGAGGTTCATGGTTGCCTCAAATTTTAATGGATTTACAATTAATTAAATCTCATTAAAAAAGCAGGATCATCCGGTTTGCCTGCCTGCACAACACAGGCGAACCAGCTTCCAGGTGGATGCTTAATAATCTGGAGCGCTACGGAACGTCCAAACAACGGAGACGTTAGCGAAAAATCCGTCACCCAGTTGAACTTGCTGATACTGCCCTCTCGCGCCGCTCATTTTTTTATAATTCATATCCTCGTAAACCGGTAAGCCGACAGATCCACGCAACTTGAAATTTCCACCAAAGGCGTTTAGGAACCGGTAGTCGGACACGAACGCCAAATTGAGATTCGTGCCGCCAGTATTGTCGATATTAACACGGTGATCTTGATTTTTGGCTGCATAGTTGGCATCCATTTCAATACCGACCATCAAATTGTAGTTGGGTGTATAGTGCAAGGCCACGCCACCGTTAATAACGTCACCATAGGAATAGTTTTGGCTATTTTCAGGATTGGCAGTATAGAGCACTTGGGTGTGTAGCCAGAAATCTTTCCAGCGCTGGGAATAAAGCAGTCCGCCCGTAAAAGTCGCTGTGCCTTTGCCCAGTTGCAGTCCCGGTGCCTGGAGAGCGCCGCTTGCATCACGACTGGCGCTGAAATGGCCTGAAGGCAGGGTGGTGCCAAGCAGAAGGGTAGTGAACTTATCCCAGCGAGTGGTGTGCCAAAAGTTATAACGGCCTTCGAGGGAAATGTCACCGATACCGTTCGTGTTTTCGGTTGTTTCTCCGAATACGCCTGCCCTGATGGGCTGTCCTTTTACCGGTTTAGGCTGAGTTTGCGTATCGGTGGTCAACCTTTTTTCGAACCAGGGCACATTCATGAACAGTGCGATGTTGTCAGTGGGCGAGTAATTAAACGTCAGGGATTGTTGCTGAATTTGTAATTCATTCGGGACTTTCGGCTGGGCTGGGTTGCCATGGATGTAAGAATTCGGATTTACGCCATTGGAGCCTATCTTAAGATTGTCTTTTTGCTGGTAGCCATAAACCATACCTGCACTAAAGTTACCCGCCCCCGGCGTCACTGCCGTGCGAATCCGAAACGGTGTGGTTGTTCCCACCTCCGAAACATCATGGTAGGCAAATTTGAAATCCATTATCTCGCCACCTTGTTTAGCAATGAACGCTTCGGCCTCATCAAGTTTGGCGAAAGCAATGTAGTTGGGAACCATATCCGGAATCACTTTACTGCCTATAACATAAGTGGCAGTTTCCGCATCCACCATTTTACCGGTAACCCAGTCATGTACTTTTACCGACTTGAAAGCGGATATGCCGCCGGCATCAGTAACTTCACGCAGCATACAGGCGACACCGCAGGTATGCTCGATCGTACCGTCCTTAAGAATTAACTCCGCAGCACTCTTTTGGTACTGGTCGATGTACATCCCGCAGACACGGCAGCTTTCACGTTTGTGCGTCTCCTCGGCCGATACCGAGGCCGGCATCAGTGTAAACTGGAATACCACCAAAATGAACGCTAATTTAATAACCGTTTTCATAAAAAACTCCTTTGTATAAAATTGTTGTAAATCGTTTTTCATATTCATCAATCCCGGCTTCCCCGGTAATCTTGTCTTGTATAATGCCTTCCTCGTCGATAATAAAGGTGGTCGGCAGGCCAATAACACCAAAATGTTGAGCCACCAGACCGTATTCATCAACCAGCATGGGATAGGTCAGATGAGCGAATTGTTTGAGCCGCTCATCGGTTTTGACGAATTGACTTTCATTAATCCCCACCGGCACAAAGCCCTTGTCCTTGTATTTTTGATAAAGAGGCTCCAGAGACAAAAGAATCCCTTTGTCACAGCAATCACAATCGAGACCCCAAAAGTGCACGAACGCGACTTTGCCTTTGAGGTCTTTGGACAGCGTCACGGATTTTCCCTGAAAATCGGTTAGCGTAACGTCAGGGACAGTATCTCCAATCTGTAAGCCCGCTCGCTTGTTACATCCGCCGAGCGCCGTAGCGACCAGCAGGCTCAATAGAAGCAGTTTCATATACTTGATTGCTTTCATGTCCGATGATCCAGTGATTCAATGATGGCAGGAGTCACATCCTTAAAGCGGATGATGGATTTGCCCTTATGGTCTTCCAGAAACTCTTGTGCTGATTCCTGATCTTTGAAGGGCAGTAATTCATGCCCCATCGGGCCTAATACGTCCGAACCGATCACAAAAAAAGCCGATTTGGCATCAACCAATTCCACTTCGTAATAATCGGTAACATAAATATCCTTGATGTTTGCCGCAGCTTGTCCGGGCGTATATTTCGCCGTGTCGAAAATATGTTTGAACATATCCTTGGCACCGTCGTAGAAATAGTAAGAACCATCCTTGAAGATGATTTGGGCCACCCATTTCGGGTATTTGTAAACGAACATGCCGCATACGGGGCAACGGTCGGTTTTTTTGATGGTAATTTCGGGCTCGTCTGCATAGCTGGTGCTCATGCTGATGAGCAGGATAAGTAAGGGCATCCAAGGCATTATTTTTGGGGAAATTTTGGTTCGCATGGACACCGTATCCTGTTTAATAAACGACTTCATAAGCAATAACCAGGCTTGAGAAAATGATTTCATAGGTTACTAGTGCGGTGAACGCGGCGTACAAAATAACGGAGGCTAAAGCCAGCTTACGGATGAATCCACTCAGCACGGATTGCAGGCTCTCCACCTGGCGATACGGGCTCAGTGCGCCGACGCCAATGCCTGACACCACGGCACCGAACAGGAGAATATAAAGCAGGTAGCCGAGATAATGGTATTCCTCCATAATGATGCAGAACGGACAGTGATGGGTCGGCAACTCATAAATGTAAAGCGAGATGAAGGATACGATGGATACGAGCGATATGATAAACATCAGCAAGCTCAGCGCGGCATAGAGATAGCCGCCCAGCCCCCTGATATAGAAAAAAATCCCGCTGGCCAGTGTGCAAAACATCGCGCCGTAAAAAAACCACATCATCGGTAGCGCCGGCATTGATGCAAGCTCCGAGCCTATGCCCGTTTTCCGCTCACTGCTGAATAAACTGCCGCAGCAGGAAGTAATCACATCCGCTTCCATACTCAGAAAATAAGCGCTCTCCAGAATCGTCTCCAGGATAATAAAGGGCGCGACAAAGGCCAGCAGCAGGTACTTCTTTTTAATGAGCGGGTAATCGTAACCCTGATTGTCGGCATAATTCAAAACCAGCCAAATGCCTGCGAGAATAAAGTTGAAAATTTTCAGCACCAGCGTAGGGTAGCCAAAAGCATCGACGTTTAGTGTGCCTGCTGCGCACATGGCGCCCACGAAAAGCGGGGTCAGGCTGTCAGCGGTAAATATGTACAAAAACAGGGAAAGCAGTTGCAAGCCAAAAACATAGGCGAGCAGCGTCGAAATCAGATAGGTTTTGCGCTCCAGCACCAGTTGTAATTCGTGGCCGTTTTCAATATCCCAATATCTTAGTATTTGCACGCCATAAAACACCGCATACAGAACCATACCGCTTGATATATAGGCGGCCAGCATATTAGCGATGACGGTGGGGTGCAGGATCACGTCGGCTAGACCTCGATTTGGCCATCGCGGAGATTCACTACTCTGTCCACCATAGAGGATTCATAGACCAAGGGATCATGGCTGGTGATAATGACGGTTTTGCCTTCCGCCTTGAATTTCTCGATTATTTCCATGAACCGGTACGATAGTTTGGTGTCGAGATGGGCGGTCGGTTCATCGGCGATGATGATGTGCGGGTCGTTGATAAGGGCTCGCACGATAGAAGCCCGCTGCGCTTCCCCGCCAGACAGCCACTCCACTTTTGAAGCCGCTTTGTTGGAGATATTCAGCTCAGCCAAGCCTTTCATCGCTTTGTTTTTTAGATGCGAGCGTTTTTCGCCCAGCGGATAGGCCGGCAACATGACGTTATCCAGGACGGAAATGCCCTTGATAAGATTAGGTTGTTGAAAAATGAACCCAAAGGTCTTGCGGCGGATATCGGTTAAAAACCGTTCCGGCAAACTGGTGATTTCACGTCCTTGCAATCTAACGCGCCCTGCCGAAGGCCTGCTCATGCAGCCGATAATACTTAACAGCGTGGTCTTTCCAGAACCGCTGGGGCCTTTCAGAACAGTGACTTTGTTTTCGCCAATATGCAGATTAACGCTGTTTAGCGCCGAAAACTCGCTGGGATTACCCGCGTTAAACACTTTTTTTACATTAAGCAGCTCGATCATGACTTATTCTCCAGTAAACCGCATCGCCGAATCAGGGTCGATGGTCGCCGCCCGCCAAATAGGAACAATGGTCGCCACGGTATAGGGAACTACGGTCAGAAAAAACAGCGTAGTCAGTTGTTCGAGATTGACAAAAGGCGTCAACTCGAAATTGGGATAGAGGCTCGACCAACCCTTGAGAGCCGGTTCGAATACAATGGAACCGGTAAAAAAGACATGGGTGTATGCCAGAATCACGCCGGTTAAAAAAGCCGTCAGCGAGATCATCGCGCCTTCCCAGAATTTCATTTGGATAACGTCCGAGGTTTCCCATCCTACGGCCTTGAGAATGCCAATCTCCCGCCGTTCACCGGCGCTCAAACCGGATGCCTTATCCCAGGCGAAAATGACAAAGGCAAGCACAGCTGCGGAGAAAATGACAATCATCATGCCCCCGCGCCAGTTAAAAATGGAGTCGTACGTTCTCAGAATCTCATCCCGGATAATCGGCCTCGCTTGGGGCAGGCGTTTCTTTATTTTTGATGCCACCGTGGCAATCTCGCTGGGATTGTTCACGACGACGGTGACATCAGTCACGTAGTTGTTGTCGATGCCGAAGAGTTTTCTAAAGTCTTCGCCGGTAATCAACATCAAATCGGAGGAAACCAGCTCAGATTGTGAGGATAAGGTGCCGGCAATTTTGAAGTTCATCACGTTGCCGTCAAAGGCACGAAACGGCATGTAATCGCCCTTGCCGATGTTGCGGAGACGTGCGATGCCGTTACCGATAATCAGCGTTCCAGGCTCAAGCACTGCGCCGTTCAGTTCGAATAACGGTTTTGAATTATTGGCCGATTGCGGGTCGTCAGACTCGCTTTCAACCACAGTGGTTTTTGTGGATGCTTTGGCGGTGTCCGCTGCGTTTGCGGTGCTTGGCGGGGTGAGCAGCGTATAATTGGCGCTTACCAGGCTGTCGTAATAATAGCCCCATAACCGGCTTTCAACCGAAGCCACACCGCGAATGCTTTTAATGGCGTCAATGTAACTGACCGGAAAAAGATCGTGCCGACCGGCCACTATTTTCTGCACCACAATTTCCGGCGCACCCTTCAGAATAAGCGAGGCTTCTTTTTTGATTGAGTAAGTAAAGAACATCGTCGAGGCCAATATGAATACGATGAGCGTATATAAGGCCAGCAAACCAAAATTTTTCACCTTTCTGCGCAGCAGCGAAGAGATAGTAAAATCGATAATGTAACGTTGCTTTTCTATCCAGTTTCTCATGGGCGTTCGCTCATTCTTTCGGGTGGCTGGGTAAACGAACCGGACGGGAAGTGTTCCAGCGACATCGGGTGATCCTGGAACGCTGTGTTCAAATCGGCTTGGGACAGATGCCGGGTGTAGCGGGCCTCTGTGAAAAGGCACAGATCAGTCAGTTTCAGCGTTTTCACTAACATCGCCTTTTCTTCGAGGTTTGCTTGCCGGGCGCTTTCGCTAAAATTTGCATGCACCAGTAGTAGGCTCAATAAAACAGCTCCGCTGGTAATATATAAAAAAAATAATGAGGAATTTCTCATGAGCATTACTCATAAAGCCGTTAATCCTTATTGCAAAAGTCGTCATGAACACTGTGCAATGTCATGACAGCAGATATACTAAAAATTCATCCTTTAGCTTGTAAGCTTCAAAGCACTAAATATCTCAGCCTTGTCATTATCCGGCAACAAATCTAAGGATGGCAAATATGAATAGTGGAATATTTAGAAACGTTAATATACTAAAAATACAACGCATGAAGATAAGCATTATTAATGCCATGAATATTTATTCTCTATTAATCAGTCGGCTATAATTTAAGCCACTAAATTGACTAATTAAACTATGTTATATCACGCACTTTTAATAAGTGATATGACACACTTTTGCATTAAGCTTTGGATTTTCCGTATTCGGAATTTTTCCGATCACACAAAAATTCTCGTCTAATGGGGGGCAAGTACTGCGCTTCGTTTTTATTTAGAAAGGACACGAAGGGGGAGGTATGTTTTACTTAGTCATCTAGGAGAAAAACTACTGTTTTTTCATTTTTTTCAAAGAGATCCACACACCGGATGGATTTTATAAATCCGTCTGCGGGCAGGGGGTGTCCTAAGGCTTTAAATTCCTGAGGAGAATAAAATTAACTACTTAAGCTCTTCACTCAGGCTTCTCTAAGGGTTGCAGTTGTGTAGATGGTTATACTGCTCCTGCACTGTTAATCATTGCACAATACAGGCTGTAATTTAACCAGGAATCACCCCAGGGCAATCAAGAACTTAGTCGCTGTCCAAAAATAACCTGTACAACTTCTGCTAATCAATCATCTTAGCAGACTGTTTGCAGCTATTGAACTGTACAACTTATTTATGGACAGGCACTTATTGTTTTCCTGCCAAAACATCTTGATAAAAGACCTTCAGGCGCTGCCATAATTGCTTGATTTCATGAACAAAGCGCTGCCGATAGGCTTCGATCGCGGGATGTTTCTGCTCGGCGGACTGTATAGCCGGTACTTCATTCTGCTTGGGCGGAGGCGCGTTGTCTACAACTATGAAGGTTCCGGGTATCATCCCCATCCAACAACTCCAGGGCACTACGCCACTTTCCGGTGGTGTGAATTCGATAGTCTGTGTTCCCTCTTTTAGCTCGATTCTCAACTTATATTGAGGAATTACGATGACCTTATTGCATTCGTTCATTTCCTTGCCGTTAATCACCCACTTTACCGGAACCCCTTTGCGCAGGGTGAATCGGTTGGGTGAGAAACTGCTTTTCAGTACCTCCATGTGGATAGTTTGTTCAGTGTCGCACGAAGGAGTTTCTGCCACGGTCGGTGACAGCTTTTGCGACACGCGGGCGACCAGGGTATTGAAGTCCACGCCTGTGCCCGTTACCGCCAGCCCCCGATTAAGCATGATGGCCCCCAGAGTCATGACAATCAAGCCAGAGGCTTTCAGTAATTTAGGCGTCAGGTTTGCCGAAAGCAGACTGGTGAGAAACCCGAAGCCCAACAGTAAAGGCAACGTGCCGATGCCGAAAAAAAACAAAATGGCCGCACCCTCAGTCCAGCTGCCCGTACCAGCGGCCATGACATACATGGCTTGCAAGGGGCCGCAAATGATCATCAGGCCATTCAGGAGGCCAATGACAAAAGGGTTGCTGTGCTTGCGGTATTCCTTGCCAACGAAGCGCATAACAAACTTTGGGGTCTTGATCTGGAAATGGCTCAGTGCAGGAAATACTTCCAGCATGTGCAAGCCGAACAGAATCAGAAAAACCCCGGCGGCGACACCGACTGCGCCTTGTGTGTAGGGCGTAAAGGCGACGACCGAGCCAAAAGCCCCAAACAATGCACCGATAAGCGTATAGGACAGTGTTTTACCGATGCCGTAAAGGAAATGCGCCCGATAGGATTTGTGTCCATTGCTGGCGCTTTTCGCGGTGTAGCCAAGGATCAGCGGACCGCACATGCCTACGCAGTGAAAACTGGTCAGGAAACCAATCAGGATCAGCAGCCCATGACTCATGTCGCGACTGAGTTTGGGCATGTCAGAGTGATTCATGAACCAGCTATCGAGCCAAAGAATAAAACCAATGCCCATGAGCGCAAGTGTCACCGCTGCGATCTTTTTTAAGCCAATGAACACGGCATTAGTACGTGGATGAGCGGGGGTAGGCTGGAAACTCTGGTTAGTAGTGTTCATGATGGGTTTTTGAGCATGGCTGAAATTCTCCAGATTGGCATAGCAGGCCGTGGGGTTAGCTTTAGAAATATGCTGGGTGGAGCAAATCAGTCATAGATTATTGAATACTTATATTCGGGTCAAGTATCGATTGACTGCCCATATCGTAAACCGATGGAATATTGGCGCATAACTGGTTTCAGTTGACTGAATCCAGGTGTATATTGTGTCGCATGCTTCCCTTATTATAATAAGACCAGAGCCAAATGACAGGGTAGATCAAATATTAGTGTACGCTTAAATATCAATTGACTTGGCTATGAAAATTGTCTTAAATAAATTACAATGGGAAATCAGGGAATTCAATGAATCACATATCTGCAGAAACACATTCCATCCCCATAGAACCAGGTAAGGGGCAAATGACAATGGAAGGCAGCCAATCATCTAAAGGCGAGCTAATAGCCAAGGGTGTCGCTACGGCGGTTGCGGCAACAACCATCGTACAAACCGGCAAAGGTGTCATGGCTACACTTGCCAAACATCCACTGGTCATGTTCACCTTGGGTATTGCTGCGGGTTATTTGGCGCATAAATACCGTAAAGAGATTACTTCGATCACTAGCAAAACCGCCGAACAAAGCAAAGATTTTGTATTGCGCCAAAAGGAAAATCTTAAAGACCTGTTTGCGGAAACCCAGGAAGACGCTGAAGAGAAGGACGTTTCAAAATAAATCCTGCTCATGCTGGTCAAGAGTTCATGGTTCGATTCTGAATATGCATCCGGTTTTCGGGCTCTGTTTTAACTAAAATTCAAAGGAAAAAATTATGGCACACGTACATGGAGAAAAGACTGTAGTCAGTCAGATGAAGCCTGTTATCAATACTGGAACTGCAAAAATGCTGGACCCCACGATGGGAAAAGTGGGCATGGGCTCAATGATGCACGAGGGTATGGGTTCGATGATGAAAATGGGTGAGGGAATGACTCAGGTCATAAAGCACTCTAAAAC
>Ga0194047_10001655_pt1 | contig 13408 bp, 5 predicted proteins | sample JunL225m_MetaG_2_FD_160070 | JGI IMG/M metagenome (GOLD analysis project Ga0194047, IMG submission 160070) | Anoxic zone freshwater microbial communities from boreal shield lake in IISD Experimental Lakes Area, Ontario, Canada - Jun2016-L221-5m | ecosystem: Environmental > Aquatic > Freshwater >...
ATCTAGTAAAAAAATACTTCACTATTTGTGAAGATTTACTAATTTTACAATTGCATCAATGAAAGTCAGGCTAATTCGTAAGGAGTCCATTGAAAGTTTTGTGTTACAAAACGCAGGAAGTAAGAGATCGTTAGAATTTGGTTACAGTTATTAAAATAAAATGGAAACCTTAGTTTACAAAATCATAAAAACAAAATCGCAATATCATAAATATTGTGACAAGCTAGAATTGTTATTAGATCTAAGTAAGAAATCAAAGGATACAATTGATGAAATAGAATTATTACATCTGCTGATTGATAAGTATGATGTAGAGCATAATAATTTTGAAGATTTGAATCCCATTGAATTATTAAAAGCCCTGATGAAAGAAAACAATATGAAGGCTGTTGAATTGTCAACTCTTCTAAATGTTAGCGAAGGTTTGGTATCTGATATGCTCAATTTTAAAAAAGGATTATCTAAAGAAACCATCCGTATACTTTCTGAAAGATTCAAAATGAATCAGGCTGCATTTAACAGACCCTACGAACTAAGTTTATCCTCAACAAAAATAAACAAGGGTTCAAAACGGGTGAGCAAAAGAAAGAATTTTGCAATAGCCTTATGAAAATTTAAATCACCTCTTACTAATCTTATTCATCGAAATATTTCTCTGCAAGGAACATTTGAACCGATTCATTGTGGGACAAGTATTTGTAAGTGCTTCTATTTACAAATACAAATTATAAGTTGGAAGGATGAGTTGGTTATGGAAAGTTTTGATACAGCATAACATTACTTTTTTTCAACTATATGATATTAATCATTTACATTGGGTGATCTAAAGCTTATATTGTACAATAATTAGTTAGTTACAATTTTTTCCTTCCCCCCTTTTTTAACAATTATGACCAAAAATTCATGATGAATTTTTATTAGTGCACAAATAATGTTAATAATTGAATTTATAGTTAAATAATTAGTTGAATAATAATTATAATATTATATCAATTGAATATGTATTAGCCTTTTGTAATTGTCACTTTTTTCTATTTGTATTATTACCCATAGATCTATATACTTATAAGAGTCAATTATTTTCAGCAGCTTAAAAGTATTTTCTATGGATAGCGCAAAATTTTTGAAGCTGCTTACGATATTTTTCTGCCTGATGAAATCGGGTACGGTTCAATCTCAGGATGTAAAGTTTTCTCAGTATTTCACTTCTCCACTCACAGTAAATCCTGCACTTTGCGGTTTATATAATGGTCAATATCGTTTAATGGGGAACTATAGAAATCAGTGGCAAGAGATCATGTATCCCTATACCTCCGCTACATTTTCTGCTGAATCGCAAATACATGCTAAAATTTCTGAAGACGATATTCTTGCTGTTGGTATTAATGGATTAACAGACAGATCAAACAATGGAGGCTTAAGAAATAGTAGTATTTCGGGTACTATTTCATTTCATAAAGCATTGGATATGGAAGGCATCAGTAGACTTGGTGTTGGCTTACAAGCTGCTTATGTTTCAAAAGTGGTGGATTATTCTAAAATGACTTTCGAGCCACAATTCACACCTATTGGTTATGATATTAGTTTACCCACAAATGAATTAAGTAATGGGTTTACAATAAACTATCTGGATTATAGTGCAGGTATTGTGTACAGCTATTTATCAGGTGATTTTAATATTTATGGAGGAGCATCTGTTTCACATATCTCGAGACCCAATGAAAATTATTCGGGCTTTACTAGTAAGCTTCCTATTCGATATACGATTCACGGTGGTGCATCGGTTGCAGTTGGCCAGTTGAATACTCTATATGTAAGTCTAATGCACATGAGAACTTCATTAAGCAATCAAACTACTGTAGGAATGGTATATGGAATCAATTTTAATGGACTAGAAGATAATCAGTCGAATGAATTTTTATTTGGAACATGGTTGAGATTAAATGATGCTGTGGTGCCTTATTTGGGATTAAAATTTGGCAAAGTAAATGCCGGATTGAGCTATGATATTACTACATCAAAAGTAACCATTGGCAATAATGGCATGGGAGGGATTGAACTATCCATGCAGGTATTGCTGGAAAGAGATCCGGATAGAGAAACAATCAGAAAGTTAAAGTGCAAGTTCACAATGTTCTAAATTATTAGGTGAAATAATATTATTACAACTCAAGATGAAAAGAATATCGATATTTTTTTTAGTGCTTTTTTTTATGAATTCTTCATCGAGTTTGTATGCGCAAAATATTTCGCCAGCAGGAACACCAAACGGTTCCAATAATGGAGACCTTTATGCTTGTGATAGTGCTATACTTCATGTAACAGGACTTAAAGCAAACCAAACGATTCAATGGCAAACTCAAGGCAATTCTATATCAGGAGCAAATGGAGATACGCTTATTGTTAAAAACGACGGTACTTATGGTGTAATACTTACGGATACTTCAATTAAAAGCGGTCCAAATACCACTTTTTTAAATACTGTTACTGTATTCTTAAGCTCAATTCGTCCAATCGCAAGTTTCACTCCAACATCTGGATCGAGTTGTGGAAGTTCAAATGTGACTTTTGTAAATAATTCAAGCATCACCCCATCAGATAACTTGTCATATGTTTGGTCATTTGGTGATGGAAAGTTTAGCACTAATATTAGCCCTCAACATAAATATAAGGCTTCAAGAGGGAATGGTAATCAAAGTTATAATGTAGTACTAACAACAACTTCTTCTTACGGATGTTCTGCTTCAAATACAGTTATTTATACTTTAGGACAAGGCCCAGATCCTACTTTAAATGGCCCTGGAGCAACTACTTTAAATGGTAAACCCTATTTTAAAATATGTGCAGCTAATGGGCAAACTTTTACTTTTACTAATGGATCAACCACAACAAATACAGATTATATAATTAGGTGGGGTGATGGAACGCCAGATTTTACTTCAACAACTTTTAGCTCAATAACACATAATTATTCTGTTGGTACTAAACAACTAACTTTTATAGTAAGCAATGGAAGCTGTACAGATAGTTCAATATACAATGTGTTTGTTGGAAATATTCCACAAGGAGGGATTTCTGGTGTAGGGGGTTCTACAATTTGTGTAAACAATCAACAAGATTTTTTATTGACTAATATTCTTGGCAATACTTCTGGAACTTCATATTACTTGTCATATAATGACGGCTCAGTAACCGACACATTTCTTAATCCGATTGATACAGTATCACATATTTTTAAAATCAGTAGTTGTGGACATAACAGTTCAAATGGGAGTAGCACATTTCCAAATTCGTTTGCAGCTTTTTTAACAATTACAAATCCTTGTGGAGTAGCTAGCGGATCAATTTTACCTATTTATGTTTCTGATAGGCCTATCACAGGATTTACTCTATCGAAAGATACAATTTGTCAAAATCAAACTATCACTTTAACGAATACAAGCATTGCAGGTAATAATGTAGATAATGGTAATTGCACACCCGGCAAAATTGTATATAAAATTAGTTCCTCAACGCCAGGTGCGTCTTGGACAGTTGTTAGTGGTACATTGGGAGATGACTTTTTAAATGCAGATCCTAATTTATGGACGCCTGCTTCTTTATTATTACAAATAACTTTTAATACTCCAGGTACCTATATTATCAAACAGATTATTGCTAATAATACTTTATGTGGTTCTGATACACTTATAAAAACTATTTGTGTAAATCCACTTCCAACTGCTTCTTTTGTTTTAGATAATAATAATATTTGTGCTGCCTCTACTATCACCGCAACTGGTTCAACTAATATCCCTAATTGCAGCACAAATACATTTAACTGGACTGTAGTATTTACAGCTATAAACAATTGTGCTCCGGGATCTGCATCTTATAGTTTTGTAAATGGAACAACTCCGAATTCACAAAACCCACAAATACAATTTAACACACCGGGAAATTATACGCTTATATTAGTCACTACAGCACCTGGCGGAAGTTGCAGTTCTGTAGCTTATAGTTTACCGATTACAGTAAATGATAAACCTAATATTTCAGTAGCTGCTATTTCAAATTTTTGTAATAACGGAAGTATCACTCCAATAGCTACTGCAACTTGCAATGTGTTATCAGCTACTTATGCCTGGGATTTAACAGGAGGTATTCCTAGTAGTGCCAGCGCTTTAAATCCTGGATCTGTTACATATAATACGGCAGGAAATTATAGTATTAGTTTTTCTGCTACAAACAATTGCGGCGTATCTACCATTACCAAAAATTTTACTGTAACACCATTGCCTAGCCCATTTAATGTAACAGGTGGCGGTGCATACTGTAATGGTTCTTCGGGGTTGCCAGTTGGATTAGCATCTTCTGAATCTGGTGTTAATTATCAATTATATAAAGATGGCGTTGCTTCAGGTAATCCAATAGCAGGTAATGGATCTGCCATTAGTTTTGGAAACAAAACTGCTGCGGGAGTTTATACAATAATAGCAACCAATGCATCCACATCATGTGTATACAACATGCAAGGTTCAGTTACAATTACTATTTTAACTTTACCTACAATACTTATAGTAAACCCTCCTGCAGTATGTTCGCCTGCAACGGTTGATATCACATTACCTGCAATTACTTCTGGTTCTACCCCAGGATTAAGTTTTACTTATTGGACTACCAATGCTGCAGTTACTAATGTTTCAACCCCATCTGCAGTGAATACTTCAGGTACTTATTATATAAAAGGTACTGATGGAAACTTCTGTGCATTTGTACAACCAGTAGTAGTAACAATTAATCCGCTTCCTATTAGTTATAATGTAACGGGGGGAGGATCATATTGTGCAAATCTTGCTGGATTGACTGTTGGATTGAATAATTCGGAAACTGGAAATACCTATCAATTATATCTTGATGGAGTTGCTATTGGTTCACCTAAAAATGGCACAGGTGCTGCTTTGGATTTCGGTATTCAATCTGCCGCGGGTACATATACTATTCAAGCAACTAATACATTATCATCCTGTTCAAATTCAATGACTGGGTCTGCAAGTATTTCAATTCTTTCGCTGCCATCATTAGTTATTACAAATTCTGCAGGTGTATGTTTTCCTGGGACAGTTGATATTACATCAGCCTCTGTTACAACCGGGTCGAGTTCAGGATTAACATTTAGTTATTGGACTTCTGCTAATGCGAGTGGTTCAATTGCAAATCCAGGAGCGATAGGCAGTTCAGGTTCTTATTATATCAAGGCAACTAATTCGAATAGTTGTTCTGTGATACAACCAGTAGCAGTAACGATTCATCCCCTGCCAGTAGTTGCTGCAATCTCAGGGGCTGCTGTATTTTGTGAAGGCTCTTCTACTGTATTTACAGATGCAACAGCAAATGGTATCTGGGCAAGCGGAACAAGCTCTGTAGCAACTATTGATGTAAATGGACAGATATCAGGGATATCAGCTGGATCATCTACCATTTCATATTCTGTTACAGATGCCAACAACTGTCAAACAGTAGTTACAAAGCTGGTAAATGTGAGTGGGCTTGTTACACCTACCATATCTATTTCAGCCTCTGCCAATACAATATGTAATGGTAGTACTGTTTTATTTTCTGCCAGTACAACTAATGCAGGAAGTGCACCGATCTATCAATGGTATAAAAATGGAATCAGCGTGGGCGCCAATTCTGCAACCTATTCTGATGCATCATTAATCAATTCCGATGTGTTGAGTTGTATATTAATTGCAAACAGTTGTGCCAGCAATCCAATAGCAAATAGTAATCTGATTACAATAACTGTAAATCCAATACCACAAATTATTTCTACTGTTCCAGGTTCTGTTTGTGGAACTGGAGTTGTATCACTTGCTGCCACTGCAAGCATTGGTACAATTAATTGGTATAGTACTTTAACGGGTGGATCATCTATTAATTCCGGAACAAACTTTAATACAGCATCACTTTCAAATACCACTAATTATTTTGTGGATGCAACCAGTAATGGTTGTACTACATTTAATAGAACGCTCATTACAGCAACAATAAATCCACTTCCTGTAGCAAGTGTAATTGCGGATAAAACTATCTGTAATGGCACAAGTATTAATATTGGAAATACTGCCATTGTTGGAAATAGCTATGCCTGGTCAAGTACACCTGCGGGTTACACCAGTGCTGCTGCCAACCCTAGTGTGAGTCCGAGCATAAATACAAATTATACGCTGATTGAAACTGTTAATGTAACAGGATGTACAAATTCACATGCGTTGAATATTAGCATCAATCCCATTCCGGATGTAAACGTAAATCCAGCTTCACTAAGTATCTGTTCTAATACGGTAGCATCAATCACTTTAACCGGTTCGGTTCCAAATACCATATTCAATTGGACAATCATTCCAAATACTTTTATAACAGGTGCACAAAACGGAACAGGTACATTCATTAACCAAACACTGGTAAACGCTAACACATCTCCACAGCAGATGAGCTATGTAGTAACACCTTCTTATACGAACAATTCTGTAACATGTACTGGTACTCCAGTTACTTCAGTTTTTACTATTAATCCATCACCACAAGTAAATTTTTCAAGACCCAATGAAGTGATATGTTCTGGTAGCAACAGTTCTGTTGTTAATTTAAGTACATTAACTAGCGGGGCTACTATCAGTTGGACCAGTACTAATCCATCTGGAATTAGTGGAATTGTAAGTTCAGGTACCACAACTATTCCATCGCAAACTTTGGTAAATACTAGTAATGTACCAATTACAATTGTTTATACTGCAGTGGCAACTACAACTTCTGGACCTTCCTGTACTGGTGCAAACAATAACTATTCGATCACTGTTAACCCAACACCAAATGTTACTGCCACACCAAATACTCAAATCATTTGTTCAAATAGTTCTATAAATATTACATTGTCTACAACAGTTCCGGGAACTGTGTTTAACTGGGTAGTAAGTAGTAATGCAAATATTACAGGAGCAGTAAATGGAACTGGCGCAGGAATCATACAAAATCTTGTCAATTCAAGTACCATTCCGCAACAGATCACATACACATTAACACCGGCATTCATCAATGGAGGAATAACCTGTCAGGGATCACCAGTTAATGTGTTGATCACAGTAAATCCTTCTCCTGTTTTAATTGGCGCTTTATTACAAAGCTCTATTTGTACTCAAAATCTATTTATATATTCTCCAACCAGTTTAACGCCAACTACAATTTTTAATTGGACAAGACCAGCAATTGTGGGTATTTCTAATCCTGCTATTTTAAATGGTTCCAATGGTATTAGTGAAACCCTAATAAATACTACAGTTGATCCAATAGCTGTTAAATACTTCTATACGTTAACTGCAAATGGATGTTCCAATCCGCAAACAATTGTGGATACGGTTTATCCGAATGCCAAAGCAATTTTTACTGCAGATACATTGATTTCCTGTAGCCCTTATGTATTAAAAAATCATATAACACTTATTAGTTTTCCGAATGCCAATGATGAAACCAACTATAATTGGTATGCCAATAATAATAGTATTGGAACTGGTACCACCATACCGAATTATAGCATTATTAATTCTTCTGATACGATTATACTCAAGTTGTTTGCAAAAAGTAAATATGGTTGTTCGAATGATTCGATGTTGAAAACTATTTACACCATTGAACAACCTAAACCTAGTTTTATCATGAGCACGCATAAGGGATGTGGACCATTAACACTAAATTTTACAAATACTACAAGTCCTATAAATGCAATCAATAATTCAAAATATTTATGGGATTTTGGAAATGGAATTACATCTGTTCTAACAAATCCTCCTTCTATTATTTTTAATGCGTCACCTAAATTTAAAGACACCACTTATTATATTACATTAACTGTAAGCACTTCATGTAATACCTATACATATAATGATTCCTTAACAGTTCGTCCTTCACCTAAAGCATTATTATCTACTGGTAATATTGTAGGTTGTTCACCATTTCCAGTTAATCTTCAGAACAATTCATTGGGGGCAGATAAATTAGGGAATGGCAATACTTATTATTGGAGTTTTGGGGATGGATTTTATGATACTACCAATACATTAAGTACTGTAAAACATATTTATCATAACGGCTCACAAAAAATAGATACATCTATCATCAGATTGATTGTACAAAATGAATGCGGAATTGATAGTATCAAATACAATGTTGTGATTTTTCCAAATACAGTAAAACCTGCTTTGATGGTTAATGGAAGTGAGAAATATGGCTGCGCTCCACATACCGTCAACTTTTTTAATAATTCTTCTGGAGCAAACAGGTTTAATTGGGACTTTAATGATCAAACTGTTTTTGCAACAACAAAATCTCCTGATACTGTAATGCACGTATTTACTGGTCCAGGTACTTTTGTAGTAACGATGATGGCTTCCAATGGATGCTCAGATACTGCTGTAACAGATACGATTGTAGTATATCCTGCTATGCCAGTTCCGAAGTATAATTTTAAACTGATCAGTTGTTTTGGAGATAGCGTTCAGTTTGTAAATAATACCGATACCGGTTTGGCGAGCGGATTTATTTGGAATCTAGGTGATGGTTCAAGCAGCAACTCTTTTCAAGTAGCACACTTATATAAAAATTTAGGTTCTTATGTTACCAGTTTAAAAGCATTTAAAATCTACAATACTGGAGTAACCTGTTCCAATATTGATTCATCAACCCTCCAAGTAATTGCTAAGCCTGTAACAATTTTTACATCTAATAATTTTGTTTTAAACTGTTCGCCGTTTAATTTAATTGTAAATACTAATCCAATTTTTGGCGGATCTGCTGAATGGAAGTTCACCGATCCTTATTCATCAGATACTTTGGGGAACGGATTTAACTCGAGTCATATTTTTAATAAGGGGGGCAATTTTAAAGTACAATTAAAACTTACTAATGCAGGAGGCTGTATCGATAGTATTTCACAACCAATTAAAGTAACGGAAACTCCAAAGGCAGATTTTAGTTTTGGAGATTCTATATTTTGTACCAGAGGTTCAGCAGCTCAGGATATTAATTTTAATAACACCACAAGTTTTGGATCTTCAAATATTGTAACCTATGAGTGGCGGGTGAATGGAGTACTGTATAGTAATTCACCTACCCAATTTAGTTATCATTTTACAGCAATTGCCAGTGACAATTTACCTAAAGTATATAGTGTAAGTTTAAGAGCTACTTCATCGAGCGGATGTTCGAACGAGAAAATTCGTCAGGTAAGTTTTGTTCCTTTTCCAAAACCAAATTTTGTGTTACCTAAAAACCAAATTTGTGGTAACTCACTTCTTTTAGCAAATGATATTGATAACACTGTCTTGCATACGCGCAAGTGGTCTTGGAATACAAATGATGTAACGTTCCCTTCATTAACAATAGATAATGACACGGCATCTAGTATTTCAATTAGTATTCCACAAAATAGCATTACTAAGGATTTAGTCTACACTTTGAAATTAATAGAAATAAGTAATTATGGTTGTGTAGATTCTGTGACACAAATCATTCGTGTATTTCCTCAGCCAAAAATTGATTTCCAACTACAAGATAGTATTTGCTCAAAGGTTGATTATACCCTGGTAAATATATCAGACCCCTATAATTCGGGCACTATCAATAATATGAAATTCAATTGGTATTTTAGAAAGTATCAATCTTTTGGGGATACCGTTTTGATTAATTATTCTACCGATTTAAATCCAAATTTTAATGTTACTAATTCTGGCATTAAGGATAGTATTTATTTAATTACTTTATTGGGAAAAACTGTAAATGGTTGTGTGGATTCAGTGATGCACAAAATAATAGTACATCCCTCAACTGTAGCTTTATATACTAGTACTCCAGCCATAAGTTGTGCACCATTAACATTGACTGTATTAACCAATCAATCATTAAACGTAGATAAATACAATTGGTATCTCAACGATACATTATACAGCAATTTAAAAATCCCATTGGATACAATTCTTACTAAATCAGGGAAAAGATTTAACCTTAAATTAGTTACTTCCAACAAGTATGGTTGTTTATCTGATTCTTTGACTCAGATGATCAAATCTTATATTTCTCCGGTTTCAAAATTCGTGGCATCGAAAGACAGTTCATGCACAGGCAATTTATTGGTTCATTTATTTAATCAATCCACTGCATCAGGAACCAATTTAAATAATTGGTATTGGGATTTTGGAGACGGATCAACGAGCTTACTTCAAAATCCTGACCATCAATATAATGTTCCGGGCAAATACGTAATCAGTTTACAAATACAAGATGGCAGACAATGTTTTTCAGATAGCCCACAACTTAAAACGGTTACCATATTTGGTAAACCACGTGCATCATTTATCGCCAATAATGTTTGTTTAGGTGATTCAATCCTGTTTTTTAATCAATCAACTTTAGGATTTGGAAGTAATCGATTTGTACAGAGTTTATGGAACTTTGGTGATGGAAAATCGGGTCTTGATTTTTCTCCTTCACATTTTTATGCGAATGAAGGTACATATCCTGTGATGTTGGTAATGAGTTCTGATATGAGCTGTATACCGGACACAACTATTCATTCTATCACAGTATATGGGAAGCCACATGCAGATTTTAGTTGGGATGTTTCTTGTGCCAATGAGCCTATAAATCTTACCAATTTAAGTACACCTGGATTTGGAGAGAAGTCTTTTGGATCAACATTATGGACAATTAACAATGGGTTTAATTCTGGTTTAAATAATCCGCATATACAAATAAGTACTCCTGGAATTTATAATATTAAACTATTGGTTTCTGATGCTATTTGTACAAATTTAATGGATACGATAAGTAAAAATATAAATGTAGTTCAGGCACGAATGGGTCAGGTTTATCCAAGAATAGAAGCGGTTTATGGCACTCCAGTAACACTCCGTGCTTTAAATGGAGGTGTATCTTATAGTTGGGTTCCTGTAATTGGTCTGAATGCTTCAAATGTTCAAAATCCTGAAGCTACTTATCGATTATCTGATCCCAATAGAATCATGTATACAATCAATATCATTGATTCAGCTGGTTGTCCGATCAAGGACAATCAAGAAGTGTTTGTTTTTAATAAGCCTTCCATAATTGCGCCAACTGCATTTGTATTAAATGGTAACGATATTTCCAATAGAAGATTTTTACCCCATTATATCAATATCAACAGACTGGTAAGTTTAAAGATTTTTGATCGTTGGGGTGTGGAACATTTCAGTACATCTGATATGAGTCAAGCCTGGAATGGCAGGGATCGGAAAGGAAATATTTTACCTTTAGAAACTTATGTTTGGATTGCTATTGGAATAGATAATAATGGCAATCAAGTGATTGGAAAAGGAAATGTTACGTTGATACCCAATCAATAAAAATAGCTAGCATAATTGATGGATACAAGCGATAAAAACTTTCTGAAATCATGCATTTTAAAAGAAAGCCAAGTCAACTACAAAATCACCTCTTACTAATCTTATTCATAGAAATACTTCTCTGCAAGGAACACTTGAACCGATTCATTTCGGGATCGCGTTTTTGTGAATGCTTTTGACTTACACCACTATTCACGCGCTTTCTCCATAAATTAAAACTACTGCGCTTTAATTCTTTGCGCATGAGTGCAATGGTTTCGGCTTCGGTGATGCCAAACTGAAAAGTGATAGCTTCAAATGGCGTACGGTCTTCCCAGGCCATTTCAATGATGCGATCAATATCTTTTTGTTCCATAGTTGTATTTCCATGAACAAGGAACGAGGTAAATTGTTTAAAAATTTGCAGAACTAATCCCATCCATATTTAGTTATATTGTTAATCCAATACAAGCAAGATGAAAAGAATCCTTTTAGTACTATCCATTTTAATTATTAGTAAAGCAATTCAAGCACAACCTGCATTGAATACCATCAAAGTTTCAGACCTGAAAAAAGATCTGTATGCTTTGGCGGATGCACATTTTCGTGGCCGCTCCGCTGGTACCATCGATGAACTGAAGGCATCCATGTGGCTGGGCGAACAGTATCGCGCACTTGGTTTGTTGCCCGCTGGTGATGATGGTTCTTATTTCCAATACTTTAATATGTGGCATAACCATATTGCCGATCAAAGTAGTATCAGCATCAATAATCAATCGCTTGCACTCTGGAAAGATGTGACTGTGGCACAAATGGCGAATGCCCAAATTGACGCACCCATTTTATATTTAGGTGATGCATCTACTATGAATACCACTAATCTTGATGTGAAAGGAAAAGTATTGGTGATTGAAGCAAATGCTGCTGGCATTAATTTAAATGTATCACTTCCCACCTGGCGTTATCCTCGTAACATTCTTGCTAAATACGGCAACGCACTCATTACAAAAGGCGCTGCCGCCATCATTTTTATTGCAGACGATATTGCAGAAAATGCCTGGGCCGATGCAAACGAAAATAATTACCGCGGTTCTTTTGATATTGATGGCGGTCCGAACGCTACCGTGCAAACTAAAGTACCCGTGTTATGGGTGCATGCATCTGCGAAACAACTCTTGCAATCTGCAGGTGCTACCTTAAAAGCCAACCTGATCATTGAACATCAGTCGTATCCTTCCGTGAATATTGTGGGATACATTAAAGGCACAGATAAAAATCTGTCTTCCGAATATCTGCTGTATAGCGGTCACCAGGATGCACATGGTGTTCGTACTTCCAATCACCCCGATAGTGTGTACTATGGCGCCGACGATAATGCAAGTGTGGATGTAGCCATGATGGCCAATGCCCGCGCGTTTATTAAAAATCCGGCGAAGCGCTCTGTACTATTTGTAATTCATGGAGCTGAAGAAAGAGGTTTGCTGGGTTCGCGTTATTATTCATCGCATCCTACTGTTCCGATTACTTCTATTGTAGCGGTGTTGAATGGTGATATGATCGGTCGTAATAACCCCGATAGTGCTGCGATATTAGGAATGCAAGCACCACATAAAAACTCTTCCGACTTAGTAGCCATGGCTTTAGAAGCAAATAACGAAGGACCTAAATTTAAACTCGATACCCTTTGGGATAAACCCACACATGTGGAAGGCTGGTATTTTAGAAGCGATCATCTACCCTATGCACGTTTGGGCATTCCATCACTCATGTACACCACCTTATTACATCCCGATTACCATACACCTTTGGATAATGCGCAAAATATCGATTACGATAAGTTGAAGAAGATGACAGACTGGATGTATCGGACCGGATGGAAAGTGGCGAATGCAGCTGTTCGTCCGGCAAAAGATGTAAATTTTAAATTAGAACGATAAAGAGTGGATACTCAATTTTAAAAAGAATTATCTTTCATTACAGGTAATTAAACATCAATATGGTAAATATTATTT
>Ga0194047_10001657_pt1 | contig 13406 bp, 12 predicted proteins | sample JunL225m_MetaG_2_FD_160070 | JGI IMG/M metagenome (GOLD analysis project Ga0194047, IMG submission 160070) | Anoxic zone freshwater microbial communities from boreal shield lake in IISD Experimental Lakes Area, Ontario, Canada - Jun2016-L221-5m | ecosystem: Environmental > Aquatic > Freshwater...
ATCTGGCGGGCACGGCGCACGCTGCTGGTGCCGACGCGTGCGCCGGCTGGCAGGGCGTCGAGGCCACCGGGCAGGCGGCTGACGAGGGCATCGCGGACTGGTGCGCGTTCGAGCACAGCGGCGAGGCTGAAGCGCGAGTCGAGGACGGTCGGCAGGTCTTTGAGGCTGTGGACGGCGATGGCGATTTCGCTGGCATCGAGTGCCTGTTCGAGTTCCTTGATGAAAACGCCCTTGTCAAAAATCCCTTCGACCTTGGCCACTTCGTTGAGGGCGACGTCCGTGCGGCGGTCGCCGGTGGTCTTGATGACGTTGCGAACCAAGGCGAGATCGGGGAAGGCGCTGGCGAGGAGGGCCTCGGTGGTGGTGGCTTGGACGAGGGCCAACTCGCTGCCACGAGTGCCAATCACGAGGGAAGAAGGTGCTGATATTGGGATTGGGAGGCTCATTTCAAGTTCCGGGGAGATTGAGTTTGGCCAATTCGGCATCGATAATGCGTTCGCAATGTTCGATCTGGAGTTGGCGGCGGATACGGGCTTCACTGGCGAGTTGCTCCAGGGCGTCGATATCGTAAAGGTAAACTTCCTCGATCTCGGCGACATCGGGATGGATATCGCGGGGGACGGCAATATCGATGAAGAAGAGCGGGCGGAATTTGCGGGCGCGGCGGACTTTTTCGACGTCTGCGCGGTGGATGAGGGCATGAGGAGCGCCGGTGGAGGAAATGACGACGTCCACGCGTTCGAGCGCCTGTTGCCACTCATCGAAGCGCACAGCCTGTCCGCCCATGTCACGGGCGAGGGCCTCGGCGCGGTCGAACGAGCGGTTGCTAACGAAGATTGAACGGGCACCGCGCGACACTAGGCTTTGGGCGGTGATGCGGCTCATTTCGCCGGCACCGAGGATCATCACCTCACTATCCTTTAAGTGACCGAAGATTTTTTCGGCAAGGTCCACCGCAACGTTACCGACGGAAGTGGAACCTTCCTGGATGGATGTTTCGGTGCGGACTTTTTTACCGACACCAAACGCACGCTGGAACAGGCGGTTAAGAACACTGCCAGTGGTGCCGGCGGCCAGTGCCGCCTGATACGCCTGTTTCACCTGTCCGAAAATCTCGGTTTCGCCGAGCATCATGGAATCCAGGCCGCTGACGACGCGGCAGAGGTGGACAGCCGCCTCGGATTTCACCTTGCGGTAGAAGTGGGAGGCAGCCCCGGCGTCGAGGCTTTCGCGGAGGGTGAGGCGGGCTTCGAGCAGGATCAGGGCCTGTTGAGCATCGGATGCAGCGAGATAAAACTCGGTGCGATTGCAGGTGGAAATGACCACTCCTTCGGTGGCGTCGGCGAGGGTGGCGAGGTCACTGGCGGCGGCCCCGAGCTGGGGTGTGCTGACCGCAAAGCGTTCTCGCACCTCGACTGGGGCGGTCCGATGATTCAGTCCCAAACAAAGTAACTCCATTAGACGCGGGCGAAAACCACCAGGGAAAGAATGAACATGGCCACAGCAGCAAGTGCCAACTTGCGCCCCGTCAAGCCGCGCAGGGTTTTGACGGCAAGCAACGCCGCGTAGCCGACCCACACCGCCATAGCGACGATCAAATGGGAATGAAGCGGGGTAGTCGGCGGCATAAGGAAACCGGCGACGATGCCCAAGGTGAGCAGGCCGCTGCCGAGCCACAGCAGGCGTTCCAGAGACACCAGCAATTGGTGGGCTGGTGGAAGATTACGGAATAACCCGCTTTTCAATCGGTGCACTTTGAGTTGGCGATCAAGCACCAGAAACATGATGCCTGCGACCCCCGCAAGGGCCAGCGCGCCGTAGGCGAGCACCGAGGTGGCCGAGTGCAACGAATGAAACAGATTGGGCGAAGGGTCACGCTGAGGACTGACGGTGAAGAGCCCGGAAATGAGTGCGCCGCTTTGCAACACAAATACCAGCGGTGCCGAAAACACCCCAAGCAACGAAATCCGGTACGCCGGGCCAATGAGCAGGTAAAACAAGGTCAGTGACCACGCCAGAAACACCAGCATTTCACCGAGGTCGTGCAAAGGGCATGCCGTGCGCAATTGGCCGCGAACTGAAAGAAAGCCGAACTGGCAGAACATGACGGCCACCATCCACGCCACTGTCCAGTGGGAACGGGTGCCACGGTGCACGGAAATCATGCCCCAAGTGCCGCCAATGGCGGCCAGCAGGGTGGCGATGAGCAGAAACCAGCGGTCCATGCGCTTTCTTGGCACAAGGTCCGACCCACGTGCAAGGCTAACTTTGCAGGGCCAGGTGAAAAGCGAATATTCGAGGCCTCGGCGCGCGAACGTGAGCTGCTGTTTTCCGACGTCAGATGATTCTGGGCTGAAAGTTCTTGTCGTTGGCGATGCCCGTGATGCCGTTTTCGCAGCGCAAAGCCCACAAGCCGTTGTGGTCGCTCTCCTCCTCAAAGCGCATCGCTGCCAACGCCCCCTGCGCGTAGTCCAGTCGGACTACTCTCCGAAGGCATCCTTGAACCTTGCCAGTTTGTCCAAATGCCAGCGGATGTCCTTGTCTTTGCAGGTGGTTTTCATCTCCACGACCAAAATTTGGGGCAGAGGGTCGCTCGCCCTTATTTGGCGTGATGCAAGGCATCGCTCACGGCAGGGAAGAGTTGTTTTTTACGACTGACGACACCGGGGGCGTCAAACAGGGCGTCATCGAGGCGCTTGAAGGGCATTTTAGCTAAGATCGCCTCTTGGCCGACGGCCAAAACCAAGCTATGATGACCGACGATATCAGTGACGGCAAGGACGGCCAAGTCGTAGCGATGGGCAGTAACGAGGGTGCGCAAGGCGGCTTCGAGTTCATGTCGGCGTGCGGCAAATCCCTGCAAACCAAGTTCCTCGACCTGTGAAATGCTCACCGAAAATCCTTCCTCGGTAAATTCCTTGCGGTCGGCATTGAGAAGTTCCGCCGCTGCCCCCGTGGCGATCAGCGAACCAACCCCAAAAAACTCCTCGGCAAACACTTGCGGCTCAATGGCGGCAAATTCGGAGAGCCAAGCGAGCATTTCATGGTCAATCTGCGCAGTGGTCGGCGAGGTCAGGCACAACGTGTCGGAGATGATGCCAGCACACAAACAGAGTGCCACACCCGCCTCCGGTGGCACCTGACGGTAAAAAAACTTGCGAGCCACCAACGTCGAGGTGGATCCCACCGGTTCGTTGAGGTAGCGGATGGGCTCGCGCGACACCAGATCGCCGGCGAGCCGGTGGTGGTCAATAACCTCGGTGATCTCCGCTTCCTCAATGCCAGTGACAGCTTGAGCATATTCGTTATGATCCACCAAAGCAATGCGTACCCGGGGAGGATCAATCAAATCGGATTTGGTAAGAACTCCGATCATTTTGCCACTGAGCGGGTCGATCACCGGCAATAAATCCTGTTCAGAGGAAGCCAGCCGTTTGCGCAAGCGCGAAACCGGCTCGGACGGGCCTACAGTCTGGAATGTTCGTTCCATCACATGGCGCACGGTGCGCGAGCAACGGATCAACGTAGAAGCACTGGCGGTATCTTGGTGGCAACGCAGAAGTACAACGCCATGGCGTGCGGCATGGGCAAGAATATCCCCGGCAACCGGGTTTTCACCAGTGACCAACAAGACGCGAACCCCGCGGTCGATAGCATAGCGCTGGATGATTGGCCGATCTCCGCAAATGACTAGGTACTTTCCGATGTTCTCATCCTGAACAGCGATTTTGAGGCGTTTTTCAACTGCAGCTTGAGACGAGGCTCCGACGAGTAGGATAAGGTCTTCCTCAAATTCCGGCGGGGGCAGCGCGGCACCAAGGCTTTGGGCTTGGAGGGTATCGGCGAGTTTCGCTAATGAAACATGCACTGTCCTAACGCTCAGCCCTTCGGTGTCCTCTGGCAACAGGAGCTTGAGCAAATCGAAATACCGCAGCAGGCCGCACAGATTCCCTTGCTCATCCTCTACCGGCACACAGCGGATCTCGGCAGCTAGCATCCGTCGATATGCCGTTAGAAAAGTGTCAGATACGGTGACCTTGATCACTTGCGGATGGCAAATCATGCCGACGGTGGTGCGCACGTCCGTAATTAGAATCGGCTCGGCCATACCGGCGCGCTCCAGCACCCAGGCAGTGCGTTGGGATATTTCACCGCAACGTGCGGCGATAGCAGTGGGCTGTTCGCCGGTAGCCCGCAGCAAGGCGGCGTGACCGATGGCTGAGCAAATAGCGTCGGTATCCGGGTTTTTATGACCAATGACGTAGAATGGGGACATGGAGGAGAGGACTGAAGGTTAGCAGACAGAAGCCAGAAGACAAGGGGTAGGCAGAGGCTCATGGAACGATAGCCGCAAATTCTGCCTGCCGGTCTTCTGTCATTCTATCACATTTTATCTGGAACCTTGATCCCCAATAGCGAGAGGCCCTGTTGGAGGGTACGGGACGTTAGGTCACAAAGCGCCAAGCGGCTCGAACGGCTGGGCTCAACGGCCTTGAGCACCGGGCAGGCCTCAAAAAATGAATGGAAGGCGCGGGCCAATTCCAATAGGTAATTGGCGAGCAGATTCGGTCGGAAGTCCTCCAAAATGGTTGGCACTACCTCACCAAAGCGCACCAACAAACGAGCCAAGTGAATTTCCTCGTTGTCGTCTAGGACCACTTGGCAAGCGGTGGCGTCGAAGGGTGCATCGAGTTTACGGAAAATCGAGCGAATCCGCACATGTGAGTACTGCAAATAGGGTGCGGTATCACCGTGAAGAGCGAGCATGCGGTCCCAGGAAAACACGTAATCGGTGAGGCGGTTTTGCGAGAGTTCGGCAAATTTCACTGCGCCGATACCGACGGTTTCAGCGATCGCTGCGGCTTCGGCAGCAGGCAGTCCCGGATTTTTCTCGGCGATGACCGCAGCTGCCCGTTCTACGGCTTCGGTGAGAACATCCGAGAGTTGGACGTTCTCGCCTGAGCGTGTTTTCATCAATTTGCGGTCGTCACCGAGGATTGAGCCGAAGGCGATATGGCGGAAATCGCCGGTTTTCCCCCAACGAGCTGCGGCCTCGAAGAGTTGGCGGAAATGCAATTGCTGGGGCACGCCGACGACGTACCAGACGTGGTCCGCCTGCCAATGATCGATGCGGAATTGGATAGTGGCCAAATCCGTAGTGGCGTAAAGAAACCCGCCATCGGCCTTACGGATAATTGCTGGGTTATCGGTCCAGCCGTCTTCCTTGTGTACCAAAAATGGATCGTCATCCGGAGCTTTGCTGCCGTCGGAAAAAATACACACTGCACCATGACTCACACGGGCGAGGCCTTGCTCAAGAAACTCATCAACCAGACCAGTCAATCGATCGTTGTAGTGGCTTTCGCCGAGCCAATAATCAAAAGAAACATCGAGCTTGATGTAAATTTTTTGAAGTCCGCGCTTCGAGACGTCGATACACTGTTGCCAAATGGCCAAGTTTTCCGGGTCTCCCGCCTGCAATTTCACCAACTCGCGCTTGCAGGTTTCCAGCAATTCGGGCTGATCCTTGGTGGCGGCATTGATCTCACGATAAATACGCACCAACTCGGGGATTGGATCGATTTCCAAGTCTGCGGGATTCAACAGGGTCTTCCAGCCGACCAGAATCATCCCAAATTGGGTCCCCCAATCGCCAATGTGGTTATCAGCTATCACCTTGAAGCCCAAAAACCGAGCAATTCGCGCCAAAGAGTCTCCTATGATGGTCGAGCGAATGTGCCCAACATGCATCGGTTTGGCTACGTTGGGAGCGGAAAAATCCACCACCACTGTGCGGCCGGCACCACTAGTCGGTACCCCAAGGCGCTCGTCGCGAATCAAGGCAGCCGCTCGCATCGCATAGGCCCCGGGCAAAATCCGGAAATTTAAAAAGCCAGGCCCTGCAATCTCAGCTGTCGCCAAATCCGTTAGATCAAGGCTATCAATGATTTGCTGCGCCAAAGCCCGCGGATTGATTTTCCGTTGCTTAGCAAGCACCATCGCGGCATTAGATTGGTAATCGCCGAAGCGCAAATCAGCGGTGGACGTCACAGAAGCCGTCGCGGGTTCACCAAAAACAGAGATGAGGGCGGTCGCAAGGCGGCTTTCGAGTTCCTGAAGAACGGTCATAGGTTGTGATGAGCGGGAAAATCGTGGTGCCTCAGGGACTGGCAATGGGTTTAGCTGCAAGAATAGCCAGAATGTCCGCTTGGCTTTGTGCCGCAGCCAGCCGCCGCCGGATTTCGCTGTTATTGAACATTTTCGCGATTGCCGACAGGGTGTGCAAATGCAGCGGATAATTTTTCTGTGGCACAATGAATAGAATGATAAATGTCACCAGTGCCTGGTCCAACGCTTCAAAATCAATTCCGACGGTTGAGCGTCCAACAACTGCGACCACTTGATCAATACGCTCTGAAAATGCATGGGGAATAGCCACCCCGCAACCGATTCCGGTACTTACCAGTTCCTCGCGGGTCTTGAGCGCCTCAAGCACTTCGTCGCGTGCCTCTATTGGTAATTTACCAGTATTGACCAAGGCATCCACCATTTCGACAATAGCTGACCAAGGCTCCACGGCCTGTAGGTCGAGGAGAATCTGGCTGGGGCTGAGCAGTTGAACCAACTTCATGTGAAATACTGGATAAATGACGTTATCTATTCCGCAACCGCGCAAACGGTGAGGGGAACTAGCCTTTCATGTTTGGCATTGCAAGCGGATTCACCCTCTGTGACTTACAAACAAGACATCACAGACCAAATGGCCGATGAATTCTATTTAGAAATCCAGATAAATCTCGGTTCGACGATTAGCACGGCGACCAACTGGGTCGTCTTGACCGGTAGCGGTGATGTTAGGTCGGCGAGGCTGACTGGCACCTTTGGCAAAGGTGAGAATCTGGACAGGTGAAACTCCAGCGGCGACTAAAAAATCGCGAATGGTTGAGGCACGGCGAGCCGAGAGTTGGTTATTGTACAGGATAGTTCCAAGAGCATCGGTATGACCACTGAGGGTGATTTTCTTACTTAAATCCGCGCGAAGGATTTGGGTGACAATTTCCAATTGGCGGCGGGTACGAGGATTGATTTGATCTTCATCAAACTCAAAATAAAGGGCGAGAGTATCGCCACCTTGGGGATTTTTGACGAGAGGCGAGTAATAAATATCCCCAGCGGCGACACGATTAGCATAATCAGCAAGGAGTTCATCGAGGTTGATTTCCGAAATGAGCCAATTTGCTGGATTGGATGCTTGGCGAAGGGTCAGAGTGAATTGAGCCGTTTGAGAGGCATCAGAAGTTTGAATATTTACTAAGAAACCTGAAGTATCGCCTCGATGAAACATGGCGCGAAGAGGTTTGGTCGGCCGGAGTTGATATTTACCTTCCTCAAATAGGATGCAAAGAGCAGCGATTTTGGCATCGGAAAGTGTTTTGGGATCAGCAAAAACATGCGCAAATTCGAATTTTTGGGCAAGAACGGCTTGAAGAAAAGCATCGGCGGTGCCGAGAGAATCGGCGATGAGAGTTGCTGGTAATGGCTTTCCTGATAACGGCGGTAAAATGATTTTGTCGATTGACCATTTGCCATTGGTTTTGCGCAAATCGAGAAAAATAGATCCATGGCCGGATTCCGTTTCTTCAAAGTTAAGAGACCATCGGGACAAAGTGTTAAGTTCGAGTTCACCAACTTCACGAATACCATTTTCGGGTTTGATTTTAAATGGATGCTGAGTGGTAAGAATTTTAAGAAGTTCGAGGGTTTTGGGATTACAGACGTCTTTACCAAGAATTTGGGCTAAATGGTCAAAATTTGCGGCTTCGAGATTTTTGGCAACATCAGTCACAAGTTGCTCAGGATCTGTATGAGAGCCGACGACAACAGGTGCATTTAGCAGTATATCGGGTTGATGATCCAATGGAATGGATGGCAACTCAGGAGAAAGTCTATTTTCAAGATCTAGTGGTGGCAGGGCTGGTTGATCCACAAGGGCTGGTGGGCGATTCACAGGAGGCGATTTTGCGGGTGTATGTCCCGCGTTAGAAAGCGTCTGTGGCGGTTGAGAGGCTGTCCCAAAACCGTTTTTCGAACGGTGAACTAATAAACCAAGTGCCGTTAAAGCCAATGCTGCTGCAAGAGCTAAAAAAAAGTATGGAAATTTCGAGCGGTACATATTTAAAAGACCAGTAGCAGAATTTTGAATCAACCGCAGCAAAATGTCAAGCTAGCGCCCGACAATTCAACAATCCTGCGAGTTTTGACTTTTTGAGCTGCAAACGTACTTTTCCAAAAGAGCTGCACGCGTAAAAAGACTGATGACCGGAATACCACGCGCTTCGATCGCTTGACGACCCCCTTCCTCCCGATCGACTAAAACTAATGCAAATGCCACTTTACCCCCTTCGTTTTCAATAACCTCAATGGCTTTAAGAGTGGAACCACCTGTAGTGATGACATCATCGACCACAATAACAGTGTTGCCGGAGCAAAAATTGCCTTCAATTTGACGTCCTCTCCCGTGATCCTTAGGTTCTTTACGGACAGTAAATACCTGCAAAGCTTCTGTCGGATAACTGCGGGCAGAGGTCATACCAATAGCTAGAGAAATTGGATCTGCTCCAAGGGTCATACCCCCAATGGCATCAATCTTAAGATGTGATGAATGAATTTTGGACCGAACGGCGTGCCAGCCAACTTCGCCGATAAGATTGGCACCAAAGGGATCAAGCGCTGTGACCCGACAATCGATGTAAAGGTCGCTTTGTTTTCCAGAAGCGAGAGTAAATGTTCCTGTGCGGACGGATTTTTCAAGCAACAAGGCTTTAAGGGCGGCAACGGTTTGGTGCATAGAAAAGGATGAAAAATCAGGCTACAGGGTGCAAGCCCGAATAATTTGCGCAAGTCCTGTGAATAACCCGGAAATCTGTGGGACAAACAACCATTTGGGATGAACGGACCAAGGTTACCGGGATTTTACACAGACACTTTCCCAAGTTATTCCAGCTGTGGAACCCGCATGGTGAAAATGAGGAACACCGAAATCCTAAGCTTATTCACACTATTACGGTGATGATCTTATGACTTCAAAAATAAAGAATTCATCATAAGAGCATGACTGCGGGATGCTCGATAAGACGTTTAAGTTCGGCTAGAAACTTGGCAGCGATGGCACCATCAACGACCCGATGATCACAAGACATGCCGAGATTCATACGCAAGCCAGGAACAATTTGACCGTCTTTGACGACAGGTTTCTCCACAGCGGCACCGATTGAGAGGATGGCAGCTTGTGGTGGATTGATGATGGCATCGAAAGACTCGATGCCCCAGGCACCGAGATTGGAGATTGTGATGGTGCCGCCGTCGAATTCGTCGGGCTTAAGTTTACGATCTTTTGCACGGTTTGCCAAATCCTTGACCTCGCGTGAAATAGTCAACAAGGATTTAGTTTGCGCTTTTTTGATGACCGGAGTTACTAGGCCATCATCAATGGCAATGGCGATGGCAAGGCCGATGTTTTTGAAGCGAACAATCGAATCTCCGGCAAACGATGAGTTGATGGTAGGCACGGCTGTCGTCGCATGGACAACGGCGAGTAGGATAAAATCGTTGAGCGAGTATTTATTGCCGTGAGTTTGGGCGGTTTGATCGTTGATGAGTTTGCGAAGATCTGTAATGGGAGTGGCGTCTGCTTCGAGGTGAAGGTAAAAATGCGGAATGCTTTGCTTGGAAGTACTTAAGCGGGTGGCAATGATTTTACGTAAAGTGCTTAATGGAATGATTTCATCGCCTTCGTTGACCACGGGCAGAGGCCCTAGGCTAGGACTGGGGCTTGATTCAGGTATGGGCTGGGGAGGAGGAGTGACGGTTCGAGCTTTGATTGAGGCGGTCAATGCGGCAGCAGCAGTTGCTTCAAAAGAGGATGTGGCGACAATTGGTTTTTTTGACGCTGCAGCTTCAACATCTTCAGCGACGATCCGGCTGCCAGGCCCGGTTCCGATGATATGGGTGAGATTGACATTGAGTTCGTCGGCAAGTTTGCGGGCAAGTGGTGAGGCTTTGATTCGAGCTGAGATATCAGTGAATGGGGTTGGGATAGATGGAGGAGATTCAGCAGGGTTAGGTGCGACGGTTGTTGGAAGTTCGACTGGAGTGGGTGTTGATGCGAGAGAGGGTACGGCATTCGGGATATTGCCAGGGGTGGCGATGGCATTGCCATTGAGGATAGCCAGAACACTGCCGATAGTGGCTTTTTCACCTTCTTGGATGAGAATATCTGTGAGAACCCCGTCGTCGAAAGCTTCCATTTCCATGGTGGCTTTGTCAGTTTCGATTTCAGCGAGGATGTCTCCAATTTCAATTGTATCGCCTACTTTCTTGTGCCATTTGAGGAGAATCCCCTCGGTCATGGTATCTGAGAGTTTTGGCATATCGATGTTCACTGGCATGGCTTTGAGGGTGTTGCTAAAAGGAAGATGGCGGCTTAACGCAAGTTTTCCAGTTTTTTGTATTTGAGATGATGACGGAAAAAGCGCGGTATGCCTTGGCATCACCGCGCTTTTGAAAATTTGTTTGGGATACCGGATCAGGGAGCGAGTTTTTTCATGCTCGGGACCAAGCCGATGCTAGGGCTACCAGATGACCCTTGGGTAGTGACCATATTGAGTGTTTCCTGAGAGGTTGAGCCTCCGCAATCTTTTTTGGGTGAGTAAAAGTGGACACCTGCGCCACACGCAACCCGAACCTTGGTGGTAACGGTTTTGACATTAGAACCACAAGTTTTCACTTGATGGCTTTCAGTCCGGTATCCGGCGGTATTCGAATGCGAGCCGAACATGGTGCAGCAGGAAGAAAAGCCAAAAGACACAGCAACTAAAGAGACAAGCATGAACAGATTTTTCATAGATCGATCGATTATGGATTAGGTTTGAGGAAGGATTGAATTACATGCAGCAACAGGAGGCAAGGGCAAAGGCAACTACGACAGCAGCAAAGGCGGTGACGAAATGTTTCATGTCCGAGGAAATGGTAGAATGCTTGTAGGGCTTGGCAATGAAAAAGACGGAGAAATTAAAAATTCAGGGATTCCGGCATGATTTTCATAAAGAAAGGGGTAATTTTGAGCCACTTTTCATATCGACCTCAGGCAAGAGTGAGAACTTTGGCTACGATTCGTTTGGGATTTGGGAGTTGTTCGTGTTCGATGTGAGGCGAATAAATGGCTGGTGCGTCAATGGAACAAACCCGCTGGATTGGGGCGTCAAGCGCGTCAAATGCATGTTCTTGAATGAGCATAGCAAGCATCGCGGATACGCCACCAAAAGGCTTGGATTCATCGACTAGAACAACCCGATGAGTTTTGTGAACGGTATTGAGGATGGCGTCTTGATCTAAGGGGCGGATCGAACGGAGGTCAAGAACTTCGCAATGAATGCCGTGTTCGGCTTGGAGTATTTCTGCTGCCGCCAGACATTGAATCACAGAGCGGCCATGGGCGATAAGGGACACATCGGTGCCTTGGCGTTTGATATCGGCCAATCCTAACGGCACGATGTGATCACCCGCTTCCAAATCAGGGACTTCACCGGAATTGCCATAGAGTAGGGTGTTTTCCATCACATAGACTGGATCGTTATCGCGGATGGCAGCTTTAATTAGGCCCTTGGCATCGGCTGGCGTTGCCGGAGCGCAGACTTTGAGACCAGGAAATGCCGCAAATAGAGCTTCGGGAATATGTGAATGAGTCGCCCCTACGCCAGTACCACCATTAGCTGGTCCCCGAACCACAATCGGACAATGGCACAACCCGCCAGACATGTAACGAACACAGGCAGCGTTGTTGACGAGTTGATCAAAAGCCACTGAATGAAATGACCAAAACATCAATTCCATCACTGGACGCACCCCGAGCATTGAAGCACCAATACCCATGCCTATAAAGCCTGCTTCAGATATGGGAGTATCAAAAACACGTTTGCTGCCCCACTTTTTCCACAGACCTTCGGTGACTTTATAGGCCCCGTTGTATTGAGCGACTTCCTCGCCCATTAAAACAACGTTAGGGTCTCGGGCGAGTTCTTCATCAAGGCCTTCGCGAAGGGCCGCGCGGTAAGTAAGAGTACGGGACATGATTGTCGGGAAAATGGGGTAGAGTTAAATTACTAGAATTATAGTAATAGTTCAATCATTAAAGAAATGGCGGCCGATTTTTGAGGCCGGGGTTTGGTGATCGCTTTCCCAATAGACATCGGTACTGATATCAGCAAGAGTTGGAATGGGTGATTCATCTGCAAATTTGACCGCGATGGCGGCTTCCTCCGCTGCAGCTAAATGAATGGCATCGGCACTGGCTTCGGTGAGTAGGCCGTCGGTAATAAGACGGCGACGCAGCAAGGTGATAGGGTCGTGATTCTGTTTGTAGTTTTCGATTTCCTCAGGAGTACGGTATTTTTTTGCGTTGGCATCGGCGACGCTGTGTCCGTAGTAACGATAGGTATCGATTTCGAGAAGGGTGGGTTTGTGCTGTTTGCGAGCACGCTCCATGGCAATGTGGGTTTTGGCACGAACTTCATATACGTCCGAGCCATCAATGACATCCCATTCGATGCCATAGGCTTCGGCGCGCTGGGCGAGACAGCCAGAATAGGCGGAGGAACGTTCCTGAGAGGTGCCCATGGAGTAACCGTTGTTTTCGATCACGAAAACGACTGGGATTTCGAATAGTCCTGAGAGGTTGAGTGATTCGTGGAAAGTACCTTGGTTAACAGCGCCATCGCCGAGGTAACATAGACAGCAGCCTTCGCGCTCGAGGTATTTGAGACCAAAGGCGAGGCCGAGGCCCAGCGGCGTCTGGCCTGCGACAATGCCGTGCCCCCCCCAGAAATTTTTGTCGGGTGCGAAGAAGTGCATCGAACCGCCCTTGCCTTTGGAGCAGCCGGATTGCTTGCCAAACATTTCCGCCATGCATTCGTTCATTCCCATGCCGACGGCCAAAGCATGTCCGTGATCACGGTAGGCGGTGATGAAGTGATCATCAGGACCTGCCAGGGAAATGGTACCGACGGCGACGGCTTCCTGGCCGATGTAAAGATGGAGGAAACCGCCCATTTTACCGGCATTGTAATATTTGAGGGCCGCTTGCTCGAAACGGCGGATGCGCACCATCAGGGTGAAAAGGCCGATTTTTTGTGAGCCTGAGAGGCTTTGGTTAATAGCCGAGGTGGCGAAATCAAGGGCGGGAGGAGGGACGCTGGACATGAGGCGATGAGGGGAGGCAGTCTCAATGGGCCGGGGTGGAGGAAGCAGGAGAGGCGACGGTAAGTTGTGGCAAGCAAATGCGGGCGCTCAGGACAATCCAGGTGAACAGGAGGTTGGCGGCGGCGAAGTTGCGGAGGAAGACCCAAGAG
>Ga0194047_10001661_pt1 | contig 13376 bp, 14 predicted proteins | sample JunL225m_MetaG_2_FD_160070 | JGI IMG/M metagenome (GOLD analysis project Ga0194047, IMG submission 160070) | Anoxic zone freshwater microbial communities from boreal shield lake in IISD Experimental Lakes Area, Ontario, Canada - Jun2016-L221-5m | ecosystem: Environmental > Aquatic > Freshwater...
CATAAATACAGCAGTTCCTGCAATTAAAATATAATTTAAAAATTGGCCTTGATAAAAACCTTGCATTGGACTTAAATGATAAGTATACAATACTTGATATAAAATATCAGAAATAAACATGGATAGTATGGGCAACAAAAAAGCATACTTTCTTTTAGATGCAAATAAAGAACCACCAAATAAAGCGATAGCAATTTGTGGTGCAAAGCCATAAGGTCTGCCAGGTAAAACACGGTACAAGGCACTGGTTGCAATCATGATTACAAGGGCAGTTATTATTTGTTTGTTCAATTTCATTTTTTATTATTTATGGATTCGAATGGGCTATTGATAGCCTCATAACAAAAATAAGGATTCAGTCTTATATTATAAAAGAATGCTTTTCCTCAATTGTGTATAAACTTATTGAGGCACGAAGGACTTAAACAAAACAGCCATCTCGAGAGCCTCTAATGTAACAGCAGCAGCTGCTTCTACAACTGCACTATCCCCTGTTTTTAATGTAATTCCATCCAGTAGGACTAAACCTTCAGTAACTAAAAGCATCTCCATGGAATGGGTCTTTACTGTGAAAGATTCGCCTTTTTTTAAATTAATTTTAGTTAAACCAAAATCGGATACTGGACAAGGATAATTTAACTCATAGGTATTGTTTACATCTCCTTGTAATAATTCAGGGTAAGTGGAGCTAAATTGAACATGTTGAATCAATTCCTGCACATCTACATATTTGGTGGTCAATCCCCCTCTTAAAACATTATCGCTGTTGGCCATCAATTCGATATTCTGACCTTCTAAATAAGCATGTAATAAACCAGCACCTTGAAATACCCCTTGGTACTTTGGCACATGAACAATGTTCAAAATATAAATTGAAAAAATGCCTTTATCAATATTTGCAGCTGGGATTCCATCTGAGTAATACTTATTTGCCCAATAATGCGGATCTAATTTAGTAACCATTCCGTTTTTTACAGCAGTTGCTGCTTCTTGTAAAACTGGTTTTAATATTTGATCCGATGCTTCCATAGGCAATTGCATAAAATAAGTATACAAACCTTGATAGTTTTCTTCTTTAAATAAATTGATTAAAGAATTAAATGAAGCATAAGCATGCAAGCGTTCTTCTAATTGTTTTGGAGGTAAAAATCCATGCAATAACCAAAAATCACTTAAAGCCACCATTACTTCCGGTTTGTGATTTTGATCTTTGTAATTGCGATTACCTGCGTCAATAGGAACTCCAGCAGCTTCCTCTTTTTTAAACCCAATGATGGCATTTTCTTTACTAGGATGTACCTGTATGCTCAACATGTTTTTTACATCCAAGATCTTAAACAAATAAGGCAATGCCCCAAAGCCTTTTAATGTCGTCTCCCCAATCCATTTATTTGGATCCTCATTAATCAATGTATCCAGATTTGCTTGACCGTTTGGGGTTGTAACCAATGCACTTGCACTAGGATGTGCGCCCATCCAATATTCTGCATATGGAAGATGATTCACATTTTCAATACCCATTAAATTAGGAATAAAACTAGTTCCTCCCCAATCATAATGCCTATGTTTTCCTTGTAATTTATACGCTTTTTGCATGTGTATAAAAAGCAGATGTTTAAATGATTAAAAAACTAAATGATGAATACTTTGAACAACAAAGATACTGGGTTTTTTGGCGAAAATATGGCTGCTAATTACTTGCTTGATCAAGGCTTCGAAATAATAATTCGGAACTGGCGCTATAAACATTTAGAAATTGACATAATTGCCTCTAAAAATGGCCTCTTACATATTGTAGAAGTGAAAACCAGAAGCTCCATTGAATATGGCTATCCGGAAGATTTTATTGATCATAAAAAAATGCAATTTCTTAAAAATGCTGCCGCTTTTTTTCAATTTGAAAACCCCATGTGGAAATACCTTCAATTTGATGTGGTCTCCATTTATTTAAACGCTAGTAAAAACTGGGAACTTTTATTTATAGAGGATGTCTATTTTTAAAATAAGTACCTAACTCATTAATGCTTGCATCTTCTCTACCATCTTATAAGTAGCAGGACAAAGTTCAACATTTTGTTTGTGCACATGCATGTATTCTGTCATTTTTCTTTTTGTCAAATGCGGAAAGCCCGCACAATCTGCAGGTCTTATTTCGTAGATATTGCATTTATTTGTTTTCAAATTCAAAAACTGACAAGGCTGTAATGTATTCAACCAATCTTTATCTTTTTTATCATACGTCAACCATTTTTCTTTAAAAGCTGCTGGTGTCATTTCAAAATGATTGGAAATTCTTTTAATATCGGTAGGCGTGAAAGTTGGACTCATGGTTTTACAACAATTGGCGCAACTTAAACAGTCTATTTCTTTCCAAACTTCAGGACTAATTTTTTGAGTCATTTGATCCAACCCTTTAGGAGTTTTCTTTTCTAACTTTGTTAAGAAGGATTTGAATTGTTTGGCATTATGCCTCACTTTCTGCTTAAATGACCTTAAATTTACTTTCATATTAGTATAATCTGACGCGAAATAAAATCATTAAGTTATAACTATCAAATCTATTTATTTTAGACATGAGTTGGGACAACTATAAAAAAGGATTTAAATCATTCTTGCAACTTGAAAAATCTTTAAGCGACCACTCTGTTGAAGCTTATCTTAGAGATATTGATAAATTAACGACTTATTTAGATGCCTATGAGCAGAAATTAACGCCAGCCGATGTAACATTGCATCATTTACAATCATTTATTCAATGTATTGGCGAAATGGAACTAGCACCTACCTCACAAGCCAGGATCATCTCAGGAATTAAATCTTTTTTTAAATATTGTTTATTAGAACAAATTTGCACTTTCAACCCCACTACTTTACTCAACAGCCCTAAAACAAGAAGAAAGCTTCCAGATGTTTTAAGCTTTGAAGAAATTGAAACCTTAATTGGTCATCTTGATTTAAGCAAACCCGAAGGTGGCCGCAACAAAGCCATCTTGGAAACCATGTATAGTTCTGGCTTAAGGGTAACAGAAGCCATCAATTTGAAAATATCCTGCTTGCATTTAGATGTTGGTTTTATTAGAGTCATTGGAAAAGGAGATAAAGAAAGATTGGTACCTATTGGCGCTGATGCAATAAAATTTATCAAGCTATACAAAGACACCATTAGAGTTCATCAAATACCTGCCAAGGATTGTGATGACATTTTATTTTTAAACAACCGCGGAAAGGCCTTAAGTAGGGTGATGATTTTTTATATTATCAAGGCATTAATGCTAAAATCGGGCATTAAAAAATCCATCTCTCCGCATAGTTTTAGGCATTCTTTTGCAACACATTTGGTAGAAGGAGGTGCCGACCTACGTGCGGTGCAAGAAATGCTTGGGCACGAAAGCATCACCACTACCGAAATTTATACCCATATCAATCGAGAATACCTCAGAGATACTTTGGATCGGTTCCACCCTGCCTTCAAAAAATAACCTAAAATAGGCTTTTGATGTCTTAAAATCAATTAGGTTTGTTCTCTAAAATAAATCAAATGAAAAAAATACTTTTTGTATTAGGCACTTTTTTAAGCCTAATAGCCAGTGCACAAGTAAAAATGCCTGCAGCGAGTCCTACACAAACCCTTACACAAGATTTTGGTTTAGGTAAAATTGAAATTGTATATTCAAGACCAGGATTAAAAGGTCGTGCTGCTTTTGGAAATGGAAGCCTATTGGCTCCAACTGGTATTGTTTGGAGAACAGGCGCTAATGGTGCCACCAAAGTAACTTTCTCTGATCCTGTAACAATTGGTTCAAAAACTTTACCAGCAGGTGCTTATGGTTTGTTCACCATCCCTGGTGAAACTGAATGGACTATTATTTTTAATAGCAATTCTAAAGGATGGGGAAGTTTTAGTTACACAGAAGCGGAAGATGTGGTACGTCTAAAAGTTAAACCTGAAACTACAAGTAATAGTACTGAAACTTTTACGATTGGTATTGGTAACATTACCCCTGAAACTGCAAGCATTTCTTTAAAATGGGCCAACACTATGGTGAATATTCCTATCAGTACTGATATCAAATCTACCATCCGTAAACAAATTGAAACTGCAACAACAGGAACAAATGTTAAAGCATCTGTTTACCAAGATGCCGCAAATTTTTATTTTGATATGGACAAGGATTATGACAAGGCACTGGTTTTTGTTGACAAAGCAATTCAAGGAAATCCTACTGCTTATTATTTATTTCTTTTAAAAGCCAGAACTCAAAAAGCATTGGGTGATAAAAAAGGTGCTAAAGTAAGTGCTGAAACATGTGTTAAATTAGCAGAAGCTGCAAAAAATGCAGACTATGTTCGTTCTGGAAATGAAGTGATTGCTTCTCTTTAATCTTACCTATTGATTGATATTAAAAGAGTCCCTAGGTTAACTTGGGACTCTTTTTTTGTACATTTGCTCATCAACGCGGAGGTGGCGAAATTGGTAGACGCACTACCTTGAGGTGGTAGCGCCCATACCCGGGCGTGGGAGTTCGAATCTCCTCTTCCGCACAAACCCTGTCACAATAGTGATGGGGTTTTTTGTTTCGAAGCTGTGTCAAAAGCTTGCTTTTTAAACAAAGGAGAAACAAAACCTCAACAATCCTGTATTGCCGGATGCTTGAAAGGGTTTGCGTAAACCATCATTTAGGTCAGCGAACGAAGTGCGCTAATCTAAAATTATATTTTATTATATTTGTAACATGTCTAACTACAATGTTACTTGTCCCAAGTGTCAACACAATTTTGAACCCACTGAAGCCATCAGAGAAGAGGTTGAAAAAGAATTGCGCGGCAAAATGACTGATTGGCAAAAAAAGAAAGAAGAAGAAACTAATGCATTATTGGCCGAACAAAAAATTACCATTGAAAATGAATTGGCTGAAAAATTAAAAAAAGATTTAGGGGCCCAGTACGATCATCAAATTAAAGTCATGCAGCAAAGTGAGTCTGCCATGAGCCAACAAGTAAAAGCGTTTCAAGAAAAAGAATTGGCATTTCTTAAACAAGTGCAAGAAATTCAAACCAAAGAAGCAGAATTGGAATTGGAATTGCAAAGAAAATTAGTAAAAGAAAGGGAAAGTTTAAAAGCACAAATACAAAAAGAAGAATTAGAACGCGGATCCTTAAAAGATCAAGAATATCAACTTAAAGTTAAAGAATTAGAAAAGCAATTAGAAGATCAGCGCAAATTAGCCGACGAGATGAAACGCAAAGCTGAACAAGGAAGCATGCAAATGCAAGGTGAAGTGCAAGAACTTTTATTAGAAGAATTATTAAAATCTAGCTTCCCTTTTGATCAAATTGTAGAAGTAGGCAAAGGGGTACGCGGAGCCGATTGCATTCAAGTTGTTAGAAATAATTTAGGTCAAGAAGCTGGTAAAATTATTTACGAAAGCAAAAGGACCACTGCTTTTGCACAAGAATGGATTGAAAAATTAAAAGCAGACATGCGCAGTCAAGGTGCAGATATTGCCATTATTGTTACCCAAGCATTTCCAAAAGACATGGACAGATTTGGAGAAAAAGAAGGCGTTTACATTTGTTCTTACCAAGAAGTGAAAAGTGTTGCCCTCCTTCTTAGAAATGCCATATTAAAAATTTACGATACCAAAAAGAGCCAAGTAAACAAAGGTGATAAAATGAGCTTTTTATACGATTACCTCATCAGTAATGAATTCAATGAGCAATGGAAAGCCATTGGCGAAGGTTTTAGACAAATGCGTCAAAGTATTCAAAAAGAAAGAGACGCGATGGAAAAGCTTTGGAAATCTAGAGAAAAGCAATTAGAAAAAGTATTGCTCAATGCCATGCACATTAAAGGCTCTATCGAAGGCATTGCAGGTGCAGATACCATTAATTTAAATTTATTAGAGGATGATACCCTTCTTGGGCTTGAGGAAGAATAAGGATCTAAAGAATAATTACTGATAACAAGTGACGCAGATATAATCTGTTCCAAAGTGATAGTCTAAATGCACAAGCATTTTATTTCCTTTATGTACAATTTCGGCAGGCACCATTCCCCTCTCTCCCCGGGTTAATTCAAGGATATTAAAATCCTTTGCAAAATCAATCCCTAAATGTTCATACTTTTTATACATGGCTTCTTTTGCTGCCCATAAAAATGCCATTTGATTTAATTGATCCATTTCATTCAAATGGGCAATCATAGCTTTCTCTTGATCGTTTAAAAATTTATGCGCCACTTTTGCAATGCGTGGATGAATGATTTCAATATCTATTCCTACTGGCTGATCATCTACAGCACAAGCTGCATAGCCCTTACAATGTGAAAATGAAAAATGAAAAGGCATGCCTATCAAGTAAGGTTTTCCATTATCTGCCATGACCATTTGACTCAAATCTGCTTCTGGCATCATCAATTTAAATAACAATCTAACCGCTAAATGTTGTGTCCTTCTTTCCTCATTTGCTATTGGAACAGAAAGCTGCACATCTGTTTCAAAAAAAGACGCAGGTTCTTGAATAGACCAAATGGCTAAATGTGCAGTCTCGTTAATATTTTGTTGATAAAAGAAAGGCATTTTGAATTAGATTGCGGTCTGTTTTAAAGGCCGAAATTAAACATAAATAAACTAAGATGATTTTATCAGACTCTAGAATATTAGAAGAAATAGCAAAAGGAACGATTAAAATTGAACCGTATGATCGTAAAGATTTAGGCAGCAATAGCTATGACGTTCATTTGGGCAAATGGCTTGCTACTTATGACAATACTATTTTAGATGCTAAAGCGCACAATACCATCACCTATTTTGAAATACCAGAGGAGGGATTTATTTTGGAACCTACTGGTTTTTATTTAGGCGTTACATTAGAATACACTGAAACACATGCACATGTTCCATTTTTAGAAGGCAAGTCATCTACTGGGCGTTTAGGCATCGACATTCATGCTACAGCTGGAAAGGGAGATGTTGGATTTTGTGGTTATTGGACATTAGAAATTTCGGTCAAACAGCCCGTTAAAATTTATAAAGGAATGCCAATTGGTCAATTGATCTATTTCCCTGTAGATGGTGAGATAGAAATTAAATACAACCAAAAGTCTAATGCAAAATACAGTGGGCAGCCTGAAAAGCCCATCGAAAGTATGATGTGGAAGAATAAATTTTAAGCATAGCTCCTCCCCTATTTTGCGCGATACGCCAAAGCCCACAATAAAACATCATCATAGCTTTGAATTCCTTTGGCTTGTTTGTTCCATTGTAAAAATTGATGGTACATTGATGTGGATGCTGGAATTAATAAACCCCTTCTTTCTAAGAAGAAAATTTTGATCTTTTTGCGATCAGACAATACCAAAGGCGATAACAATTTTTTATTTCTTTCTATTACTTTTTTCCAATTTTCAAAATTCCCAGATTTAGCTATTTCATTTAATTCTGCACTTTGGGCATAAGAAAACAATTCTAAAAGCATAGAATATTTAAAAAGCTTATTATTTGATGCTGCGCCAACCACAAAAGCAATAAAATTGGCTTCGGTTTCTGATGCATAACCTAGCTGATGTGCTATTTCATGACATGTTGTGTAAGGCAGGGTCAATAAAGGCAAATCTCCTCGAATGATGGCTTCTCCTGTTAATGGATGATAAAATGCCATAAAGCCCAAATAATCTCCAATAAAAGGGTACCTAGAAAATTTCAAACAAGGTTGCTGCATTTTTAAAAATGGATATTTTGCTGAAACTTGTTCATATTCTTGAATCGAAGCCACCAAAATCTGCTCTTTCGACACTGTTTTTAATGCCGAATCTGTTAATTGAGCCCTAATTGCGTTCAATTCATCAATCAATTCAAGGGTAAAATGCTCTATGACCACATCGTCATAATGCTCTTTTACCTCTAAACCGAATTGTTTAGCAGGACTAGCTTGTTGATAATTTAACCCCCACACTAACATAAATAAAACATAAAAACGAAGGAGGAAAATGCCTGCGTTAATTACAATTTTTTTGGCCAACTTGGCGCCAGATAAATGATGTTTATACTCAATTTTATATTTAATTAATTGTCTTATTATATTGATAAACAACATTATAAGTATAAATAAATACAAGTATTCTCCAATTGCTTTGGGAAATTGGCTACTGACAGTTCTAAGGGTATAACTTAGCCATTTAAAGAACCCATGGGTATAATTCCTTCCCAACCAGTCAGGGAATTGAGTGCTTAATAGGATCAGTGCTGCAAGTACAAACCAGGCCCAATAAGCCATCTTTTTAAAAAGAAAAGTCCATTTTGAGGCATATTTAGATAAATCCGTCATGGTTGAATTATAATAGGGTAAAAGTAGGATAAACTTTGTCTTTTGGTTGGTTTTTACTAACTTTGCCACCCTTATAAGTACGGTTATGAACCAAAACAGGGCTTACGAAATAGCATTTGTGGGTTTAAAACCCGGTTTACATGAGTTTGAATACCGTATAGAGGACAAGTTCTTTGCCGATTTTGGACCACAAGACTTTAGCAATTGTGCCACCACTGTTAAACTTAATTTAGATAAGAAACAGGGGTTTTTACAACTGCATTTTGACGTGGATGGTGCCATTGACACCCTTTGTGACCGTTGTGGCAACCCCATTACTGTTCAACTCTGGGATGAATTTAATTTGATTGTTAAATTGGTCGATGACCCTACCACCATGAATAGTCAGGAAGAAGATCCAGACATCTACTATATTGAGAAGGGCGAAAGCCACTTTTCAATCGCCAACTGGATTTTTGAATTCATCAACTTAAGTATCCCCTTACAACATATTTGTAAGCTAAACGAAAAAGGTGAATCTACCTGCAACAAGAAAGTTTTGGAAACACTTAATAAATTTAAAACCAGCCAAATTGAAATCAACAACAAGAACATTTGGAAAGGTTTAGAGCAGTTTAAAGATTTGAATGACCCAAAAGAAGCAACTGATAATTAGAAACGAATATTAAATAATAAATTTTAAAACATAAGAGATGCCTAATCCTAAACGCAGACACTCACAACAACGTAGCGCTAAAAGAAGAACTCACTATGTAGCTCAAGAAGTTACTTTAAGCAAAGACGGTACAACTGGTGAAATCCATGTTCGTCATCGCGCACATGTTCAAGAAGGTAAATTGTACTACAAAGGACTTTTAGTAAGCGAAAAAGCGCCACTAAAAGCTTAATTGCAATTGAAGATGAATATTGGAATAGATATGATGGGTGGTGATTATGCACCATTGGAAGCTTTAAAAGGCTTACAACAATATCTTTCTCAGTTTGAAAATCATTTGTATTGTATTGGTGATGAAACCCAGTTGAATCAATTGTTTCAACAGTATGGGCTTTCTTCACCATTTTTACATTTAGTACATGCTCCTGAAGTTATTGGTTATCACGAACACCCTACCAAAGCTTTAAAAGAAAAACCAAATTCATCAATAGCCATTGGATTTAAATTATTGGAAGCTGGCCAAATTGATGCCTTTTTAAGTGCAGGTAACACCGGTGCTATGTTGGTTGGCGCCATGTTTACTATTAAACCCATCAAAGGTGTATTAAGACCTACGATTGCTTCTTTGATGCCTAAATTGAAAGGTAAAACTGGATTGTTAGTAGATGTTGGATTTAATGCCGATTGCAAAGCCGAGCATTTGAATCAGTTTGCCATCTTAGGAAATTTATATGCGAAACACATTTTAAATATTGCTGAACCCAAAGTTGCTTTATTGAATGTTGGTGAGGAAGAAGGAAAGGGTAATATTTTAGCGCTTGCTACCTACCCACTTTTAAAAGAAAATAAAGCCATTCATTTTATTGGAAATATAGAAGGCAGAGATGTATTTAATGACAAAGCAGATGTAATTGTTTGTGATGGATTTACAGGCAATGTACTTTTAAAAACCGCCGAAGCAATGTATGATGCTGCAGTACATCAAAATTTAGGAGACGATTCCTTTTTTGGTCGTTACCATTTTGAAAATTATGGAGGTACGCCTGTACTAGGCATTAATAAACCAGTCATCATTGGCCATGGCATCAGCAATGCCAAGGCTTTTTTTAATATGATTTTACTTGCAGAAAAATTGATTGAAACTCAATTCTGTGACATCATTACGCGTAATTTCGAAAACTTATAGGGCTTCTATTTCCCTTTTATTACTGCGCTTCCTATCCTTTCTTTTAAAACAGTATTATTTCTTTCTACCCCTTATTCTTATAATTAGCTTATTTTTACAACAGCAATAAATTGCTATATCTATGTGGCTAAATAATATTTTAGAAACGATTGGCAATACCCCTTTAATTAAATTAAATAAAATTACAGCTGGTATACCTGCAACTATATTGGCCAAAGTAGATTATTTTAATCCGGGCAATTCCATCAAAGACCGTATGGCTTTGAAAATGGTGGAAATGGCAGAAGCAGAAGGAAAATTAAAACCAGGTGGAACCATTATAGAATGTACCAGTGGCAATACTGGAATGGGGCTTGCATTGGTGGCCATTGTAAAGGGATACAAATGCATTTTCACTACAACCGATAAGCAGAGTAAAGAAAAGATGGATATTTTAAAAGCAGTGGGAGCCGAAGTGATTGTTTGTCCCACCAATGTGGCTCCTGAAGATCCCAAAAGTTATTATTCAGTAGCGAGAAAATTAGCAGCCGAAACGCCAAATTCTTTTTTCTTTAATCAATATGATAATTTAGCCAACCGCCAAGCACATTATGAAAGTACAGGCCCGGAAATTTGGCAGCAAACCGAAGGAAAAATTACGCATTTGGTTTGTACTGCAGGAACGGGTGGCACCATTACAGGAACTGCAAAATATTTAAAAGAAAAAAATCCTGTTATTAAAGTATGGGCAATAGATCCTATTGGATCTTTACTTACACATTATTTTGAAACAGGCATCGAAGATCATGCATATGTTGAGCCTTATATTGCAGAAGGATTTGGAGAAGATTTTGTTCCAAAAAATTATGACATGTCGGTGATTGATCATTTTGAACAAGTGGCAGATAAAGAAGGGGCTTTAATGACCCGTCTTTTAGCCAAAGAAGAAGGCTTGTTTTGTGGCTATAGTGCAGGTGGTTGTTTGCAAGGACTTATGCAGCTAAAAGATAAATTAAAGCCAACTGATGTAGTTGTTTGTATTTTCCATGATCATGGAAGTAGGTATATAGGTAAAGTGTATAATGATGAATGGATGAAATCCAAAGGCTTTCTTTAAGTGATTCATTCTCAATACAAAATGTGGGAATCCTAGTATTTTTTGGGGATTATTTTAGCAGATTGTCAAGCATAAGACTAACATTCGTTTGAGGCATATTTGGTATATTTGCCACTCAATAATTAAACTATGAGCAAGTACAGAGCAGGGGTTTTATTTGGAAAAGAATTAGAGACCTTATACAATGATGCAAAAGCAAATAAGTTTGCCATTCCAGCAGTAAATACCACAGGAACAGATACCATTAATGCAGCCATTGAAACAGCTGCAAAAGTGAACTCTCCTATCATTATACAATTTTCAAATGGTGGTGCTCAGTTTATAGCTGGCAAAGGAATGCCCAATGACAATTTGCAAGCCAATATTCAAGGAGCCATTGCGGGAGCATTACATGTACATCAAGTAGCCAAATTTTATAATGTGCCTGTTATTTTACATACCGATCACGCTGCCAAAAAATGGTTGCCATGGATTAGTGCTTTGATTGATGCTGGCGAACAATTCAACAAAGAAAAAGGTCAACCTTTATTCAGTTCCCATATGTTGGATTTATCTGAAGAAACTATAGAAGAGAACATTCAAACTTCAGTTGAATTTTATAAAAGAATGGCACCACTTGGGATGAGTATTGAAATTGAATTAGGCGTTACCGGTGGTGAAGAAGATGGCGTAGACAATAGCAGTGTTGACAATGATAAGTTATATACTCAACCAGAACATGTTGAATATGCTTATACAGAATTAAGTAAAGTAGGTAAATTATTTACGGTTGCAGCTGCTTTTGGAAATGTGCATGGTGTTTACAAACCAGGCAACGTTGAATTAAGACCCGATATTTTAAATAACAGCCAAGTGTACATTCAAAAAAAATTAAACACCGAAGAAAAACCAGTGTATTTTGTTTTTCATGGCGGATCAGGATCTCCTCAAAATCAAATTAGAGAAGCCATAGGATACGGTGCGATAAAAATGAATTTAGATACAGATTTACAATGGGCTTTCTGGGAAGGAATTTTGAATTACTATAAAAAAAATGAAGCTTTTTTACAAGCTCAATTAGGTAATCCAGAAGGTGCAGACAAACCTAATAAGAAATATTACGATCCAAGAGTTTGGTTAAGAAAAGGAGAAGAATCCTTTATCCAACGCTTAGAAACTGCATTTGACGATTTAAACTGTATCAATAGAAACGCTTAAACAAAATTTTAACAGTCCCCCTTTTAGTTAAAACGGGAGAATGTTTAATTTTTAATAACTTCATCTAAGATAAAAACGACTGCTTTACTATGAAAAATAGAGAAGAAGACATTGAAGTAAACTTAACGGGCGAAGAAACACCTGGCTCTGAAGCAATTAAATCTAGATGGTTTAAAAGAATTCGAAAAGGCATTACTACTTCTACAGCAGAGAAAAAAGAGACACCAGAAGGCCTTTGGACAAAATGCCCTTCTTGTAATCATATTTGTACTAGTTCTGAATTAAAAGAAAATTTATTCATTTGTTCTAAATGTAATTTTCATCATCGTATTGGAAGTGATGAGTATTTTGATATTTTATTTGACCAAGCTGAGTTCAAAGAACTATTTGACAATATCAAAAGTAAAGATGCTCTTAACTTTACCGATTTAAAAAATTATCAAAAACGTTTAGATGAAATTCATGCCAAAACCGATTTAAAGGATTCTATGCGTGTAGCAGTGGGTAAAGTCAATGGAGAAGAGATGGTGGTGGCTTGTATGGACTTTGAATTTATTGGAGGTTCCTTAGGCAGTGTGATGGGAGAAAAATTTAGTCGTGCCGTAGATTATTGCATTAAGCATCATCTCCCCTATTTAGTCATTAGTAAAAGTGGCGGCGCTAGAATGATGGAAAGTGCATTTAGTTTGATGCAATTGGCAAAAACTAGTGGTAAATTATCACAATTAAGTGATGCCAAGCTGCCATTTATATCTATGCTTACCGATCCTACTTTTGGTGGAATTTCTGCAAGCTTTGGTATGTTAGGCGATATCAATATAGCAGAGCCTGGGGCTTTAATTGGTTTCGCTGGTCCACGTGTTATTAAAGAAACCATTAAAAAAGATTTACCTGCTGGGTTTCAAAGAAGTGAGTTT
>Ga0194047_10001662_pt1 | contig 13372 bp, 11 predicted proteins | sample JunL225m_MetaG_2_FD_160070 | JGI IMG/M metagenome (GOLD analysis project Ga0194047, IMG submission 160070) | Anoxic zone freshwater microbial communities from boreal shield lake in IISD Experimental Lakes Area, Ontario, Canada - Jun2016-L221-5m | ecosystem: Environmental > Aquatic > Freshwater...
TAAATGTTGAAATACTTGGACTTTGAGCGATGTCTGGCTCTTATCGCCCCAGTGGACGAGAACTCTCTGGCTTCCATTTTTGATGGTCAAATCGATCCGTGATCGGCTAGTGATGGAGATCCCAATGAGTTGATTTTTCATCTCGATGGGGAGCCCTTGATAAACCAATTCGCCGACCTGCGCTAACTCCAATGTTGGCGCATCAATGCGACCGATCGATCCAGCTGACACACCATCTGGCAAATCAAAGATTGTGCCACTGCCGTCGAGATAACGACCGTTAAAAGCAAAGATTGCCTTACGTGCTTTCACTGCGATGCTGACTTTGCCGTTCAACCAATTGCGAGAGACGGATGCACTCTCTATCCATTTGGCGTTCATGACTTGAGTCTGCACCACTCGTGGTTCCACGCGCGCTAATTTCTGACCAGGTGCAATTCCAGAGAAGGTAATTACTTGAGAAATACTCTTCTGATTCGGTGCACCAATAACTTCGACTGATTTAACGGTGAGCAGTGAGGACCAACCTAATAGATATGAGGCACCGGTCAGAATTAATATCAGAGATAGATACTTGAGAGTTTTACGCATTAGGGAATCGTTGTTGCAAGAGGTCAATGATTACGCTGCCGAGTGAACTCACATCTCCTGCTCCCAGTGTCACGATGACATCACCGGGTTGAGCAATTTCGGCGATCCGTTCGGTTGCGGAGATAAAGTTAGGCTGAAATTCTGCGCTCTTCATCTGATCGACGATGTTGGCGGCGCTCACGCCAAGTATTGGCGCCTCACTTGCACTATAAATTTCCAATAAGACTGAGTAATCAGCTTTTGAGAGCGCAGCGGCAAAATCTGGCGTAAATGCTTGGGTGCGTGAGTAGCGATGTGGTTGAAAGAGTGTAAGTACTCGACCATCGCCGGCATAGCGGCGGGCAGTATCAAGTGTTACGGAAATTTCAGTTGGGTGATGGCCGTAATCATCAATTACCCGAATGCCATGTACTTGCCCTTTTAATTCAAATCGACGGGCTGCACCACGAAAGGCATGTAGACCGGTGAGAAATTCTGGAAGTGGCAATTCAAGGGCCCGACAGACTGCAACAGTTGCCGCCGCATTCAAGACATTATGCGCACCAGGAACTTGTAGCGCCATCTCCCCGATCGCCTTGCCATTCACAACGAGACGAGCCTTCGAAGCAGTGGGTAAGAGTTCAATCTGATCAACGATTAAATCCGCACCGGCCTCAGTTCCATAGGAGATGGTGCGACAACTTGTGATACCTGCTCCAAGTGCGCGAGCACCTGGATCGTCAAAGCAATACACGAGGAAGCCATCGCTCGGAATTGTGGCGATAAATGCCGCGAAGGCAGCAGTGACATCATCTGGCGTAGCAAAGAAATCAACATGGTCGTGCTCAATGTTGGTGATGATCGCGCCAAATGGACGATAGGCAATAAAAGATCCATCAGATTCATCTGCCTCTGCAATAAATAGCTCGCCCGTACCGCGATGTGCATTTGATCCAGATGCAGTCAATGTGCCGCCGATCGCAAAGGATGGATCCAAGCCACTTGTTTGTAGTGCAACGGTCAACATTGAAGTCGTGGTGGTCTTTCCATGTGTTCCTGCCACGGCGATGCTGCGCGAACCACTCATCAAGAGAGCCAGTGCTTGCGCGCGGGTCATTGTCGCAATCGCCAACTCAGTTGCTCGTTGCATCTCTGGATTTGTACTTGCGATGGCGCTAGAGAAGATGACTAAATCTGGCTGCGCAATGTTGCTTGCGCTATGTCCAATTGCAATTTCGGCACCGAGTGCTCGTAATCCCGTAACAACCGATGAGTCCTTGGTATCTGAACCAGAAACTTTTGCACCGTGAGATAGTGCGATTCGCGCCAAGCCACTCATACCTGCGCCACCAATACCAATGAAATGTAACTTCTTGGTAGATAGCTCGCTGAGTTGCATTACTGGCCTCCGCCTCGAATTGCACTCTCCATAATCGCAACGATTGCCTTTGCTGCCGAAAGATCAGATGTAGACCCTTGCGGACTTGATGCTTTACTGCGATCGAGCAGAGTGTTGAGGTGCGCCATAAGCCAATGGCCAGAGAATTCTCCTTGGGTAATGATTTCGGCACGACCTGCTTCCACAAGGAATTGTGCGTTCTTCATCTGCTCGCCATTTCCAATGGGAAGCGGAATAAATAAGGCGTAACGTCCTAACGTTGCAAACTCGGCACACGTTACTGCGCCACTTCGCGCGATTACTAAATCTGCTGCGAGATAAACATCGGCCATTGCCTCGATGTAATGCACTGGCTGATAACCCGGACGAGCGTCTGGCAGCTCATTGCTTCCACCGAGTGAATGAATCACTTGAACTCCACGTTGGAGCAGTTGCGAAATAATTCCGCTCACTTCACGATTGAGCGCCTGCGATCCCTGCGATCCCCCAACAACAGCGATCAGCGGTTGAGTACTTTCAAAGCCAAGGTGCTTACGAGCCTCAGCTCTGGCACTCGACCAATCCGGTGCCGCATATTCAGCAGCGTTCGAAACATCTTCTCGCAGTGGCATGCCAACAACTTCGCCTTCACGAAATGCTTTCGGTGCACTGGCATCTACCGCTCGTGCAACACAGATTCTCGATGCAAATCGCGCACCATAGCGATTGGCCCAACCCACTGTGGCATTTGCTTCATGGATAACAACTGGAATCTTGAGCGCTGCTGCGGCTCGATAGACCGGAGCACTTACATAACCACCAAAACCAATTACCACTGTTGCGCCAGCAATCTCTGCCTTGCTCTGTGCTACTGCTTTGCGTAAGCGAAATGGGAAAGTGAAGGCAGATAGAGAGAATGAGCGCGGTGCAACTACTTTATTTATCGTGTGCAATGTAAAGCCACGTGCTGGAACTAACGCTTTCTCCAAGCCGGCATCAGTTCCGATAAAGAGAATGTCGTCGTTGATGTAAAGGCGCTGCCAAGCATTAGCAACTGCCAGTGCTGGTTCGATGTGTCCGGCTGTGCCACCACAGGCAAAGATTATTTTCCGCTCGCTCATGCGCTCACCGAAGAGTTAGCGCGAACGCCCTCCATAATTCCAGCATCCCGACGCGCAGCCCCATAAACAAAGCCCACCGCAATAATCGTGACAATGAGAGAGGAGCCACCATAAGAGACCAGTGGCAACGTCACTCCCACAACTGGAATAACGCTGAGCGCTGAACCGATGTTGATTACTGTCTGCGCTGCAATCCAGCAACCAATTCCAGCTGTTGTGAACTTAGTTAGTGAATCCTGTGCCCGCATTGCAATTCGGAAAATTGAGAAAATTAAAGCGATCATCAGCGCCAAAACTACTAGCGTTCCAAGTAAGCCAAACTCTTCACCAATTACCGAGAAGATAAAATCGGTATGAGCCTCTGCAAGATTTCCCCACTTTTGGCGACTGGCACCTAATCCGACACCGAAGAGTCCGCCGCTACCTAATCCGAGCAAACTATGTGCTGGTTGCCATCCTGCAAATTTATAGACCGATGGATCAAATGGATTGATTACTGCTTGCAAGCGGTGTAATCGATTTGGCGCAACTATTACCAATGCGCCAACACCAACCACGACGAAGGCGACTAGACTAGCAAAGTGTTTCATTCCAAGACCAGCGATAAAGAGCAATCCGCAGGCAATTGCAACGAAGATCACGGCAGTACCTAAATCACGACCACGCAAAATTAAGGCGCAGGCAATTGCAAAGCCAGGTCCAATAGCCATAAGGACTTGAGTCTGAATCCGACCGCTACGTTCGCGCATCGCCAACATGTGTGCGGCCCAGAGAATAAGTAAGAACTTTGCTGCTTCGCTAGGTTGGATATCTACTGGCCCTACTGAAATCCAATTTCGATTTCCATTTATCGAGTGGCCAATTCCCGGAATCTGAGGAAGTAAGAGCAGAAAGAGTGCAATAAAGAGTGCAACTTTTGCCAATGATCGCCATCTCTCCATTGGTAAACGTGAGGCAACATAGGCACCAGGTATTGCAATCGCGAGAAAAATAATCTGGCGCAGCGCAATGGAAAATACTGAGCCTTTCGATTCAAAAGAGGAAACTGCCGATGCCGATACCACCATCATCATGCCTAGAGCGGTGAGCGCTGTTGCGCTAATAAGGAGTAAATAGTAATTACTTGCTGGCTTTGCCAATACGGAGCGATGTGACATTACTTCTCCCCATCGCTAATTACGGAACGAACTGCAGAAGCAAATTTATCGCCCCGATCACTATAAGAAGTGAATTGGTCCATGGACGCGCAGGCTGGCGCCAATAAAACTGTATCGCCACTCACTGCAATCTCTTTCGCTAACTTTGCAACTCGCACCATGAGATCCTGCGCCGATTCGCCCTCACTCTGCTCAATCACATGTATCGGAACCTGCGGTGCATGAGTTCGCAGCGCACTCGCAATAAGTTCGCGATCCTTTCCTATAAGAATTGCCGCTCTCATTCGAGGATGCGTGCGTTGAATCAGTAAATCCATTCGTGCACCCTTTGCTAGGCCACCAGCGATCCATACCGAAGATAAGTGAGCAAGTAGCGCAGCAGCTGCGGCATGTGGATTGGTCGCTTTTGAATCATCCACCCATGTAATTCCATTGCTCTCTGCCACTACTTCTAGTCGATGCCGGCCAGGGCGAAATTCACTCACTGCCTCTTTTATCTTCTCACCTGTGACATTAAGTGCACGGGCCAAGCCTGCGGCGGCAAGTGCATTCGAAACCGCATGCGGAACGGTTGGCGCAACATCTTTGAGCTCTGCAACCATGGTGGCCTCTTGTGGATCTGCCACAAATGCACGGTCTACTAATAATTCTTCTACAACTCCCAATTCACCAGCGCGAGGGCTATTTAAAGTGAAGAAAACTTTCCGACCGCGCCAATCGAATGTGGCCGCAACTGTGGCGCCATCATCACCATTGAGGATCGCACATTTTGCATTGTTGAGAATTCTTACCTTTGCCTTTGCATAGGATGCGAGATCTCCGTGCCAATCCAAGTGATCATCGGCGATGTTAAGTAGTGCTACTGCCTCAAATTCTGGAAGTTCGCTGTAATGAAGTTGAAATGAAGATAGCTCTAACACCAAGTAATCGGCAGGTTCGCTTCGATCTACGGCGGCGATTACCGTATCGCCAACATTGCCACAGGCCACTGCATTCAATCCGGCACGATTCAAAATAGCCGTAGTCAATTCCACGGTCGAGGTCTTGCCATTTGTGCCGGTGACTGCAATCCATTTTTGATGGGGCGCACGTTCTTCTTTAATCTGCCACGCTAAATCAATCTCATTCAAAAGAGTTTTACCTTGCGCTGCTTGAATCAATGGATGGCGTGGTTGCCAACCAGGAGAAACGACAACCTGATCCCACTCCGCCATGCGGGTAATCGCCTCCGACACTTCAATAACATCAAATCCATTAACTTTTCGCTCTGTTACAACATCTTGCACGCAGGTAACCGAGCAACCATAACTCTGCAAGGTTTGTGCAACAGCAAGACCGGTGATGCCAGCACCAAATACAAGCGTTGCTTTATCTGCAAAGTTTTGACTCATGGGTTATCGCGCCACCCATTGGGCATAAAAGAGGCCAAGGCCTAGTGCGACACAGAGTCCAGCAATAATCCAGAAGCGTAGAACGATCGTTACCTCGCCCCACCCTTTAAGTTCAAAGTGATGTTGAAGGGGTGCCATTCGAAATACTCGTTTGCCACCAGAGAGTTTGAAGTAAGTGGTCTGAATAATGACCGAGCCGGTGATGATGACAAAGAGTCCACCAAGTGGAATGAGTAGTAACTCGATTCGCAGCGCTGCTGCAATTCCGGCAAGTGCGCCACCTAATGCAAGGGATCCGGTATCGCCCATAAATATTTTCGCTGGCGATGCATTCCACCAAAGAAAGCCAGTGCACGCACCGGCTAGCGCAGCCGAAAGTACTGCAAGATCTAGCGGATCGCGCACTACATAGCAATTTGCTGAATTGAGAGTTGCACAACCTTGGCGAAATTCCCAGACACCGATCAGAATAAATGCAAGGAAAGTCATCACAGCTGCGCCAGTTGCTAAACCATCGAGTCCATCGGTGAGATTGACGCCATTTGATGTTGCAGTCACCATCAGAATAATCCAGATAATTACCGCAACTGTGCCGAGCACGATTGATGTATCGCGCACGGTAGAGAGATGAGAAGAGAGTGGAGCTAAACCACTCTGGTCAGGAAAGCGCAGTCCAAAGAATCCAAATATTCCGGAGAAGAGAACTTGGCCCAGGATCTTCTGCCGTCCAGTAAGACCAAGGGACTTCTTTCGGGCAACTTTAAGATAATCATCGAGAAACCCGACTACACCAAGTGAGGTCATCAGCCCTAGAACAAGGAGGGCAGATGCACTCACACTTACTTGAGTAATGATATGAGTTAAAAAATAAGCAACCGCAACTGCAAAAATAATAATGATGCCACCCATAGTTGGTGTGCCACGTTTTACATGATGACTCTGTGGGCCATCCTCGCGAATTACTTGGCCATAGCCACGTGCTGCTAAGCCACGAATGAGAACTGGTGTGGCAAAGAGGCTAATACCAAGTGCAAATGCACCCGCTAGGAGAATCTCAATCATGGGCTACTTCCCTCTCATTCCATTGCGCAGTCATTGGTGCCACTAACTCATTGAGTGCTTCAGCTCGTGATGCTTTGAGCAAAATTACATCACCAGGTTCGACATGAGTCATAAATGTAAGAGCTTGGGCCTTATCAAGTGCTTGGTGAAATTTTGTTGTAGTGCTTGACTTGATTTCATAACGTGGCTCTGCAACGCAGACAACATGATCGATATCTAAATCAACGCAGACTTGACCGATCATTTGATGCTCACGTGCTTCACTCTCCCCTAGTTCATGCATAGTTGAGAGAAATGCCCAAGCCGATCCGCCGCGCTCTTGCGCAAAGAGTGCCAAAGTTTGTAACGCAGCAGCCATTGAATCTGGATTGGCATTGTATGAATCATTAATGATGAGCAGATCTGAAAGCTCATGGAGTTCCATGCGCCACTTACTGGAAGGCTCGGCAGTTGAAAGCGAGCCGGCGATGACATCGAGTGAAATTCCGAGCGCATGTCCAACGCTAGCTACAGCTAGCGCATTCGCTACTTGGTGGGCGCCGATTAATCTCAAGCCCACTGTGGTGCGACCGGCAGGTGTTACTAAATCAAAATGTGGTCGACCTTCGCGGATTTCTACATCTGTAGCGCGAACATCGCAATCATGACCTGGTCCGAATGTGATGACATCTAGATCGAGACCCTTAGCCATCTGCGGAGTGAACTCATCGTAGGAACCGAGAACTGCTGTTCCATGAGATGGCAGTGAAGCAATTAACTCACCTTTAGTTCGAGCAATTGTTTCGCGATCGCCAAATTCACCAACATGAGCAGTGCCTACTTTCAAGACAACACCAATTGCGGGCTGAGCGATTTCGCAGAGTTTGGCGATGTCGCCCGAGTGGCGCGCGCCCATCTCTACGATACAAAATGTTGTGCTCTCATCGCATTGCAAAATAGTCAGTGGCGCACCAATCTCATTATTAAATGAGCCCGCTGGTGCCACTGTCTTGCCAATTATCTGCAGAAGATGTGAGAGTAAATCCTTGGTTGTGGTCTTTCCCTGTGAACCGGTGATACCGATAACCATCAAATCCGATAACTCTTCGCGTACATGCTGCGCTAATTTTCCTAGTGCAACTACGACATCAGGTACAACAATGCAAGGCTGGCTGATTTGGCGATCGGTCAGACTCAATACTGCGCCATGCTTGCTTGCATCTGTTACAAAGTCATGACCATCGACATTCTCGCCTTTGAGAGCGAGAAAGAGTGAGCCTTTGCCACATTTGCGCGAATCAACTTCTACCGAGCCGGTAACTACGATATTTGCATCACCATGTAGGACACCGCCGGTAATGCGCGCAATCTCGCTGGCTTTTAATGTAATCACGCAACACCTGCAATAGCTTCGCCAAGTACTACCCGATCATCGAATGGATGAATCACGCCATAAATTTCTTGTCCAACTTCGTGACCTTTGCCCAGTACCAAAAGAATATCATCGCCACTTGCTAGAGCTACCGCGCTCTCAATTGCCTTCCGGCGATCAACTATCACTTGATGTGGCTTCTTAATCGTTAGGCCTTTGCACATCTCTTGCAGAATTTCTTCCGCAGATTCTGAGCGCGGATTATCACTGGTAAAAATTGCAATGTCACTACCGGCAAGGAGTGCTTTGCCCATCGGTGCGCGCTTGGTTGCATCGCGATCCCCGCCACAACCTAAAACTGCAATTACCTTTGATGAAGCAGATCGAGACTCTGCGATTTTGCGCGCAGTAGCTAAAACGCGCTCTACTGCATCTGGGCTATGGGCATAATCAACTAATGCGGTAAAGCTCTGGCCAACGGCAACTTGCTGTAACCGTCCTGGCGCACCATTGAGCGCTGGCGCGATGCGTGCAATATCAATCGGATCCATTCCACTCTCGGCTGCAATTGCAATAGCCATCAGCGCATTCTCTAAGTTGTAATCGCCATGGAGCGGAATGAGCGTTTCAATCAGAATTCCACCACGACCACGAATTGCTACTTGATAACCAGCGCTCACTGCATCAATTGCGACATAGTGCCAATCGGCCGACTTATCTTTATTTGAAAGGGTTAATTGTGGAATTTCACAGCTCTTTGAGAGCGCCGCACCATACGTTGAATCAATATTGATAACTGCTAAATCGGCGAATTCAAAGGTGAAAATCTTCCGCTTGGTATTGAAGTAACTCTCCATGTCGCCATGGAAATCTAAATGTTCTTGCGTCAAATTGGTAAATCCGACAACGTTAAAATGTGATCCACGCACACGTTCGAGTGCGATTGAATGGCTCGATACTTCCATGACAAAGTCACGGATGTGACGCTCGCGCATGGTTGCAACTAAAGCTTGTAACTCCGGTGCCTCTGGCGTGGTGCGTGAACTTGCTAGGCGCTCTACTCCAATTCGCGTTTCAACTGTTCCGATTAGCCCACTCTCACGTCCCGCTAATTGCCAGAGTTGATTGAGCAACATCGTCGTTGTTGTCTTGCCATTGGTGCCAGTAATTCCCACAGAGAACATTGCGCGCATCGGATCGTCATAGAACCAGGCACTCAGTAGCGCAGCTGCACGGCGTGGGTTAGGGACAATCAGCGGGAGTAGTTTGCCGCACTTGCCTGCACCTGCGGCATCGGTAAGAATTGCTACTGCACCACGTGCTTCCGCTTCAACTGCAAAATCGGCGCCATGGGCATTGAGTCCGGGGAAGGCACAGAAGATATCTCCCGGTTGAATCGTCTTGCTATCAAAGGAGATCCCGGAGAAGTGGAGATCGCTCGCCGATTCAATACCGACAATTGCTGCTGCGCTCTGTAGTGATTTTTCACGTGTCAGCAGCGGGCGCATCATGCACCTAGTTTCTTCGCAGAAGTTTTATTGAGTGCTGCTTCATTTAATGGATAGGGCACATCTAGCGTTCGAGTTGGCGCAACGTGGCGGGTTTGTAGAACGAAACTCATTACCTCTTTAAACACTGGGCCACCCAGTGAGCCACCCCAGTGGATTCCTTGTGGACCTTGAATCGTCACACTAATAACGTATTTCGGCGCATCGGCTGGTGCAAAACCAATAAAGGATGCGGTGTAACCGCTGTAGCAATTGCAGGCATCGTTGTGACGTTGCGCAGTTCCAGTCTTACCTGCGACTCGATAACCAGGAATCGCAGCGCCTGGTGCAGTTCCTTGGGCACTCACAACGCTCTCCAACATCAATCGCATCTTCGCTGCGGTATCAGCGCTAATAACGCGAACTTCTTCGCGCGTTTTAGCTGGTGTGAAGTGGCCACTTGCATCACTTGTTCCTGCAATAACTGTTGGTGATACTCGAATTCCATTATTGGCGATTGTGGCGAAAACGCTTGTAGCTTGCATTGCGGTGACGTTATAGCCCTGTCCAAATGCAAAGGTCGGCGCAGTTGTGCCGGACCAATTTTCTACCTTCAATAATTGGCCGGCAGATTCGCCAGGAAGGCCTGAGCCAGTGCTGCTTCCAATTCCAAACTTACGAAGATAATCATAGAAAGTTTGATGCGAGAGCGTCGCACCAACTTCAATACTTCCCGTATTGCTAGAAATAGCGAGTATGCCAGTTGTTGTTAAGCGCTCTGTCGCATGCTTCTCATGGTCTGAAAATTTCCCATTAGAAACCTTTAGCGAATAAGGAACTGTGAAAACCGTTTGTGGCGTGACTTTACCCTCTTCAATTGCAGCTGACATTGTGATTACTTTGCCCGTAGAGCCTGGTTCGTAAACTTCCTGAACCGATGGATTGGCCATTTGGCGCAGCGATACATTCTTAGTGTTATTAGGATCAAAGGTAGGCGCAGTTGCGTGCGCCAGAATTGCGCCAGTCTTTGGATCGAGCACAATTACCGTTCCACTAATTGCATGCGCATCTTTGACTGCTTTAGAGATTGCTTGCGATGCAATCCATTGCACGTCACGATCAATTGTGAGGCGAATCGATGTTCCCTGCTGGGCGGCTACTAAAGATTGGGTGCTGCCAGGAATCTTGGCGCGGTAACCATTTCCATAAACATACTTTCCATCTATTCCAGCAATCATGGAATTTTTACTATATTCCAAACCAGTTGCACCCACGCCGTCGTGATTAACAAATCCCACTAAGGATGCAATGAGCGAACCCGATGGATATTCACGGCTATAAACCCGCTCGGAGAAGAATCCAAAAATTCGCTCTGCATTCTGTGCTTTGGTTAATGATGCGTTATAGGAATCAAAGGCTGCATTGAGTGCGCGCCACTGTGCCGGAGTAACAAGGTCGGCAACTTTGCTCCATCTTTTACTTCCCGTAATGCTCGCTTCAATCTGAGCAACTGGCAGCTTTAAAATTGGCGCAGCAATTTGTGCCGCAACTTTTGGATTTTGGATCAGGGTTTGGTCTACAACAACTCGAACCGAGGAGACACTTCGCGCAAATTCAACGCCATTAATGTCGGTAATTGTGCCGCGGGGTGCCGGCATAGTGCTAGTCATCATGATTTCATTCATAGCTCGTTGAGAGAGTGAACTTGCTTCAACTGCTTGAATCTGAACTAATCGAATTCCAAAGGCCGCAAAAATTACCGCAACGGCGGCAATTAACATCCGCATCCGACTACTTGATAAGGAGAGGTTGCCCATATTATTTACTCACCTCCGCGGGAGATAAGTCGAGGAAAGTTGGATTAAGACCAGGCTTCATTCCTAATTTCTTGGCGGCAAGTGCAACGTGTGATGGATCGGCTACATCCGCCAACTGATTTTCCAAAGCATCACGTTGGTCGCTCAGTAAAACTGCCTGTTTTTGCAGAGCACTCAAAGCAAATGCATCTTGCACAAGGAAAGTTTGAATAGTCAGAGTGAGTATCAGGCCACCAACCAAAATTGTTGTCATTGCTAGATAGAAAACCTGAGTGCGAGCTTTTGCCTCATCCTCTTTCTCCGGAACAATCCGAAGGGCGGCGCGATTGGACTTATGGATAAATAATTGGCCCGACCGGGTCAGTGCTGGAACGAAATCTGCTATCGCCATTACGCAGCCACCCGTTCTATTGCACGGAGTTTTACTGAGGTCGAACGTGGATTGCTGGCTTGCTCATCATCACTTGCCGATTTACTTCCGCGAATAACGAGAGCAAACTTTGCAGCTAATTCAGGAATCTCCACTGGCAATTCGCGCGGGGTGCCAGAAGCTGTTGCAACTGTAAAAAAATCTTTAACAATCTTGTCTTCTAGCGATTGAAAGCTCATCACAACTAAGCGACCGGAAATCGCCAATAGTTCTAGCGCTTGTGGAATTGCTGAAGTGATCGCATCGAGCTCGCCATTGACTGCAATACGAAGGGCTTGGAAGGTGCGTTTTGCTGGATTGCCACCGGTGCGACGAGTTGCAGCAGGGATTGCCTTCTTTACTATTTCAGCTAATTCGATGGTGTCAGTGAGCTGCGATTTCGAGCGTCGTTCAATGATCGCATCGACAATTCGTGGTGCAAATTTCTCTTCGCCAAAGTTACGAAGAATCGCTACTAATTCTTCACGTGAATAAGTGTTGATGATTTCACCGGCAGTGATTCCCTGTGAGGCATCCATTCGCATATCAAGTGGAGCGGAATGGGAGTAAGCAAAGCCGCGATTCTTCTCATCGAGTTGCATCGAAGAAACGCCAAGATCAAAGAGGATGCCGCAGACTTCACTTCTGCCTGTTGCGCGGACAACAGAGGAGATTTGATCAAATACTGCATGTGTCACAGTGATGCGATCGCTAAATTCTGACAAATTTGCTTGAGCGATAGCGATAGCAGCAGTGTCGCGATCAATCGCGATGATTCGTAATTGAGGAAATTTCTGGAGAAGTGCCCTGCTATGTCCGCCTAAACCTAAAGTAGCATCGACGACAACAGCTTCGCCGCCCTGCGCAATTGCACTTTCAATTGCGGGTGCAAGGAGCGATAGACATTCATCAAGCATTACCGATACATGTTCTGCCATCTTCGCTCCCCCTTTCCCATTACTGCGTTAACTACTGCTGAGTTACAACTTTGCTGATGTTTTCTATCTCTTCATCGCCTCTGGTCACTGCCGGCCGACGGATCTCGTAACGGCGCCGGGGAAGGGGCGCCGTTCTTGAAGGTCGGCAGTGGCCACAAGTGATGAATAAATCTGAGTTAGAACAACCCTGGGAATACCTCCTCAGAAACATCAGCAAAACCCTTTTCGCGATCGGAGAGGTACTCACTCCATGAAGTTGCATCCCAAATTTCAACGCGAGTATTTGCGCCGATAACAACGCATGCTTTTTCTAATCCGGCATATGTACGAAGGCCCTGCGGAATTGTTACGCGACCTTGACGATCTGGAATTTCATCGTGTGCGCCGGCAAACATCACACGCATGTAATCGCGAGCGGATTTTGCAGTGACTGGCGCTTGTCTTAGCTGCTCTGTGATCGTTGCAAATTCATCGCTAGGAAATACATACAAGCAACGCTCTTGTCCTTTAGTAATTACTAAACCTTTTGCAAGATCATCGCGAAATTTCGCGGGAAGAATGAGGCGACCTTTTTCATCGAGGCGGGGTTCATGCGTGCCAAGAAACATCGGTGAATCCCCCCTTCCCCAAGGTGATGAATCCCCACTTTACTCCACTTTCCCCCTTTTTCAACCACCTGTCTCCCTTTAAA
>Ga0194047_10001663_pt1 | contig 13366 bp, 9 predicted proteins | sample JunL225m_MetaG_2_FD_160070 | JGI IMG/M metagenome (GOLD analysis project Ga0194047, IMG submission 160070) | Anoxic zone freshwater microbial communities from boreal shield lake in IISD Experimental Lakes Area, Ontario, Canada - Jun2016-L221-5m | ecosystem: Environmental > Aquatic > Freshwater >...
GTGGAAGAAATAAAAGCAACTAAAGTTGCTATCGGTGGTTTGACAAAGGACGACCAGCATTTTGAATCACACGAAATAAAATTACAGCAAGGCGACACTTTTTACATTTGCACAGACGGTTACGCAGACCAGTTTAGTGGGAAGGACGGAAAAAAGTTAAAGACCAGAAAATTAAAAGAGATCTTGGTCGGTATTCAGACCAAGACAATGCAAGAGCAAGAGCAACACTTAGACAGCTTTGTGGAGAACTGGAAAGCGGGCACAGAGCAAGTTGACGACATTTTAGTAATTGGAATCAGAGTTTAAAAATAGCCAACGCATTTGCAAGCACATTTAAAAGCCGCGCAAAGCCACGCTATACCAAAGCTTTTAAAAGAGCTTGCAAAGCTTGCGCAAAAAAAATAGTAAGCCGACAGACATCCGCTGGCGCGAGTGTCCTCACTCGTGCCTTTTAGATGGTGGTGTCCTCACCACCACATCTAGTACTTAAAAAAAGCAAACCAAATGTGAAGAAGTGCATGAGTAGAAAAAGCTAAATATGTGGCGGGACGCCACAGAATAAGAAACACGAGCGAAATACGCTCGCGTTTGCGGAGAAATGTAAGGGGCTTTTTTATTATGATGTGAGAGGGGAAAAAGAAGTATCTTTGTAAAAAAATAAAAGATGGGATTAACAAATTCAAAAATTAAATTAAGCAATCCGCGCAATTCCTCACTGTTGCCTGTTGAAATAGACACTTTGGTTGATACAGGTGCATTAATGCTTTGTATTCCTCAATCGGTTGCTTATCAATTGGAGTTGGAAGAATTGGATAAACGTACGGTAACTATTGCAGATGGCAGCACTCATGTTGTTCCCTATGTAGGACCGATTAGAATAGATTTTGAAAATCGTTTTTGTTTTGTAGGTGCACTGGTAATAGGAGATGAAACTTTGTTGGGGGCTGTACCTATGGAAGATATGGATTTAATAATACACCCCGGTACTCAAAAGTTGATGCCTAATCCAATGCATCCGAATAAACCAAGTTATACAATTAAGTAATAACCCAGAATTTAAAATAGAAAAAGCTCCTTACAGAAATGTGAGGGGCTTTTTTGGGGTTTATACACATAATAAATTGAATTCTGTTAAATAAAGAGAAAATATTTTTAACCACTTGTTGTTTATATAAATAAAATTCTTACTTTTGCCCTCCCTAAATTTTTTTTTAGACCAATAGTGGGATAGAAAAATAAAGGGTAACGAGAATAAAGTATTAAGCTTCCATTAGTATTTAAGCACGTTGCAAAGGGAAAAACAGAACTAAGAAGTACTCAAAAGTACATATATATACTACAAAATACTAAATAATAGCAATGGCAAAAGAAGTAAGTGCAATGATTAAATTGCAAATTAAAGGAGGGGCAGCAAATCCTTCACCACCAATTGGACCAGCATTAGGAGCAAAAGGTGTGAATATTATGGAGTTTTGCAAGCAATTCAATGCAAGAACCCAAGATAAAGCAGGAAAAGTAATACCAGTAATTATTACTGTGTACAATGATAAGTCGTTTGAATTTATTACCAAAAATCCACCAGTAGCGGTATCGTTGTTGGAGATTACGAAGGTAAAACAAGGTTCAAAAGAATCAAACCGTTTGAAAGTAGGTAACGTAAGTTGGGATCAGATACGCGAAGTAGCTGAAGCAAAAATGCCCGATTTAAATTGCTTTACTATCGAGTCGGCTATGAGCATGGTAGCTGGTACTGCTCGTAGTATGGGATTGACCGTAACAGGTGAATCGCCATTGAAAAACTAATTTTAGAATTTTCGATTTCAAGAGTTTTAAAGTAACTCTTCAAATCAAAAAAAACTAGAATTCAGCAATTAAATTAACAGGTGGAGTCCGAATAAAGTAAGACGTTTGAACACCATAAATTAATAAAAATGACAAAAATTTCAAAGAAAAGAAAAGTTGCTATGGCTAAGTATGATGCTACAAAATCATACTCATTGGCAGAAGCAGCAAAAATTGTTAAAGACATCACTTCTACAAAATTTGATTCCTCAGTAGAAATAAGCGTTCGCTTAGGTGTAGATCCTCGTAAAGCAAATCAAATGGTTCGTGGTTCGGTATCATTACCACACGGAACTGGAAAAACATTAAAAGTTCTTGCCTTGGTAACACCAGACAAAGAAGCAGAAGCCAAAGCTGCTGGAGCTGATTTTGTTGGTTTAGACGAGTATATCGAAAAAATTAAAGGTGGATGGACCGATGTGGATGTAATCATCACGATGCCTTCAGTAATGGGTAAAGTAGGTGCTTTAGGTCGTGTACTTGGTCCTCGCGGATTAATGCCAAACCCTAAGACAGGAACTGTAACCATGGACATTGGAAAAGCAGTAACCGATTCGAAAGGTGGTAAAATAGATTTTAAAGTTGACAAAGCTGGTATTGTTCAAGCATTGGTAGCTAAAGCATCTTTTGATAGCACTAAAATATCTGAGAACGCAAATGAGTTGTTACAAACCATCATGAAGTTAAAACCTTCATCAGCAAAAGGAACTTATATAAGAAGCATCTTTATGTCTTCTACTATGAGTCCAAGTATTCAAATTGATTCAAAATTTTTAGGACAATAATTCTGTAATTGCAGAATAAAACACATTTGCACTGGCTTCCACTGGGCAGATAAATAAACTAATAGAAATGAAAAAAGAAGAAAAAACAGAAGTAATAGACTCGTTGGTAAAGCAGTTAGCAGACAACAGTCATTTCTATTTAACCGATGTTGCTTCGTTGACTGCTGAAAAAACATCACAGTTGCGAAGATTATGTTTTAACAGAAACATCAAAATGTTAGTAGTTAAGAATTCGTTGCTTAAAAAAGCAATGGAACGTAGCGAAGGCAAAGATTATCAACCGTTGTTTGGCTCATTAAAAGGTTCAACAGCAATTATGTTTTCGGAAGTAGGAAGTGATCCTGCAAAACTTATCAAAGAATTCAGAGTGAAGAATGATAAGCCAGTTTTGAAAGCAGCATTTGTTGAAGAATGTGCCTACATTGGCGATAATCAATTAGATGTTCTTGCTAGTATCAAATCTAAAAATGAGCTTATTGGCGACATTATTGGATTGTTACAATCACCTGCTAAAAATGTTATTTCTGCTCTTAAATCGAGTGGGGGTAAATTAGCTGGAATTGTAAAAACATTATCGGAAAAAGAGAATTAAGTAAAAAAAACAAGTAAAAATAAAAATTAGTAATTAACAATTAAAACAATAAATAAAAATGGCAGATTTAAAATCGTTCGCAGAGCAATTAGTAAACTTAACTGTAAAAGAAGTTAATGAATTAGCTCAAATTTTAAAAGATGAATATGGTATCGAACCAGCAGCAGCAGCAGTAGCAGTAGCAGTAGGTGGTGGTGCTGGAGCAGCAGCAGTAGCTGAAAAAACAACTTTTGATGTTGTTCTTGTAGAAGCAGGAGCAGCAAAATTAGGAGTTGTTAAAATCGTTAAAGATTTAACAGGACTTGGATTGAAAGAGGCTAAAGATTTAGTAGACGGAGCTCCAAAACCAGTTAAAGAAGGCATTTCAAAAGAAGAAGCCGAAACAATGAAAAAACAACTAGAAGAGGCAGGAGCAAAGGTTGAGATTAAATAAGCTGTTGGCTAATACACAATTTTAAGGTTTAGAACTTAGCCCGTCTTATGATGGGCTAAGGCTATGCCTTTTGTTGTTTATAGTTGTTTTATCTTATTAACCCGGTTTGTAGATTGTCGTAAAAAGCAAATACAAACTATAAATCTTAACACCTTGGCTAATACAAAAAAACCTCAAAGAATAAGTTTTGCATCTATCAAAAGTCAGATTGAATATCCTGACTTTTTAGATATTCAACTAAAATCGTTTCAAGACTTTTTTCAATTAGAAACTACTTCTGAAAATCGTCAAAACGAAGGATTGTATAAAGTTTTCGCAGAAAACTTTCCAATCTCCGATGCACGTAATAATTTCGTGCTCGAATTTTTAGATTATTTTATCGACCCCCCTCGTTATTCTCTTGAAGAGTGTATTGAGCGCGGTTTAACTTATAGTGTACCGCTTAAAGCAAAGGTGCGTTTGTATTGTACTGACCCTGAACATGAGGATTTCGAAACCATCGTTCAGGATGTTTATTTAGGTACAATACCATACATGACACCTAAAGGTACATTTGTAATTAATGGGGCAGAACGTGTTATTGTTTCTCAATTACACCGTTCACCAGGCGTGTTCTTCGGTCAAAGCCGTCACGCAAACGGAACCAAACTATATTCGGCACGTGTAATTCCTTTCAAAGGTTCGTGGATAGAGTTTGCTACCGATATTAATAGCGTAATGTACGCTTATATCGACCGTAAAAAGAAATTACCGGTAACCACTTTGTTGAGAGCAATTGGTTTCGAAAGTGATAAACAAATCCTTGAAATATTTGGATTAGCTGACGAAGTAAAAGTTAGCAAACCAGCGTTAAAAGGATCACTTGGACGCAAGTTAGCAGCCCGTGTATTGAAAACATGGATTGAAGATTTTGTGGATGAAGATACTGGTGAGGTTGTTTCCATTGAACGTAACGAGGTTATTATAGACCGCGAAACGATATTGGATGAAAGCCATATTGAATTGATTATTGATGCTAACGTAAAATCCATTATCCTTCACAAACAAGATGTGAATGCGGGTGATTACGCTATTATATATAACACATTGCAAAAAGATACTTCCAACTCTGAAAAAGAGGCTGTGGAACATATCTATCGTCAATTGCGTAACGCAGAGCCACCTGATGAAGAAACGGCTCGTGGTATCATCGACAAATTATTTTTCTCTGACAAACGTTATGATTTAGGTGAAGTAGGTCGTTACAGAATCAACAAGAAGTTGAATCTGACCACTCCAATGGATCATAAAACGTTGACCAAGGAAGACATCATCTGTATCATTAAATATTTGATTGAACTTATCAATTCAAAAGCTGATGTGGATGATATTGACCACTTGAGTAACAGACGTGTTCGTACAGTTGGTGAACAATTGTACTCACAATTTGGAGTTGGTCTTGCTCGTATGGCTCGTACCATTCGCGAGCGTATGAACGTTCGTGATAACGAGGTGTTCACGCCTACTGATTTGATCAATGCTAAAACATTGTCATCGGTTATCAACTCTTTCTTCGGAACAAATCAGTTGTCACAATTTATGGATCAAACCAACCCACTGGCAGAACTTACGCACAAGCGCAGGCTCTCCGCACTTGGGCCAGGTGGTCTATCACGTGAACGTGCAGGATTTGAGGTGCGTGACGTTCACTATACTCACTACGGACGTTTATGTACCATTGAAACACCAGAAGGACCAAACATTGGTTTGATTTCCTCGTTATGTGTATTCGCGAAAATAAATAAATTAGGCTTTATCGAAACTCCATACATGACCGTTACTGATGGTAAGGTGGATGTAGATAAGAGCGTTATTTACTTAAGCGCTGAAGAAGAAGATTCGAAAACAATCGCGCAAGCAAATGCCCCGATAGATGCAAAAGGAAATTTTGTTGAAGGTAAAGTAAAGGCTCGTTACGAAGGAGATTTCCCAGTAGTTGATCCTGAAAAGTTGCATTTGATGGACGTTGCTCCTAATCAAATTGCATCTATTGCAGCTTCGTTAATTCCTTTCCTTGAACATGATGATGCTAACCGTGCCTTGATGGGTTCGAACATGCAACGTCAGGCAGTTCCTTTGTTACGTCCTGAAGCTCCTATTGTTGGAACAGGATTGGAACCATTGGTTGCCCGCGATTCTCGTGTGTTGATTAATGCAGCTGGTGAAGGTGTGGTTGAATATGTTGATTCAAATGAAATCGTGATTCGCTACAACCGTTCGGAAGCAGAGAAATTAATAAGTTTTGAAGAAGACATCGTTCATTACAAATTAACTAAATTCCGTAAAACCAACCAAAGTACTTGTATCAACTTAAAACCTATCGTGAAGAAAGGTGAAAAAGTTTCAAAAGGTCAAGTTTTATGCGATGGTTATGCAACTCAAAATGGTGAATTAGCTTTAGGTCGTAACATGAAAGTGGCTTTCATGCCTTGGAAAGGTTACAACTTTGAGGATGCGATTGTAATCTCTGAGCGTGTAGCGCGTGAGGATATTTTTACATCCGTTCATATTGATGAGTATTCGTTAGAGGTTCGTGATACAAAACGCGGATTAGAAGAACTTACTGCTGATATTCCGAATGTATCGGAAGAGGCAACCAAAGATCTTGACGAAAACGGATTGATACGTATTGGTGCAGAAGTAAAAGAAGGTGATATATTAATTGGTAAGATTACTCCAAAAGGAGAAACTGACCCATCGCCAGAAGAAAAACTTTTGCGTGCCATCTTTGGTGACAAAGCAGGTGATGTGAAAGATGCTTCATTAAAAGCGCCTCCATCATTGCGTGGTATTGTTATCGATAAAAAATTGTTCTCAAAAGCAATAAAAGATAAAAAAGCGAAGCAAGAGGAAAAACCATTGTTGGATAAGATTGACAAAGAGCATGCAGCTGAAATGGCAATTCTTAAAAACAAATTGGTTGACAAATTAACTACGCTTGTAAATGGAAAAACATCGCAAGGTGTTTACAATTTATTGAAAGAAGAAGTTGTTGGAAAGAGCATTAAGTTCAACCAGAAGATTCTTGAAAAAATTGATTTCACTGCAGTGAATCCTGGAAAATGGACTACTGACAAAGAAATTAATGAGAAAATAAAAACATTGTTGCACAACTATTCTATCAGGTATAATGACTTGTTAGGTGCTTTCAAACGTAAAAAATTCGCAGTTACAATTGGCGATGAACTTCCATCAGGAATTGTTCAGCTCGCTAAGATTTACATTGCTAAAAAACGTAAATTGAAAGTAGGTGACAAGATGGCTGGTCGTCACGGTAATAAAGGTATCGTTGCTCGTATCGTTCGCGATGAGGATATGCCTTTCCTTGAAGATGGAACACCTGTTGATATCGTGTTGAACCCACTTGGGGTGCCTTCGCGTATGAACTTGGGTCAGATTTATGAAACAGTACTTGGATGGGCTGGTCAAAAATTAGGAGAGAAATTCTTTACTCCAATATTTGATGGTGCTACTACCGAACAGTTGAACGAATGGACAGACAAAGCTGGTTTACCTCGTTTTGGCCGTACTTATCTTACTGACGGTGGAACAGGCGAACGTTTTGATCAACCAGCTACAGTGGGTGTGATTTATATGTTGAAACTTGGACACATGGTGGATGATAAGATGCACTCTCGTTCTATAGGACCATACTCGTTGATTACTCAACAACCTTTGGGTGGTAAAGCTCAGTTTGGAGGTCAGCGTTTTGGTGAGATGGAGGTTTGGGCACTTGAAGCATTTGGTGCTGCCAACATTCTTCAAGAAATCCTTACTATTAAATCGGATGACGTTGTTGGAAGAGCGAAAGCTTACGAAGCAATTGTAAAAGGTGAAAATATGCCAACTCCTGGAATTCCTGAATCGTTCAACGTATTGTTGCACGAGTTAAGAGGATTGGGATTGAACATATCACTCGACTAAAATTAGTTTCAGGTTTAAAGTTTGAAAGCTACGATTGCAGTAGATTTCAAACTTTAAACCACACAACTTTGAACTTAAAACTATTTAACTTTTAAATAAATTATAAATGGCTTTCAAAAGAGATCATAAATTAAAAAGTAACTTCTCAAAAATAACGATTAGTCTTGCTTCTCCTGAGGCAATACTTGAGCGTTCGAGCGGTGAAGTGGTGAAGCCCGAAACCATCAATTACAGAACCTACAAACCAGAGATGGGTGGTTTGTTCTGTGAGCGAATATTTGGACCAGTAAAAGATTGGGAATGTGCTTGTGGTAAATATAAACGTATTCGATACAAAGGTATTGTTTGCGACCGTTGTGGTGTTGAAGTAACCGAAAAGAAAGTTCGTAGAGAGCGTATGGGTCATATCGGACTTGTTGTTCCTGTTGCTCATATCTGGTACTTCAAATCATTGCCAAACAAAATTGGATACCTTTTGGGGCTTCCAACAAAAAAATTAGACATGATTATTTACTACGAACGTTATGTGGTAGTAAATCCTGGTATCAAAGCAGGAGATGGTGTAAACTATCTTGACTTTTTATCGGAAGAAGAATATTTAAATATCCTTGAATCGTTACCAAAAGAAAATCAATTTTTGGAAGACGAAGACCCAAATAAGTTTATCGCTAAAATGGGTGCTGAGGCGTTACAATCATTGTTGAGCCGTGTTGATTTAGATGCCTTGTCGTTCGACTTGCGTCACAAAGCAAACACTGAAACTTCTCAACAACGTAAAAACGAAGCGTTGAAACGTTTGCAAGTAGTGGAAAGTTTCCGTCATGCAAATGAGCATGTGGAAAATCGCCCGGAGTGGATGATTGTGAAAATTGTGCCAGTTATTCCACCTGAGTTACGTCCATTAGTTCCATTGGATGGAGGTCGTTTTGCTACTTCTGACTTAAATGATTTATACAGACGTGTTATTATCCGTAACAACCGTTTGAAACGATTAATCGAAATTAAAGCTCCTGAAGTAATCTTACGTAACGAAAAACGTATGCTTCAAGAATCAGTAGATTCATTGTTCGACAACTCTCGTAAATCGAATGCTGTGAAAACAGAATCGAACCGTGCATTGAAATCGCTTTCCGATTCATTAAAAGGTAAACAAGGTCGTTTCCGTCAGAACTTATTAGGTAAACGTGTGGATTACTCGGCTCGTTCGGTAATTGTTGTAGGACCTGAATTGAAATTGCACGAATGCGGGTTGCCTAAAGATATGGCAGCAGAATTATTCAAACCATTTATCATTCGTAAGATGATTGAGCGTGGTGTGGTAAAAACTGTAAAATCGGCTAAGAAAATTGTTGACAAAAAAGAACCTATCGTTTGGGATATTTTGGAAAACGTATTGAAAGGACATCCAGTTCTTTTGAATCGTGCTCCTACATTGCACAGATTGGGTATTCAAGCTTTCCAACCAAAATTAATTGAAGGAAAAGCGATACAGTTGCACCCGTTAACTTGTACTGCATTTAACGCGGATTTTGACGGTGACCAAATGGCTGTTCACGTTCCATTGGGACATGCTGCTATCTTGGAAGCTCAACTTTTGATGCTTGCTTCTCACAACATCTTGAACCCTGCTAATGGTGCTCCAGTGGCTGTACCTTCTCAGGACATGGTGCTTGGTCTGTATTACATGACCAAAGGTAAGAAAACTACAAAAGAAGAACATGTGAAAGGGGAGGGGTTGACCTTCTACTCGGCAGAAGAAACCATTATTGCTTACAACGAAAAGAAAGTGGATTTACATGCTTTCGTAAAAGTACGTGTGGCAGTAAACGAAGGTGGTAAAAAAGTAAATAAATTAATTGAAACTACAGTAGGTCGTATCTTGTTCAACCAAGTGGTGCCCGAAGAAGTAGGTTATATCAATGAATTATTGACCAAAAAATCGTTGCGTGATATTATCGGAACCATTGTGAAGGAAACGGGTATGGCTAAAACAGCTAAGTTCCTTGACGATATCAAAGGTTTGGGTTATATGAGTGCGTTCCGTGGAGGTTTATCGTTCAACTTGGGTGATGTAATGATACCTGAAGATAAACCAAAAATGATAGCTGATGCTAATGCTCAGGTAGAAGAAGTGGTAGGAAACTATAACATGGGTTTCATCACTAACAATGAGCGTTACAACCAGATTATCGATATCTGGACACATACCAACTCCCGCATTACTAAAAAAGTGTTGGATACATTAACTAGCGACCGCCAAGGATTCAACCCTGTTTTCATGATGTTGGATTCTGGAGCGAGGGGTTCGAAAGAACAAATTCGTCAGTTAGGTGGTATGCGTGGTTTGATGGCAAAACCTCAGAAAGGTGCCGGTGGAGGTGAGATTATCGAAAATCCTATCTTATCTAACTTTAAAGAAGGTTTGTCCATCCTTGAGTATTTTATTTCTACCCACGGTGCTCGTAAGGGACTTGCGGATACAGCTTTGAAAACGGCTGATGCGGGTTACTTAACCAGACGTTTGGTGGATGTGGCTCAAGATGTTATCATCACTATCGAAGACTGCGGTACTTTGCGTGGACTGATAGCGGTGCCATTGAAGAAAAATGATGAAGTGGTAGAATCGTTGTACGATAGAATACTTGGTAGAACTACTGTACATGATGTTTACAATCCTTTAACCGGAAAAATAATTATCAAATCGGGTGAAGAGATAACCGAAGATTTTGCAAAAGAAATTACCAATTCTCCTATCGAATCAGTTGAAATACGTTCGGTGTTGACTTGCGAAAGCAAAAACGGAGTATGTGGTAAATGCTATGGACGTAACCTTGCTACTGGCCGTATGGTTCAGCGTGGTGAAGCCGTTGGTGTTATTGCTGCTCAATCAATCGGTGAGCCGGGTACACAGCTTACATTACGTACGTTCCACGTGGGTGGTGTTGCAGGTGGTTCGGTAGCTTCTTCTAAAATCGAAGCTAAATACGATGGTATCCTCGAAATTGACGAATTGAAAACAGTAAAACGTAAATCAGGCAAAGAATTGGTTGACGTTGTTATTGGTCGTTCGGCTGAGGTACGTATCATCGATGCGAATACTAAAATTGTGTTGACCACAGGTAACATTCCTTATGGTTCGCAAGTGTATGTTAAAAACAACGAGAAAATCAAGAAAGGTACCCTTATCTGCGACTGGGATCCGTACAATGCGGTAATCGTTTCCGAATTTGCTGGTAAACTTGAATTCGATAACATTGAAGAAGGTATTACTTTCCGCGAAGAATCGGATGAGCAAACCGGATTTAAGGAGAAAGTGATTGTGGAAAGTAGAGATAAATCGAAAAACCCTTCCATCCGTATCCTTTCAGGAAAAGATATATTGCGTACCTACAACATTCCAGTAAGTTCTCACGTTATTGTGAACGATGGAGCGAAAATAGAAGCAGGACAGATATTGGTAAAAATTCCTCGTTCTTCTGGTAAATCAGGCGATATCACAGGAGGTTTACCACGTGTTACCGAGTTGTTCGAAGCACGTAACCCTAGTAACCCAGCTGTGGTTTCCGAAATCGATGGTATCGTATCGTTTGGTAAAATCAAACGTGGTAACCGCGAAGTATTTGTGGAATCGCGCACTGGCGAAAAGAAAACCTACCTTGTACAGTTAAGTAAACACGTACTAGTTCAGGAAAACGACTTTATAAAAGCAGGCGAGCCGCTTTGCGATGGAGCAATCACTCCGAGCGACATCCTTGCTATCAAAGGTCCTACCGCTGTGCAAGAATACTTGGTAAATGAGGTACAAGAGGTATATCGTTTGCAAGGTGTGAAAATCAACGATAAACATTTCGAAGTAATTGTTCGTCAAATGATGCGTAAAGTTGACATCAGCGAAGCTGGTGATTCTACTTTCCTCGAAAAACAATTGATCAACAAAGCTACCTTTATGGAAGAGAACGACAACCTATATGCTAAAGTAGTGATACTTGATGCTGGCGAATCTACTCTCTACAAAGCAGGACAAATCATTAGTGCGCGTAAACTACGTGACGAAAACTCATCGTTGAAACGCAGAGATATGAAACCTATAGAAGCCCGCGAGGCAGTGCCTGCTACTTCTAACCAAGTGTTGCAAGGTATTACCCGCGCTTCGTTGCAAACTCAAAGCTTTATGAGTGCTGCATCGTTCCAGGAAACTACCAAAGTATTGAACGAAGCCGCTGTAAGCGGAAAAGTAGATACCTTGTTAGGATTGAAAGAAAACGTAATTGTTGGACATTTAATACCTGCCGGTACTGGCTTGAGAATTTACGATAAAATGATTGTAGGTTCGCAAGAAGAAATGGATAGACTAATGGCTTCTAAAAAAGAAGCAATGGAAGTAAATGACGAAGAATAATTAATTCTCGACACCCATCTCCATAAACTGAGAACAAGAAAAGAGGAAGAACGAAAGTTGTTCCTCTTTTTTTTGCCCAAACAACCAACAACAACTAAATCTCATATCTCAAATCTCACATCTAAATCAGGGCAGGCAGTTCATCACACTTCGTTTCCTTTCCTCCTGCTTTTCGTTTCAATCTTTTTCTTTGCCCGAAAAGGACAAAGAAAAAGGATTTCCACTACAATCAGGTGCAGTTATTCAGCGCATCACTCTTCGTTATCCAACCAATCCTAAATCCCAAAATCCTAAATCCCATCCCGAAGCTTCGGGACTAAATTCTAAGGCGCTCAATTGCCACAAAGACACGAAGACACAAAGAAAAAATTCTAAGCTCTAATTACTAAATTCTAACTCCTGATTCGTAAATTCATATTTCGTAAAGCTCCTAAATTCTCCATCCCCACTCCGTCACCCCTCTCCTTTGGAGAGGGGCCGGGGGTGAGGTCTTTTCCTAAATCCCAAATCCTAAATCCCTAAATCCTAAATCCTAAATCTCAAAATCCTAAATCCCCAATAGTAAACTCTACCTTATTATTTCAAAAAAATGCCATTAACCTGACCTATCCTACCTATAAAATACTTATCTTAGCCTTCGAATTCACATTCTTATTATGGTTAATTCAACTACATCTCGCAACCATTGCCCTGTGCGGCTTTCGGAGGCTTCGAAAGCCTTGCTGGTGGCTCGTTTTACCCCCCCCCATTTATTATTATTCATAAAGTCCTTTGTTTATAGGGCATTTGGCGCATTCATTGGTTTTTGTGCTTCATTGTTTTTTCTGGTTTCTGGTTTCATGGTTTTTGTTCGCTCATGGTTGGCGAACTCAAAATTTACGTTTTTCACGTTCATCTTCTCTTGGTTTAAAGTTCAATTTCAATTGTTCAATTTCTCGGTTTTGCGTGCTCGTTTTCTTCAAAACAAGGTTTGCAGGGTCGTTATGCAGACCTGCATAGCCCTTATCCAGCTCCTTATTTTCGTTTTTCGTTGGTTGCATAGCTCTTATGAGGGTCGGCATAGCTCCTATCCAGTACAGCATAGCTCTTATCCAGTACTGCATAGCTCTTATCCAGTACAGGATAGCTCTTATCCAGTACAGGATAGCTCTTATCCAGTACAGGATAGCTCTTATCCAGTACAGGATAGCTCCTTTCCAGTACAGGATAACTCTTATCCAGTACTGGATAGCTCCTTTCCAGTACAGGATAGCTCTTATCCAGTACTGGATAATCATTTTCCAGACCTGCACAACGGCTATCCTGAGCCTCAAAACGGGCATTTTTCGGCAAAAAACAAGTGCGAAGTATGG
>Ga0194047_10001665_pt1 | contig 13353 bp, 20 predicted proteins | sample JunL225m_MetaG_2_FD_160070 | JGI IMG/M metagenome (GOLD analysis project Ga0194047, IMG submission 160070) | Anoxic zone freshwater microbial communities from boreal shield lake in IISD Experimental Lakes Area, Ontario, Canada - Jun2016-L221-5m | ecosystem: Environmental > Aquatic > Freshwater...
CTCCCCAATTGCCCAAAATGGATGCGTATGAGGTTCTAAAGGGTCCGTAAAGGCCTCAATATCTGCTTTACTCCACGCACGTGGAAATTCCGCCAGAAGTTCAGCGCGCCAGTCACCATCAAGATTGTAAAAAAGCAACAGATCGATCAATTTCGGGCTGGCGGCCATTAACAGAAACAATCTGTTAAAAAATGCATCACGCACGATTCGCTTTCGAGCACAAATTTCATTGATGCGTGTGGTTAATTTTGGCGGCAGCGTCAACGTAATCAGTTTCCTATCAAGGCAATCCAAACGACTTACGACGTAGTCGTAGCTTTCTGCTGAATTGGCTATTGCCACTTCTTTGTCAAGCCAGACAGATTCCGTTTCCAGCACCTTGGCTAGAAAAGAGTCACGTCTTAGACAGGCAGCTTCCAGCTTTAGTTCGAGCTTGTCAATGATGGGACGCCAGATTTTGACGGAGGTTTTTGTGGCTGTCTTCAAAGGTGCTTTTGCTTCCATCGTGTACTACATTTTGTGACTGATGACGCATTGTAACCATAAAACAGCGTTTGTCAATAGCAAATGGAAATAAATTTTGCCGCATGGGCTTGATTGACTTTTTCCATATTGCAGACCTTCGACCTACTGCTGTTGTAGTCAGTTTTCTTAAAGATCCAGTACAAATTTCACCGTGAAATCAATGTTAAGCAAACGAACGATTTCCAACACCCGTAAAAGTAGGCAATTATGATGTTAGAAATTTAGCGTTTTTATTTATCAACATGTTGGTTTACACTTGGCACGTTTTCCAACACTTGAACGGATCGGATCGTGGCAATCTTTGGGTACGGGCGTGTCTCAACAGCGGAGCAGACCACAGACAACCAGCGACTTGAAATTGAGAGCGCAGGGTATTTGGTCGAATACTGGTATGCCGACATCGTTAGCGGCAAGGCGCACGCGACCCAGCGCAAGCAGTTCAGCATCCTGCTGGGCAAGTTGCGGGCACGGGATATGCTCGTCGTATCCAAGCTCGACAGACTCGGACGTGATGCGCCGGATGTGCTTTCGACGATCAAGTTACTGACCACGCTCGGTGTTGAGGTTGTTGTTCTCCAGATCGGCAAACTCGATCTGGCATCCACCCCAGGCAAATTGATGTTGGCCATGCTGGCGGCGGTAGCGGAGATGGAGCGTGATCTCATCGTGGAGCGGACACAGGCTGGCTTGTCTCGTGCTAAGGCCGAGGGAAAGGTGTTAGGAAGGCCAGCTAAAACGACACCACAGCAGCGCAATGCGATCGTCGAAGCCTATGAACAGAAGGCAAGCGTCAGCTCTCTAGCGCGGCTGTACGGTATTTCTCGGGCGACTGTACTTAAAGTCGTAAAACATTCTCCAGAGTTGGCACCAGGGAAGTCTTAGCGTACGATTTGTTCCGTTTAATCCGTTTCCTGAGACGACCCCAAATGCAAGAGCAGTCAAAATTTAGCAGCTTGTCACTTTGTGAATTACAATGTAATTCAAATATAAAGGATGCTATGGCTGCAAACGCACTGGTTCAGACGAGGATTGATCGAGCCATTAAAGATGAAGCGACCGCCGTACTGGCAGCTATGGGTCTTACTGTGTCCGATGCGGTTCGATTGCTACTCACAAAGGTGTCCCAAGAAAAGGCTTTGCCTTTTGAGCCGTTGATACCCAACGCCACCACCATTGCAGCCATGCGGGAAGCCAGGGCCGGCAACCTGCATCGTGCCAACACAATTGATGAACTGATGGTTGCCTTGCATGAGGACGATTGAGTGGACGACCCAGTTCAAACGTGACTACAAACGAGAAAGCAAAGGTCAGCACCGAGCCACACTGGATACGGATTTACTTCCTGTCTTCAATGCTCTGGCAAACGACCAACCGCTTGAACAACGTCATCACGACCACGCCCTCACTGGCAACTGGAAGGATCACCGCGACTGCCACGTCAAACCCGATCTGCTCCTGATCTACAACACATCCTCTCCTGACACCTTGCAGCTCGTCCGTCTTGGCTCACACTCTGAACTTGGTCTATGAAACGCTCATATCCAATTTGCTTACTCATACGTTTTCCTTACTTTGATTTATGAATGAGTTTGCTTACACTGAAACGGCAAAAAAAGGAGCTTTTTAGGCTCCTTTGGGGTGTGTAAAAAAACGTTCGTTTATTGACACTTAAAAAATGACCAACACAGGGCGTAGTCCTACAGCCAGCAAGCGCAAGATGGTCAATGACTTGCTGGCAAAGCCAGAAACAGCACAGCAAGAGATATGCTTGCGATGATGAGCCACTTCCACGACAAAGACTTCCAAGGTGTCCATTACCCTCTAGGGCATTTGGATCCATTTTGTGTTGATGTCCCTTTGGACGTAGCGGCAACAAAAAAAATAGAACTTCATGTGACTTTTGGATGCCACTGTTTCACAGAAACGTTTGACAAAGAATTGCACCAAGATCACCATCGATACACGTTCAGGGGAGATTTACGAGCATTCGACGTACTGCGTTACGAATGTTCTCTACAACTTCCTGCAATCATCAACGCCATCTTCAAGGGCCGGATTCACCTTGCAGACGGGAGTTTTACATACGTTGCGCACATCACTTTAACCAAAACACTAGGTTCAAAAGCCTACTCTGTCTTCTTTAGTCTTGAGAAAGATCACAGCAAAACGGGTCATGCTTTGAAAATGTATGTAAAAAGTGCGTACCTAAAGCCACTTGTGACCAAGTCAAATGCTCAGACATGGCGTTTCATCTCTCTGGCCGGTGAACTGTCAGGTGCATTTGATAAGAAGCAGAAAAAACATAAGCCAAAAAAAAAGACCCCGTAGGGTCCTTTTCGGCTCCATTTCTGTAGCCTTGCGAGGCTCTGTTGCCCTTGCTAACCGCAAGACCCATCGCTGGGCAGCACGTTCGTATTGCACTCGCTCTCGAAACGTCTTGGATCGAATTTTAACACTTACACAACGTTAGATCAACAGCCCTGAATTCAATCTGGTGAGTTACGTTGTCATGCGGGACACGAAACCTGTTGTCATAGATGGCTTCTGGCTCCTCAGTCTCTATGTCAAAAAACGGAGATGGTTAAACGATTACAAAATGATAGCGGAAGTGATGCCTTGCTATAAATCTTGCAGTTCCTTTTGGCTTCAAAAGTTCATATACAATAAAACTCACAAATTTAAATGAGTACATGAACACATGAAAATTGTCGCCATTGTTAATGAAAAAGGCGGAACAGGCAAATCCACAATCTCGACAAATCTTGCGACTGCTCTACATCGGCGCGGCAACAAGGTTGTTCTAGTGGATGCTGACCCACAAGGAACAGTTCGCGACTGGAGGGAAGGCAGCCCAGAAGGAGCTAACTTACCTAAAGTGATAGCGCTTGATCGACCACAGATGCTCTCTTCAATCTCGTCTCTTGACGCTGATTACGTGGTGATAGATGGGCCAGCAAAAGCAGAGGCTATGGCTGCCGCAATTGTGCGGATTGCTCATGTAGCACTATTAGTCATACAGCCAAGCGGTGCCGATCTGTGGGCAAGTGCAGCAACAGTTAAGTTGATTCGTTCCAAACTTGATGTTGGAGGCAGTATTGACGCAGCATTTTTAGTAAATCGTACAAGTGGCATTTCAAAACTATCGAAACTCGTGCAAGATGGCGGATGGAATGATTATGAGATCGACCAACTCAGATCAACAATTGGGAATCGTGTTGCTTTTGCACAAGCTCTTACAGATGGATTAAGTGTTTATGACAAATCAGATGCTCAGGCGAAGAAAGATATTGATTCAGTAATTAACGAAATGGAGGCTGCAAAATGGTTGTAGGTTTGAAGTCAAAGCCGCTGGAAATGGTTCGTTCAGATGTTCCAGTGTTAGATGTAACGCGAGAAGATGTTGCGAGGGTGAATATAAATGTTCCTTTGTCAATGCGCAAAAGATGGAAGACATCTGCGGTACAAGCAGAGCGATCCATGTCGGATATGATCATTGAAGCAATGAACAAATACTTAGAGGCGCAAATGAGTAAATGAAGCATCATGACGACCTCACAAATTTTTGGAAAGTACAGCGTTCGAATTGCACTGTAGAACGTGAGTGAGCCGCTAAGCGAAGTAATGTGATACATAGCCAATTGCGGCGTGTATTTTTATTTTTTCGGTGGCCTGAACCACGCCCATGTCAGTTTGCAAAGCCATGCGCTTAAAAATGCATTCTGTTAAATCACATATAAGTGAGTTTGAATTATGCGTGATTAAATGTCTAACTGTATTGTAATATAAACGCTTATATTGAATGTAAATTCCACAACGAATCCAAATATGCTAGATAATACATACAAACCAAAACGCACCTACGAAGAGAACCTAGCACTTGTAAAAGCTAGGTGCAAGCCAAAAAATCAGATCGAACCATCAGACGTTGGTGCTTCTGATGTGCATGTTAAGGTATCAACAGTAGAACCTTCACACAGTCTTCCCATGTGGTCTGAGTATGTGCGCGGTGTACCAAATAGCATACTTCGATCCGCACTTTTCGGTGCAATCAAGAGAGGACGCAGATCATTTCAACAAGGTACGCCTCTGGCTAGTGTCGAAGGTATTGTTGTAATTTTTACAGGGCCACGACTCGATCAAGCTGATTTAGATGTATGGGAGCAATGCTTACATTTAGCAAGAACAGGCGGACTTGGAACTCGTATTAAGTTTTCTGTCGGCGGATTTCTAAAAGCAATTGGTAGATCGTCAGGGGGGCATGACATCGAGTGGTTAAAAAATGCATTTCGCCGTCTTTCATCATCAGTTGTTGAAATTAAGGATGGGAAACGTGCTTACTTTGGGCCAATGATACATGGTGGTGCTAGAAATGATGAAACAAATCAATATGTAATTGAAATGAATCCAGCAATAGTGAAACTCTATGGAATTGATGGATGGACTGGTATTCAATTTGACGAACGCCAAGCACTCAAAAAACAACCACTTTCTCAATGGCTCCACGCGTTTTACTCAACTCATGAAAAACCGTTTTCTTTCAAGGTTGAGACATTACACATGCTGTGCGGTAGCGACGCTAAGCAGTTATTTAGCTTTCGTCAGGAACTTCGTGAAGCACTTGGCAAACTTTCAGAGGTCACGGGTTGGACGTGCAACGTTGGTGATAACGATCTTGTGCATATCGTAAAAAACATGAGGAAATCAAAGATGCAACGTCTGCTGAAAAACTTATCCACAGGTACGGGATAGCGCCTATGAAAGCACGGGATAGCGCCTATGAAAGCACGGGATAGCGCCTATGAAGGCACGGGATAGCGCCTATGAAGGCACGGGATAGCGCCTATGAAGGCACGGGATAGCACCTATCCATCCACAGGTGGATAACATACGTAAGTTGTTGTAATAATTCAACTTTTTTTTCAAAAAAAAAACGACCTAATCTTCTCTTAATCTTTTTTTAATCCGTGCGCGAGAGGCGAGCTGTGTACGTACTGGTCACATCCCCAAGGGCTACGCCATCGCGCCATTCGTGCTTTATGTAAAAAAACGAAGCCAAAGCTGTCAAGAAAAACCGGCAAAAAACCGGACAACCAAACAGCCGGTTCACGCAGAAACGGTGACAGTACGAAGTCTGTAACTACAAAAAAACCAAACAGCCGTTTAACAAGGCAAAGGCAAGGGGAATGAGCCAAAACGACCTCAGCACGACAGAGGTGGAACAGAGCGATAGGAAGGCCCTATATCCTTCGCCGCCGCCAGACACTAGGGATTGCATAGACACATGCAGCCAAAGGGCATGGTGGCCCTATTGAAGGCTTTTTAGACCCCATCTGACGCACCCCATGCTTCAAGCAAAGGTCGGACTGTCTGCAACACGCTGATGAGACGGCCTACATGACAGCGATCGCAGATACGGACAAAGCGAAGCTGATCCGATCCAAAGGAAAAAACCGGCACAAACCGGAGGTCCAAACAGCCGTTGAACAGTGAAACAGCCAAAGACCATGACAGCGAAGGGTAAGCTGCACGACCAAGGGGGCAAAGGTGATTTGGACACCAAGAACTTTTCCGCCGCCGCGCAGTCCGATTTTGGCGTGACTGCCGAACGAACGGTGAGACGTGCCGCCGTTAACAGTGCCTGGCACACAAACCTTGTGTGGAAATGGAACGCACATTTGTGGACTTTGCTGAAAAAACCCATTTTTTGGTGGTGTCTCACGTTGACATACAAGGCCGTGCTGGGTCTGAAATCCATGCAAAAGTTGTCCAAACGTGGCCAGAAAGCCCCGTAGACATGGCTGTTGAGCGACTTTCCCATTCTCACCATCACTTTTGACACGTCATGTTCAGCGCTGTATGTCAACGTGAGACACCACCAATTTTTTTTGCTAAAAAACCAAAATTTTGCGCTTTATGTGCGCTTGTTACGACAAACACAACAACATCGCGGTCACAACGTTTTGGCGAACAGCGCGACATTTCATACTTACAGCGTCTCGACGACCGCACACAAAATAAACATAGCCAATCACGAAAGACAAAACCCCCAAGCCAAAAACTTGGGGGTTTTGTCTTTTATAGATTTATCAAATAAAAATACACATCAATCTATATACATCCATCATCAAATACTAAATAAAAGTCAAGCGAATAACAAGTTAAAACAGGAATAATGAAATAAAGTTCACAAATAAAGAAGCCCCAAGCTTTTGGCTTGGGGCTTAGTTACATAGACAAATGTTGAAATCAAGTATTTAGCGCTAAGATAAATACTTTATCAAATAGAAGTCAAAATAAATTGACATTTCATTCATTTACATAGAAGTAGCACAATAAAATCACGAAAAAAACACAAAAACATGAAAACTAAAAATAAACGCCGCAAAATCAGAAAACTAATCAAACGACACCTAAATTACATTTCCAATATATCAATTCAAGATATACATCTACACCGGTTAAGACAGCCACCACAGCCATCCAACAAACTCCCCCGCCAAGGAGAGTTTGCGACACACACATAACAAAACATGAATCTCCAGACTCATTAACACACACTATTACTCGCCCCAGACTTTCGAAAACCACAAAACCGTATAAACCCGCCATCACAGCGGAGCCTCAGATTCAGGCCAGCAGTCGTCTTAAAGCCAATAGTTTTTAAACCATTAGCCCATGCTTTTTTGAACATCTACAAACTCACACAGACATTCTCAAACACTCTACTCATCCAGTCTCCCGGCCAATCCACTCTACACTCACGAAATTAATCATAAGCGGCAGCGCCAACTGCATGGAAAGCCATCCCAAGTTAGTCAAAATCTCCGTTAACACGATTGCTCACTCCATTTATCTGGTTGACTACGTCTACTCACTATCGGCATCAGCCGAATCATGATTTTTGGGGCCCGATGTTCCAAGCGGCTCCCATAAACCAAACAAATATCAAAATGACTCTATGACCTTACGGTCTACAACCTTGTTTCACACCTCGATGCACCCCTTTGGGCGCTATTTATTACAGGCTTAAGCTATTCGCCGATCCGATCTTTCGACCGGTACCGCCAAGTCCAGATTTCTCCTACTTGGCCCACCATTTCTGATGCCGACACCCACCTGCGAGTCCGAGTCATGCGCTTAATCCCTTTCGGGTTTCGTCACATCCCTCGTGCTGAATTCGTCTTACGACTTATCAACTATTGAATTTGACAGGGTTAAACCAGTTACCTGGCCGCCCGTTTCCTTGTCGCCCAACTTCAAAAAACCAACAAACCAAAAAACAAATGATCGGGTCGAAGGAGGTATGACCCCCCAGCGCCCTTCGTAGTCATGGCGAGCCCTGTTGGAGGCACCACGCTTCGGCGAGAGGCAACAGTCTTGGCGTACTGAAGCCCGAAGTGAGCCATCCGGCTCATGTGCGTTTGAAATGTAAGAAGCGCTTGGCGGCGCGACTCAAGTGAGAGTGTAGCTAAAATTTTTTGATGTCAGGAACATCATTTAATCGCGTTGCGCACTAGCGCAACGACCATGCGAGAATCGCGCCACAGTTATATATTTGGTTTCAACTGAAAAAAGCAGCAAAAATGAAAACATGGGTCTTCACCTCAAAAGCCGCCTACATGCAGCGCATCCAGGACTACGTCCGCACCGGCCACCACCTGTTCATTCAAGGAGTGATAGCCACCCCAAAAGTCCCCAATTTCGCCGAAAAGATGCACAGCCGCCACCCCATCTTTGATGACAAGCTGAAGGCATTCAGAGCACGAGAAAAAGGAGAAGCCACAGGCCGCCTCATGTTCTGGCAACCAAAACCAGACAGCGAAACCATCCACTGGATACTCGTCATCCACCCCGCCAAAGAAGACAAAACAGACCCCAAAAAAGGAGAACTCGACCCCACCGAGCAATGGAAAAGCGCCCTCAATCGCCATGAAAAAATAGAACTCACAGGTTACGAACTGGTGAGACTAACAAAACAAAACTACCCAACGAAGGGACAAGAACAGACGGAAGAAACAAAACCAAGCTACCCAGCAAAAAGACAAGAAGAAAAAAAAGAAACTAAACAAAATAAACCGACATGGACATGGCGATATCAGGCTCAAAGGTATTCAGACCTAAGAGACAGCCTGGTACTTGCCATCCGGTCAAAGCGTGACCAGGATGTAAAAAATTCAGTGGAAGTTATTTGGGGAAGCATGGGATTTGCTGGAAGCCGAGCGCAAGCCAAGGCACTTGAGAAAATATACAAAGACGAATGGAAACGCCATCGTCCCCATGAAACGCCACCAAAGACCCCAAATGGGCATGGTTATTTAAGGCGCAAACCTGACCTTGGAATCTATCTCGGTGTTCCAGTAAAAAAAGTACCGGCGGCCCCGAGCAGACGAATTAAAGAAAAAGTTAAAGAGGTGGATGCAGTGCAACAAGATATGTTGACTGCTTGACAGAAAATATCATAACGTTCATGTTATGAAAAAACTTAATTAACATTATAATGTTAAATAACAGAATTCGATTCTATAAACTTCAACAGTTGCAAATATGATGTTAGGAGTGAGAGATAGACTAACTGATAAGGAGTCCACGCGCCATTTCGAATTGAGTACTACTTTTTGTTGGTGAAGAAATATCGCTACAAGATACTAACATACGAAACGATCAAGTCGTATTTTGAGCATCAGATTTATTGCCATAATTAACTCAAAAATTCCATAAGACGTAACACGGTTGATATTGCTACCCCATAGTCAAGCTACTTTACTTTGTGTAAATTTGCATCTACAATTTGCCTATGGTCACTTACGATGAAGTCAAACGCCAAGCCAACATCAACAATCATGGTTTTGATTTTGTAGGAAGTGAGGCCGTGTTTGATGGCTTCACCATCACCCGTGAAGACGTGCGTGATGCCTACGGTGAATTGCGTTTACAAACGCTTGGCTTGTTGAACGGCATTGTGGTGTTTGTGGTGCATACCGCTCGTGGGAATGCAAACCACGTTATCTCGATAAGAAAGGCAGAAAAGCATGAAGAACGCATCTACTGGAAAAATTTCCCCGGGTGAACCGGTTGACGATCCTGACAGCCCAAGAACCAGTGTTGCCGACTGGGAAGGTGCTGTTCTTAAGCAAGGTGGCGTAATTGTTGGTCATGCGCGTACACGCGGGCCAAACCGCGGGCCACTCAAGGAACAGGTGGCGGTGAGGTACAGCCCAGATGTGCTTGCAGCTTTTCGGTCTACCGGAGCAGGCTGGCAGACCCGCATGAATGAGGCTTTGCGCGACTGGCTACGCACACATTCACCAGCGTAAATCAAACGTTTGGCAAAAGGAGGTGTTGATTCCGACTGACAAGTGACCCATGGCGGGTTGCCAATTTACCCACAGATTCTGTGGCTTACACTGGGGATAAGTTGGAGAACAGCGCTACGAACTGTTGATGGGCGTGGTTTTGTGGGTTGTGCCTTCAAAACAGGCAGTCGCCATCCGGCTAGATCATCCATTGGGTGGTGACTGGGACGGTCATCATGAGTGCCGCATTGGAGGTGACTTTTGCTGACCTACAAGCTGGTTGCTACACTTTGATACGCAATACGACGGGCGTTATGTAAAGTACGGCTGTCGTCCTGCCAATGGCTACAACGCAACGGTCAGTTAAGCAGGATGTCCACCCAATTACGAGGAAAACCGCTACCTGTATGTTGTAGTTCAACAGTTTTTCGATTCACCGTCAGTGATTTTTTTTTGTTCTAGTCTCGCACGAATCGCAGCCCAATCAATAACAGCCGCTGACTCGCCAACCGTCGCTTCCTTTGGTCGTGGTGGTGGATGTATTGGAACGTTTGATTGACACATGACTATGGTCGTTAATGCAGCGGCATGGGTCATTCTTATACGCTTCCTGTTGGGCTATAGTGCAGAGGCATTTGCTCGCACAACTGGCCCATAAGCCGATTTGACTTGAAAACCGGTGTGCTGGTATATCTGGAACTGTTATGACCCTTGAAGTTGAACGAAAGTCGTCAGAACATCATGCTTTATGCATGGTTTGGGGGCTTTCCCGTTCCGATGTTATGGCGACAAATGTTATGTTAAGGCGAAAGAAACCTGTCTTCCTATATTGAGTTAGGCATCCAGCACATTGAGAAATTATGACGAGAATTATTATTCAAACTTGTCGATGCCCAAACTGTAACCGCTGGTTTAATTTTTCAAGTATAGCTTCGTGTTATATCTCTGGAGATCATAACCAAGCCATATATACAGACAGCTTTGACGAAGAAAATCCGCCACAAATTGCAATACTTGAATGCCCACATTGCGCTACTGCATATTGGAAAAAGAATTTGCCAATATCATCAACATATGGATGTGGTGAATTTCGTGGAAAAAGTCCGCGTGCGTCATATATTAATAATGAAAAGATTTCTGACTTAGTTGGTCGTAATTTTTGGGAAACAAGGGATGAGGAACTTGCATTGCGCATGATGATGTGGTGGTTTCTCAATATGCCAAATCGCAAAGCACTAAACTATGTGAATATCTCTGAAGTTGATGGGATATTTCAAGAGAACCTAGTAAAACTGTTATCGATTATAGATTGCACAACGGCACATCATGCCATTATGAAAGCAGAGATATTGCGGGAGATTGGAATGTTTCGTGAATGTATTGACTGGCTCGATTATTTAGTTTTGTCGAATATAAATGATATTAAGGCAACTGGTAATGTATCGGCTATAAATACAATTATGAAATATGCAAAGAATAATGTTGCAATTGTAAGAAAAATTGAAAAATTAGTATGCGTTAATTTTGATTAAATTTGCCATGATCGAATTAAATACAAATCAGTAGCCTAACTCGGCGTTCTAAGGGACGCTCTGCCTAACGGCGGCGAGTCCCTGAATTTAGACGTTACCCATCATTCCAGCGGACTGCCTACTGTAGCCGCTGAATTCAGACGTTAGGCCTCTCATATCGGACACGTTCCTCAAACGGAGATAGCAATGGAGTACGTACTCGGCTTCGCAGTCCTAGCAATACTTGTCTTGGTGATGTTTTTACGCAGTGCCGGCACCGCAAGCGGTGAAGCCATTTGTGGCGAGTTCAAGGAATCATCTCGGAAGATCAGCATCACCTTGGGTGATCTCATTCGAGAGGTTTCAAAATCAGAGCCCGAGAGACTATCTGACGAGCAGTTTCGTCGCCTTGTGGAAGGGGCTGCCGATGACTTCTCGCGCTATGCGCAGATTACGCACTTGGTCGCATCCAAGGTAAATCAAAGGGAAGGTCGCGTGACAAAGTCGCTTGTTGACTTTCTCGCGACATCGACCCCGGAGTTTGCCATCGCTATCGGAACGTCTATCGAGCGGCGTGACCCGACTGCCTTGTTGAAAGTGATGGAGAAGTACGGTATCAAGAATGCGCAGAAGTGAGTTTCAAAGCCCAACATCGGCGCGGCCTTAGCCTTTCGCTTGCTGCGATGACCAGCGATGTTGAATTTCTTCCCTAATCTCTTTAGCCTTGTTCCCTGCTTCCGTGTGCTTGGTCATTGAATCAATGATTCCAGAAACGGCTTGCGTGACTGCGTTGGACCAAATTCGCTCATAGTTCACTAAACGTCTGGCAAGTTCATCATCACTCCATCTACTTACAGGGTGGTCAAAATTCTTAGGTCGAAGTAGTTGGAAAACTATCGCACCAATAATAATAATAAATCCAAGTATTATTTCCATAAATATTTATATAAGTTTTTACTTTAAAAGTATTTAATTATTAGATAATCATTAAAATTGATATTCATTATGCATTTCTAAGAACTTAATATTGTTTTTATTGCTGTCTTTATATTATCTGGTTTTTCGAGTAACAATTGAACCAGATCGAAGTCATCTTCTGACATTTTTGACAAGGCTTGAATATCCCGCTCAAGCCAGCCACAGGGTAGACAAATGTGTTTTTCCAAAGCACGCATTTTTACAAATGGTGGCTCCTTATTGGCGAGACAATAATCTGAAAGCTGTGCTCGCGTAATCCATGGCTTCATCTGAGCTACTGCATTGTCATGTGTTCCAAAGAACACTGCCCTTAGATACATGAAATTTTTTGAAATAACAGTGTAAGTGCTCATGATCGTTCTCCAGTTTGTTCAGATTCTTTGAATACGTTGATAACGATGACCAACCGTAATTGTTTGACCATCGGTTGTCATTACTTTGTAGGGATCTTTTAACAATTCCCATAATTTGGCTACAGCGAGATGACCCCAGTCCCGCTCCATTGCTCTTCTGCTGGCCTTGGTCATAAAAACAATAATTGCGCCGTGCCCATCATATTGTTCATGCCCATAACGATCCAATACCTCGTCTGCCATTGACACTATTCCACGCCGCTGGCCCTGTTTTAGCGCGTGTTTGGTATTCATAGCAAATCCATTACGTTATTCAAAAGCAGTTCATCAAGATAGCCCTTTTCCTTTGCAGTTGTGCTCTCTGGAATGCGCCATTCAGGCAGGTAGCAGCTCAGGCCAAGCAGTTCGATATTGCCGATTTTTTGGTCGAAAACTGTTGTATAAATATTGGTTGTCGGTGTCAGATTTCCATCTCTGTCGCGAACTACCTTCATTTCAAGTCCATCTTCCCCTGTCACTATTTCAACGTTCTCGCCTTGAGCAGAATACTTTTCTAACATCTCCCGAATTGCCCAAAATGGATGCGTATGAGGTTCTAAAGGGTCCGTAAAGGCCTCAATATCTGCTTTACTCCACGCACGTGGAAATTCCGCCAGAAGTTCAGCGCGCCAGTCACCATCAAGATTGTAACAA
>Ga0194047_10001669_pt1 | contig 13343 bp, 30 predicted proteins | sample JunL225m_MetaG_2_FD_160070 | JGI IMG/M metagenome (GOLD analysis project Ga0194047, IMG submission 160070) | Anoxic zone freshwater microbial communities from boreal shield lake in IISD Experimental Lakes Area, Ontario, Canada - Jun2016-L221-5m | ecosystem: Environmental > Aquatic > Freshwater...
TCTAACGCTCTAGCAGAATCTCCTTTGACGCGATCAATCCCAAACACGCCAGCCTTCTCAAATCCAATTTCACCTAAAGCCTTATTAAGTCTAGAAGTTGGGATCTTTGCTTGGCGCATAACCGAGGCGTAACTTATGCCAGCCATAGAAGCAGCAGTTCGCTGAGAGTGTCCTTGACTTACCGCTTTGGCGTACTTGTTCCAGCGCGTGTCATCAATTCGTTTATTGCTATTGCCCATAAACTCTCTTTCGTAATGGTTACACCCTATCACTTGCGCGATGAGAATAATCAATGCTAGTCTGCCTAAATCGCATTGGAGAAGGTGCGATGAATCAAAAAAACTTAATAACGGATGCTTGGCAAACCGTGTAAAAAACCAAGCCTTCCACTCACAAATGGAAGCGACCCGTCAGATGGGGAAAATTCCCTATGCCTAGATTATGACTAGCACCCCGGTAGAAGTCCACCAGTAGCTCTAACAAAGATCTATAAACGGCGAGTTCTTTAGTGATTGTTATTTCGTATCGCCTAGCAATCAGCAAGTACAACTAAAGATCAATTAAAAACGCGACCACCCCCAGGGGGTAAATCTTTGCCTGAAAGTAAACAACGGTAGATTAAGTGCCACCAAGAAAAGCCTAATTCAATTATTGATAGATATGTTTTAAAAGCAAAGACGCAAATATAGGGCTAGGTCATAGATTACGCTGATGAGATATAGTTCGTAAGGTGATATAAATAAAGGGAGAGCAAGGGTGCGTAGGCAGACACCCCGTCAAAGCGAACATCTGTTCGAATAGATAGATAAAAGCAATAAGCCAATCGAACAAGTGTTCGATCCACTACACAAAACACTTAGAGCAAAATGCACAATAAGGGTTCAAGTGTTAGCGATTAAAGCAAACGAACCCCGCCGAATATCTTGGGCAAGTAAGGATTACACCGATTACGGAGACCGCGCTTGGGTAAATAGTGGGGCAAATAGTTAGGGCGAAAGTCTGCTAAATCTTGGGCAATAGTTACAAGTTCGAGGGGTTTAGGTACGGTTTGGGGGAGTAAAGTGGGGGAAAGTGGAGGAACACTTGGTGCTATTACCCCGCCCCTAATTCTTGCCTTGATTTCACGCTCAAATTCAAATTACCCTGAGATTCCGTACCGGTTTTACAGATAGCGGGTTTTTGTCTAACTCTTTCCCCTTGTTGATACCAAACAGAAACCACCCCAAACCCCCCTTTATTTGCCGTTTTCTGCCCCAATAGGTAGCTCTATGCTGCGTTTTTTGCCTCCGCGCCTAGTTCCCTTTTGCCCATTTTGAGCGTAATCTATCCCCTAACGGTAGGGAAAGAGTTCCCCGCCAATATCTAAGGGGTAAAAATGAAAACGAAAAAAGTCATACTCTCGCTTGTTGATAATTTCGGCATTGAGTGGGTAAACACCGAAACAACAGAAACAAAAGCAAAAGCAATTGTGAAAGCCTATACAAATGCGGGCGTAACTCTTACCGCAAAATTTAAGGCGGTGGCGTAATGAATACACAAATTAACGAATATCCAAAATTTGAAATGATGCTCATTGAGTTAGAAAAAACCGCCCCGCAAGGGTGGATCGTTTCCGATGAATATCATTTTATCGGTGTTAATCATCCCGCGCTCACGGATGAGCAGTTTATTTCTTTTGGTAATGTGAACGGGTGTTTCGGTTTTAACGATACAAACGCCGACACCGTTTGTGGAGATCTGGAAGGAATTTACAATCCCGACGAGATTGCCAATTCTTTTTGGGAGCGAATGAAAGAGTTTTACCCCGAATTATTCAAACCAACACCCAAGGAAAAGGATGCAAAATAAAATGGGCGCTTTAACTACCTGCAAAGACTTTGTTTCCCATCCTCATTTAGTAGAAACCACCCACATTTTCAAAGATAAAGAAGGAAACGAAATAAAAGATGTAAGAATGGGCGGGTGCTATGTGTGCCAATGTGCAAGCGCATCCGAAGAAATAAACCCAATCGCCGATGCCCTAGAAATTGCGGGGATCAAAAATGAAATTCACCAAACGGGCGGTTTCACTATGTGCATTTACATAAAGACAGGGAAAAATTCCTACATCTACGCAAACGCAGAAGGCGCGGGGCATTACACAAACGACGAAGACGACGAAGGAACAAACCTTTTGTTTTTCGGCGATGAAGACACCCCAACAATTAAGGCGCAAAAACTTTCCCTAGTAATGAAACACAACAAGATAAAGGTTAAAAAGTAGTAAAAGCCCTTCCCGAAATTGGGGGTTTGCGGTTCGAATCCGCGAAGGGCGCTAATCTTAGAAAATCGGTTCTAAGATTTAACGAAAGGCAAAAAAATCATGGATCAAGTAATTGCAAAAAATGAATGGCAAAAAATGATTGACGGCAAGGAATTTGGCGAAAATAAACCTTTAGAACTTAAAATTTATGCCGAATTAGTAAAACGCGCAGGCAATGATTACGCTTATTTTTCAATCACGGGAAGCATTACAAAGCAAGACAAGCGCCTGCGGGATGCCGTAATTATGGGCGGTTCAATACATGAACAAATTTTGAAACATTTTCCCGAACTTGCGCCCCTTGTTTTGGTTCATTTATCCGAAGCAGACGGACACCCAATGCATGCAGAAGCAAACGCCCGCTATTGGGCAGGGCTTAGCAAATATGCAGACGGTTCACAAATGGGAGAATATAAACCGCGTATGCTTGCGCAACATCTAAAAACGGACAAAAAAACCGCAGGTGAGGTCAAAAAAGGATTTGAGATTGGACTTCCATGGGAAAGAATTATGGAAACACTAAAACTTTCCGAACTTTGGAGTTCTCAAGCAGGAAAAGCCCGCGCTTTATTGATTGAAACCGCAAAGGTAAGCGCGTGAAACTTACAAAAAGAGGAAAACGCCTGCGGGCTTTGTTGATTGCCCTTCTTGTTGCCTTGATTTGGTGGGCAGGATACGCAACAACACCCGCAAAATGTAGAGTTCCTGCGGATCAAATGGACAATTTCTGCAAAGAGTTAATTTTTACCTCTTGATTCTTGCCCCCTGCTCATCGCTTAGGCGGTGGGTAGTGGGAAAGGCTCAAACGGGCGCTTTCAAACAACTAGAAAGGGAAAAAATGCAAAAAACAGTTAATGACCTCAGCCCATTAGAAAAAGCGAGGGCGCTAGATGGGGCAACTCATCAAGACGAAAACGGAAGATGGCACACAATAAATGCAGGGGGCATCCGTTACGGATACCGCGCCCATTTTTCGGGGGCTTATGTTTGCTATACCTGCGGGCATTTGTGCGAATGTGAGGGGTGAGGGGATGAAAAATATCCTTGAGCGTTTGGAAAATCTCGCAATGACTACTGAAAGTTACCTTAAAACCGAAAGTTCAAAAACCTACGATGGCGAAGAATTCCGAAATCATCTTAAAGGCGAGGTTTCGGGTTATAGAACCGCCATTCAACTAATCCAAAAAGAAATGGCGGTGAACTAACCCCAAGAGCTACGCGCTGCGGTTCCCTGGCTTAGACAAAAATCGCGTAAAAGTCTAAATCGGTAATTTAGAGATTTCAAAAAAATTGTTTGAACCGATCAACGGCGTTGCTCAGCCCTAATAATCACCGGCGCTGCTCGACCATCTTTTTTTTTATTCGACTACGCTCCTGCTCAGCAGTTCGAGCCTAGCATCAAGCAAATCGTCAATGCTCGACATTAAAATCTCTTTCTTTCTCCAGTTCATTCGTTCGCCGTACTCATCTATTTTTAATTGGGTAGCAACGTGAGCCAACGCTTCATCGAGATCCAACACGGTAACTTCAGCTTCTATTTGCATAGTAAAATGTTACGCCTGATTACGGTCATCCCGCTTCTTTTTGTAAGCCCTAACATCATCGGCTAAATAAAAAACTTCTTTGCCTTCTTTCTTTACCCAACAGATTGCTTTTCTGCTTTGCATTTGGCGAAGGTTATTTAGATTAACCCCTAAGTATTCGATCACTTTAAGGCACGACCATAGTTCTTGATCCATTAAAAGGGAGCCTTATCTGTGCCGGCAGGGTCAGCGTTTTCCAATTTTGTGTAACGCTCGATCTTGTTAATATCAAAAGCAAAAATATCCTTGCTTGATTTTTCTTCACCATCTTTAGCCGTGTAAAAAGATTCTTCCAAACGACCAGATACGGTTACGGTATCGCCTTTCTTATAGCGATCTACTACCTTTTCTGCCGGTACTCCAAAGAACTTAACCTGGAACCACATAGTTTTAGCATCAACCCATTCGCCATTTTCTTTTACGCGCTGACCAACCGCTAGCGAAAACGAAGCGAGAGCTTTATTATCTTTAGAAAATTTCAATACTGGATCATTACCTAGGTTGCCAGTAATTATTATGTAGTTCATTCGTTCCCCTTTACTAATTCAAAAATAGTTCCATCATCTTTTAATAGAACAATACTTCCATCTGGTCTAACAAACGGCGTTTCTGCCGGATCTTGCCAAGAATTAACCATCCAACCTTTCGCTTCTGACTTCTCTGGATTAAGGTGAATACTGTAAGTTGCCAGATTATGACAATCGTGGTGAACACAAATTAGGTTCGCCACCGTATCCTTACCACCGCGAGATTTCAGTTTGCGGTGGTGTAAAGCGTAGTCTTGAGTTAATGACCAACCGCAAGTCTCACAATGCCCTGAAGCACGATTTAAGACTGCTTGAGCCACTTTCTTATCCACTTCACTCCTTTAGTACCAGGGATTTCCTTTCTTAGCTTGGCGTTGCCAGAAGCCCCAAGCCTTGCAAGGGGTGGAATATCTTTTGAGGATATACCGAAGCCCTGCCGTAATCTGAACACTAGCCTCTTTTGGCTTATAAGGAAACTTATAGTTGCCCCAAGTAGCCGGCATAAATTGAGCGATCCCAAACGCCCCAGAACTTTTATTATGGGCTTTAGGGTTCCAATGGCTCTCGCGCTCCCAAAGGGATTCGAGGCATTTGTATTCGGCAGTTGAGTTCCACTTTTCCATTACCTTCATATGAGCAAAGGCTTTTGGAGCCATAAGAAACCCAAGCCCCTTAGTAGGAGCTATGGCTGCTTGAGCCGGTATCGTGCTGAACAGTCCAACCACTAGGGCAATTACAAGGACTCTCCGCTTAAATAGTATTTACTTTCCATCCACTACCTTCTTACAGACTTCGCAAGCGTTAGTGGCATAAATCCAACTTCCACAATTACAACGATTAACTGACTCATCCATTATTTCCCCCTTAAAGGTGTCGGTTATGGACTAGATTATTTTAGCGTAACTGAGTCTTTGATCTGGGCTTTAGCCATATCTCTTGCCCATTCTAGGGCGCGCTTATACGCTTGTTCTGGCGTTTCATTCTCAATATGTGAGATGGGATCAAGCAATTTAACCTGGATATTGCTGGCGATTGTTTCAGCGCTCTTATTATGAAAGGTCAGCATCAACGCATTGATCTGCCCCAGTTTTTTAATATCTGGAATCATTTTTTATTTGCCCATCCATTTCCCCTAAAGATCGCCGGTGTTGGCTTTATCATTTTTCTCATTTCCGAATTGCAAGCTCGGCATAAAATTGTTTCAGTTTGCGTGATAGGTATAAAAACTTCAAGTTCAGTTTCACACTCATCGCAAATAAAATCATAATTGGGCATTATTTACGCCACACCTCAACCGAGAAATACCAATGGATAAAATTGACTGTAAAAATGCGGTATCTATGGTAATAAGAAAAACCAAAACCCCAACTATCCCAAGGGCCGCAATCAAAATAAACGCTCATTTAGACTCCTTAATTTCGTGAGATGAATTTGAACAACAATCTTTACAAAGTTCTTCGTGTTCTTCGCACAACCTATCTACAGGTTGGTCGCAATCATTACAAAAAGCCTTGGTATATGGGCCACTCATAACATCACCTTTTCTCTAACTTAAATATCATTCAGGTAGCCCAAACTTTGCGATTGAAATTGCAGCCATTTTGGTTCGCTTAGTAGCAGCAAAATAATCTGAAGAAATATCTTTAGGCACTTCAAGAGCTTCTAACTCTTGAGCTATTTTGGCTCGCCAGTAAGATTCAGCGATTGGATTATTCAATACTTCATCGGTCATTGGTTTCTCAATCCAGCGATCTCTCGAGCATCTTCACGCGGATCTGCGTAATCGCTAGGAGCATCAAGTACCAAAGCGGCTTCGGCTTCAGTATGGCAACAAGGAGTTACCATAAATTCATAAGCAGGATCAAATAACATCTGGTGTAATAGCCACTCGTTTTGCCCATTGTTACACCAACCACAAAGCCAAGTTTGGGTTATTGAAGAATCCATAGATTCAATAAAACTGGCTATCTCCTGGGGAATTGGTTTGCGTAGATCAGAACAACTTCTAACTTCACTCATTTAGATTCACCTTTCGTGGATTGCAATACGATTTTCATTGAACACCATTCGCACTCAACAATGGCATTATCACCGGTTCCAACAATCATAAGACGATTAACGAAACCACCTTTAGATCCGCACCAAATACAGTAAACGTGTTCATTCATTTGCGCGACCATTTTTCAAGTAAAGATTCAATAGATACGCCAAGAGTTGTAACTGCCAGCGTGAGAAAAACAATAACTATAAAATCAGTCATTTAAAACACCCTTCATACAAGGAAGCCTTTTGCCCCCACTCACTCCGTAATGTATTATCTATAGATTACGGTTGTCAAGAGAATCGCCGTAGCCCGCCTCACGAAGCAGGTTGAGCATTTCCCCAACAGTCATAACTGCCCACCAGTCTTGGACTGAGCCTAAGCCCACGCCATTTGGCTTCACAATTAATACCCCATAATCAGCTTTGGCATTGATACGCTCGACTTCAGTTTCCTTTAGCCACTCTGGGAACTTATAGGATTTATGGTTTTTGATCTCAAATACAAGCCCAGGAGCGCCGGCAACATCACCCATATCGTTCACGCCAGATAAAGCTCGGCGTTCAACCATAGGAAATGATTCTAAAACACGCTCATTTTTAACAAACGCGCTCTCTGCTGAAGTTCCTTTTTGCTTGCTTTTACTCATTAATTAAGTGAATAGGCTCATCACGGATTACTTTATGGCAGTTGCCCAAGTCGTTCATTAGGTAGAGATCGTAGGTTTCATTATGATCTGGGCCTTCAATGGCACGGACTATCCATTGGGCTTGGTCAATAATTACGGGATCGCCGGGTTGAAGCGCGTCTGGTCTAACGGCTACAAGTGTCATACATCACTCCTTATCGTAATGCTTACGGTTCAGGGTACGCTCTTTGCGCCCAAGTGTCTAGTAATCTTTTCTTGATTTCTGGTGGTAATGGAACTGCCCTAGCACGGGCTTCTTCTGCCTCTCTAATGGCTTCTAAAGCCTTTTCGCGCTCTTTGGTATCTCTCTGTTTAGCCCTATCTAACTCTGCCTCTCTGGACTCGACAGGGCTTATTTTGCGGGGTGGCATTGGGTCATCCATCCATCGCTCTTGAGCCAGCCAATTAGCAGGAGAAGGGGTAAATGTAGGCTCACGGTTTGGATCTTTGGCTAAGCGTTCTGCTGCTTCGATTATCACTTTCGGATCGGCTTTGGTTATAGCGATAACCCAGGCTTGGCGAGCGCTTACCACGCTAGCTTTTCTAGGATAGGCGTTCCAAAACAATCCGAAATCATCAATCATCACATCAGTTCCCTAACCTGATCCTCGGTAATTGCAAACGCATTAAGGGCAAGGATCGCCCGACCCCTAATCTCTGAAGGTTTCGAATCGGAGAATGACTGGCGCTCACTTGAAGTAAGTCCACCCCAAACCCCAAAGTTTTCATTACGAAATCCCCAGGTTAAACACTTCGCCCAAATTGGACAACTGAAACAAGTTGGGCGAATTACATCCATTAATTCTTTTTGCAGTTTTACGGATTGGCGCTTTTCTTCGACTATGAAGAAATCGTTTAAAGGCATACCAACGCAGTTGCCCTTACTCCAATCTATCCCCGCTTCAAAGAAGGACATCCCACCTCACCCGTCTCGTCATACCACTCGCAATACATCGCGCAAAAGTGTTTTGGCTTTTCAGGGGAAGGGATCTCTTTATTCTTTGCGGCTTCTTTAACTTCATCTAACCACTTCAGTCCGGCTTCAGCCTTTGCTGGATCGTATGGTTCGTGATGGACAAGTATTTCTTCCATCTTGCCGTCTCTTGGAATCGTTACCAATGAAACAGTTTTAGGATCTTCGCCATTAGCTTTAAGAATATGCGCGTAAATCTGAACCTGCATAATCTGTTGCTCTGATGGGAAGTAGCGTAAGGATTTGCGAGTAGTTGTTTTCCAATCTACAACTAACTGCCTATCTTTTATGTAAAGATCAGTATGAGCAGGGATACCAAACGCATCTATCTTCTGCTCAATTAGGAAGTTATCGCCAAATGGATCTTCGCGCTTTATCGCTTCCGCAATTCCAGCGTGAATAAAAGTTCCAAGAATGGCAGCCATAGATTCTGTTTCGTTAAGCACCGGCTTCTCGGTTAATTGGTAATAAACCTGCCTACGGCATCCACCAATTTGTGATGGGCCGATCTCAGTTTGAAGTGAGCGATCACGCAAATTATCTTGGGCAATCAAAGCGCCGGTTAGGAGTTTGTATAAATAGATTCCTGTATCTTCGCTCAAGATAACTCCTTCTCAATAGCCTGAATGGTTGGGCAAGGATATGAATAAGAAATCTTTGGGCTATCTATTTCACAACCGCAAACACCGCTATCAAAAGGCTTATGCAATTCCACTACTGCGCTAAGGGCAAAGTGAATTTCTAAGTTATCGCATAAGGCATTTCGTTTTTCCCATAAACGCATTAGCAATTCATCGTGTGTCAAGATAACTCCATTGAACTGCGAACTGATGAGCCGATTGATCGAGCAATATCTACTTGGGTTTTGATTCTTGCTGCATTTCCGCGAGTAGCACGAACTAGGATTTCAGCAGAAGCCATCTTCAAATGAATATCCTCATTTTCAAGTAAAGCTAGATCATCTTTCTCGGTAGCGGTTAAAGCCTTGCCACCTTCGGTTTTAACATTCATCATATTTTTCCGAGAATGGGCTAGGGCTATTTCGTATTGAGCCTTGATCGTGAAGTATTGTTTTTCTGCCTCATTGAGTTCGATCTGAACTGAATCAATCTCTTTAGATAGCGAAACCAACCTTGCTTCGACCTGAACTGGGGTAATTGTGTGGCTCATAATTTTTCCCATACTGAAATAACCCTTGCGTGAGAAATCGAACGCTCAGATTTTTTGTAACCAACGCAAACAATTTTCTTGCTTTGCGACCAAACACGGATCTTTGCGCCAACTGCGTTATTATTTTTTACTGTGCTAGGAGTTCCAATCGCATTGATTAAATCTTCAGCAGTAAATCTAAATCCAGTTTCAATAGCACCAAACCAAATATCAGATTTAACTGACCAAAGCGCCTTAGCGATAAGGGCAGCCTTACCGCCGGTATCTGCTAGAACCTGACCAACTGCGGTACTCACTTAATTACCTCAGCATCTACAGTCTTTGTTTCGCCAAGCTGACTGACGCGAAGTTGTAACGCATCTTTGATTGTAGTTCCATCAACTCTTACATCAAGGTACTTTTTATCTTCTGCCCAAATCTCGCGCAATAAATCTACTTCTTCGATTGTGCGGATCTCAGCCATTACATCACGAATATAATTGATTTCATCTTCTGAATGAGATACTCGGAGAATTGCTTCCTCGGAGAATTGCTTTGCCGGCGATAAAGGTTTTGCAGCAGCAACCTTCGCTGGAACTGCATCCGCTTGAGCCATTTCTTCACTTGTATAAATTCCAGATAAATCATTAGGAAATGCTTTGCGTAATGCTAATGCTTCGGCACATTTAGCAAGCATTAAATCAGGCATCTTTTTCCAGATAGGACTTGCCTGGGCGTATGAATCCCATTTAGCGGTTGCGTATGTTGGGTTAGAAGCATCCTTGTAAAAAACGCCAACGCGAGCAGCAGAAGGTGGTTCTTTGGATAGCCAAACATCCTTCCAAATGCCATCTTCGCCACACCATTCGGTCATAGTCTGACCGCCGTAGTTGCCAGAGCGTTGCGCGACAATACGGAAGCCATCAATAGAAGTTTGGATTGTGTAGCGCCCACCGCGCTCGATCATATAAATCTGGCGGGCAAAGGGATCTAATCCCGTGCGTTGTGATTGATGAAAGAAAACCTGCAAATCACCCTTGGAAGCTCTTGCTAATCCAAGTTGGGTAAGTGCAGCAATCTGTGAATCTGACCAAAAATCTTGGTCTGCTTTTAGAACTAAGCCATTATCGCTCATCTTCAACCTTTCGTTAGGGGCCTTTTAGCCGTTAGGCGTAATCTATACCTTCGTAATCTATCCAGTCAATAACGCGCCCCAAACCTGATTTCGGCGTGTCGCGGAGGTGGCGTGAGAGGATAACCTATGGCATTTTCTTCGATTGAGATGAGACTAGGCGGGCTTAGCATCTCCGTTCAGACTGAGTTGAATTACCCAGATGGACTAGATGATCTAACGGCTCGGACTTTAGTGTTGTTTAAAGAGGCAATGAATACTGCCAAGGAACAAAACATTGATATAACTGTTATGAGTTTACTTACAGGATTTCCAGAGGAACTAGAAGAATGACCACCATACTCGGAGTTGAATATGAGAACCGGTGTTCTTTAATAGCTGATAGTCGAGTAACAGATGATAGTGGCAGGATTTATAGCCACCCAGAAATGGTAAAGATTAGCGAGCGCGGATCATTTTTAATTGCCGGCGCTGGTGAAGTTACTCCTTGCGATATTGCCCAACATATTTGGAACCCACCTTCATTAACTAGCGCAGATAAAAAAGACATTTATCATTTTATGATTTCCAAAGTTATGCCATCGCTTCGCAAATGCTTAACTGAAAATGGATATAACTTTGACGAAGAACACGATAAGGCTAAAGATGGATTGCGTTTTCATTTTCTTATAGCCGTTGCTGGCAAAGTGTTTGATATTGACCAAGATTTATCGGTTATGAAAACAGATACCGGTTTTTATGGAGTTGGATCAGGAGCGCATATTGCGCTTGGGGCGCTTCACGCAGGAGCAGATCCATTAAAAGCTATGGAAATTGCTTCACTTCTTACTGCTTATACTGCACCACCGTTTTTGGTTAAGACTCAGTACGCGAAGTAATTTTTACTAACCGCTTAACTATCCACTCAACGCAAGGTACTGCTACTGCATTGCCCATTTGCTTATATCTATGGCTATCTGCTTGATCGGCAGTCCACCCATCGGGGAATCCTTGTAAGCGCTCACACTCAGTTGGAGTTAGTCGGCGCACTACTGGCGAATCAGCAATAAATAATTGAGCGTGATGCGATTGTGGCGATGGTTGGTGAGATTGAACTGTCAATGCCGTATCCGTTTCTGTAGCGCTAAAAGTATTTGCTTTAGCATCTTCGCGTATTGAATAAGCCATCATTGGCATATTGTTACCACCTGTTCCCATACGAGCTTGAAGTGTATTTATTACATCACCTTGCATACGAATATCATTTACGCGGTTGCCATAAAAAATTAAAACAGTTGCTCGGGTTTCTCCTGCGTTATCAAATGCGTTCAATGTAGGACTGCACCCCCCCCTTTGCCAAGTTTCAAAGTCATCAATATTTTGCGCTCGTCTAACTTTCGTGAACCACAATATCGGTTGCATCTTTATAGTCTCTCGCTTTCAATGCTGAAGCGGTGGCATCATCTTCATAATCGCCAAATCCGCGCATCCTAAATGTCATAGTGTCTCTAGCCCTTAAAGCATTAAGAGTTGGAGCCACTCCCCCTTGTGGGAAATCGTACAATTCAAAATTGCCTACTCCTGGGCTACTTGTTCCAGCGCTACTTGAAGTTGATTTGGTAAAACTTTTCCCCTTCGATTCGCTCGCCTCAAAATACCCTGAGCGGCCTTCGATGAGAGAAAGTATTTCCGCAGGTGTTCGCCAGTCGTTTCCAAGACATCCGACAATGAAGACTCTGCGCCGTCTTTGGGGAACTCCGAAGTATTGAGCATCAAGCACTCGCCACGCGACACTATACCCGAGGTCATCCAGCGTTCCGATGACTGTTCCCATATCCCTTCCTTTGTTACTTGAAAGTAAGCCAGGAACATTTTCGAGGATGAAGTATTTTGCTTTCGTTTCTTCGAGGATTCTTGTAATTTCAAAAAATAATCCCGATCTATTGCCAGCCAATCCAGCGCGCTTTCCAGCCACGGAGAGATCTTGACAGGGGAATCCACCGACAATAATTCCATCTGAGTCAAATCCGAGTTCTCTAAGTTTGTCTCCTGTAACATCACACACATCCTCTAAAATAGTTGAATTAGGAAATTGTTTTTCTAGGATCTTTCTTGCGTTCTTATCAATCTCAACTGAGGCAACGACTTGTACGCCATTACGCTCTAGTGCTAAATCAAAACCACCGACACCGGCAAAGAGGCTAACGGCTTTCATCGGGAACCCACTTATACAATCTACGCTTAGCTACTTTACGGATCATTTCTTGGCTAACACCATAGCGTTTAGCAAGTTCAATTACATTAACTGCAGTAGCAGATTCTTCTCTGCCAATATATTCTTTGCGAATTTGACGCACTTCATCTTCAGTCATAATCACCTTTTCTCTTAGCATCTAGTCTAACCAAACTTGATACTGAGCCGTTACACGACCCTTAACTGGATCTACAAAGTGAAGTCGTTGGCTAGGCATACCTGACGCAGCCATTGAATCTCTTGCGTATCGGTTATCGCTTTCAGTAGAGCCAGTCCAATAAAGATTAAAGTTCTTTTGAATTGGTTCTTGTGCGTGGCGATGATAATGACCTAAATAAATATCGTGGAAATCGTAATCGTGAGCGCCGGCTTTCCAACGGTTAGCACCAGCAATCCACGCAGCAGGGCTAGCAAATCCTGATCGTCCAAGTTCGTCTCCGTGCATTAATAAAGCACGATAATTACCAACGGCCACTTCTTGAATATCTTCTGGGCAATCTTCCCAGGTTAATCTTTTTTCGTTAGCAAGGATCTGCCTAGCCATTTCGTAAACCATACGATCAACATTGTCATTCTTAGGAACTTCAGCTCGCTTGCCACCTATGCGCCCGTGGTTTCCCCACTCAGCAACAACAGTTACTTTTTCAAAGTTAGCAAGCATCACTCGAACAAAGTCCACGCACAATCTAGATACGCTAGTGAATTGCCCAAATAG
>Ga0194047_10001671_pt1 | contig 13329 bp, 3 predicted proteins | sample JunL225m_MetaG_2_FD_160070 | JGI IMG/M metagenome (GOLD analysis project Ga0194047, IMG submission 160070) | Anoxic zone freshwater microbial communities from boreal shield lake in IISD Experimental Lakes Area, Ontario, Canada - Jun2016-L221-5m | ecosystem: Environmental > Aquatic > Freshwater >...
AGGTAACTATATACTTCCTCAGTATATTCGTCAAAACTTACAATATTTTATTCCCAATGGATCTTCCGGAGAATTACTTGCTCCATTGGAAAGTGTAGTAGGTCAATATAATCCTAATGTATGGCGTAAGAGTTGGGTAGTCGGTGACGGTGGTCCGGTTGAAGCATCGTGGTGGGAAAGCTCAAGCTACCCTTTTGCAGTAATGCGATTATTAGCACTAACTCGCCCAGCAGAATTCTTTGCATTATTTGCTGATAGAGATTTATACAAATATGATTCTGAACTTGATCAATATTTGTATAATCAACGTTATAGACTTGATGCCAGTGGTGTGCAAGTATATGGCAATGGTGTAAGCAAAGCCAGTTACATTAACTGGATTATAGATTATAATCAGCAGTTAGGACGCAATAGTACCACTGCATTAGAAGCCAGTTTAGCAAATCTTGATGTAAGATTATGTTATCGCATGGCATCTTTTACAGATAAACAATATTTAAAAGTTTATACTGAACGTTCAAGTCCAAATAGTTTGAACAGTAGTTTATTGTTACCTGATGAAAGTTATAAGTTACCATTGTATAAAAATACGCCATTTGCGTATGTAACATATAGTGCTATTATTGTTCAAGTTGTTGATAATGGTTATACTGTATTTGGATACAGTACAACTGATCCTTACTTTGCAATCTACGCCAGCAGATCAAACGGGCAGTTACAAATTGTAGAAGCTGGCGGAAGCGTAGTCCGTGTACCAAGACAATATTATGAAAATATTGTACAAGTTCCGTATGGATTTACTTTTTCAAATCAAACTGCGGTAGTTGACTTTATTTTAAGCTACGGAGAATTATTAAAAACTCAAGGATTAACATTCATTGACAGAGAAAATGGATACACGTTGGACTGGATGCAAATGTCCAAAGAGTTCTTGTACTGGGCCAATCAAGGATGGCAGACTGGTAGTATTATTAATTTAAATCCAAGTGCCGGAAGATTAATTGCATCTAAGCCAGGATCTGTTGTTGATGATATATCTGCAAGTAACCCAGAAAATTTAATTATTGATCAAAACAGACTGCCAATTGATGCTCGTAATCTTGTTATTGAACGTTTAGACAATTCGTTTAGTATTACCAGTACTACATCATCGGCTATTGCTTATATTAAATTAAAGTTCACTAGTTATGAACACATGGTTATATTAGATAATCTAAGTATATTCAATGATTTGTTATATGATCCAGCTACGGGCGCAAGACAAAATCGTATTAATATTGTAGCTTCTACTTCCACTGAGTGGAATGGCACGTTAAATGCACAAGGATTCATCCTTAACGAAGATAACATAAAAGAATGGCGATCAAACGTGCGTTATCCCAAAGGCGAGATTGTTCTGTACAAAAATACATATTGGTCAGCACAAACTATTGTACAACCTAAAGTTGAATTTGACTACAACGACTGGGTTAAAAGCGACTGGACTAAGATACAACGTGGACTATTACCTAATATAGCCAACAAAGCAGATCAATTAGCCAATAGTTACAATGTACAAACTGCTAATCTTGAAGGCGATAACGATTTATTAAGTTACGGGCTAATTGGATTTAGACCACGTCAATACATGGCAGCTCTTAATCTTGATGATGTAAGTCAAGTTAACTTATACAAAAACTTCCTTGGAAGCAAAGGAACCATCAAGTCTGCTGAAATCTTCACTGGTGCTAATTTAGGCAAAGAAGTTGCACAATATGATATCTATGAAAACTGGGCGATTCAACGAGGAACATACGGTGCAAATGCTAATCGTAGTTTCTTTGAATTACGCTTAAACGAAGCATTGTTGCAATCTGACCCTGCAACTATACAAGTAACTATACCAGGTGAAACAAGTTTAGCTAACCAAACAATTTTACTAAGCGATTTGTGGCGTCAAAGTTACAAGATAACTTCTCCCGACATATTACCTACAACGTATACACAAGTCACTGATACTGCACTTCCGTCGGCAGGGTATGTTAATATTGATGACGTAGATATCACAGTATTCTCAATTGATGATCCTACAAATATCTCTGCTAACTTAGACAGCATTGGTATAGGTACAAAAATTTGGGTAGCTAAAACCAATAACTATGATTGGAATGTATATCGTGCTAATAAAGTTCCTGGATATATTAGTTTAGTCAGTGATAACTTAAACGGAACTAGCCAAGTTACATTTACACAAGCACACGGATTAACCCGTGGCAGTTTACTGATTATACGTTTCTTTAATTCTGCAATAAACGGAGTATATCGAGTTTTAAATATCAATGGATCGCCGAATACATTGACCATTGCGTATGATTTTGGAACCTCTAGACAAACATCAATCACTGGTCAGGGCATCGGATTCTTCTTACAAACAATGAGAGTAAGCCAGGCCAGCGACATTGTTAATTTGCCGTATGCTAACGAATTAGTACCTGGAGCAGTAGCTTGGGTTGATAATGACGGTAACGGCAATTGGGAAGTATTAGAAAAACAAAAACCATTTACTTTAAGTGATCAGTTGTTAACTGCAACAGTATCTGAAAATACAAATTTTGGGTATAGTGTAGCACAGGCGTATAATAATGTTGGTGCAATAGTTGGCGCACCAGGATATAACAGTGGTGCTGGTGCAGTATACGGATACAACGGCAACAAGTCTATTAACTACATTGAATCTGAAATTCTTAAAATTAATGCAGTTGGTGTAGCTGGTTACGGAAATAGCGTCGATTTTGGTCATCAAACTTGGGCAGTAGCCGGAGCAAGTGCAAGTAATACTAATAAAGGGTATGCTACTCCTATATCATATTCACAAATATCAAACTCTTTCTTGGCCACTCAGTTATTAACACCACCTGACGATGTTGCTGGAAGTTTGTTTGGAGAGTCAGTTGCTATAAGCGAAGACGAACGCTGGATGTATGTTGGCTCTCCGGGCAATAACACAGTTTACGCTTACGGTAGAGTTGATGTTGAAAATCAAGCAGCATTTTATACAACCAATGGATCATCAAATTACAATTATAGTGATAGCATCAAAATTGATCCTGCATACGGAGACCAATTAGTAGTTACATTAGCTGATACTGTGCAAATTTATGGAGTTGATTATACCATTGACACAACTGATGTTATTTTTGCAGTCGACCCAGTTAAAGATCAGGCATTGACAATTGCAAGACGAACATCATTGGGAGTGTTAGGAGATGGCTCAACTGTAGATTTTGATGTACAACCATTCCTTTATACAGTTGCTCTGAGCAACATTTATTCAATTACTGTTGCAATAAACGGAGTAACACAACGTCCTCATATAGATTATGATCTTACTGGATATGTTATTACTTTTGATACCGCTCCTGTTGCCAATGCTGCAATAGTTGTTAGTACGGCTACATATTGGGAGTGTATTGATTCTCTTACTGTGTCTGGATTACCTAGCGATGCTAAGTTTGGTGCCAGTGTAAAAACATCCACAGATGGTCGTCAGATTATTATTGGTGCTCCAAGAGCCACTGAAAATGGTGTAATAGCTGGTGCAACATATGTATTTGACCGTAGTATTTCTCGTCAACTAATTGCTGATGCAACACAAACAGTTTATTCTATTCCAACAGGATACCAAGGGTTTGTTTCAGTACTATTAAACAATCAATATTTGACTGACACCGCTAACTACCCGTTTACTGGACAATTTACAGTTAATGGATCTACTATAACATTAACATCGTCTGTTACTACAGAAATTGGTGATACACTTGACATAGAAACAAATGTATTCCAACAAGTTCAACGATTTGTAGCAAACGAAGTATTTGACGAAGCTGAATTTGGATATGCAGTTGATCTGTGCCCTTACAATTGTAGTCTTTACATTGGTGCACCTTACGATGGATCTGTATTAGATCAAGCTGGTAGTGTTAATCGGCAAGTTAACCAAGCTCGCTTGTATGGAGTAATAACATCTGAAATTGCAAACCCATCGTTGACAGTTGGAGATACATTTAGAATTAACGATTATGTTATTTCTGTGCCAACAAATAACACAGTTGCTGGGTTAGTTAATGCAATTAATTCTGTCAGCACGTTGGCAGTTGGAACAGTGTCAGGCGACGGATCTACTGCTATAGTAACATTTGAATCACAAACATTAACTCCTTATGTTACTGGACAATTAATTACAATTAGTGGATGCGGCCAAAACGGATTTAACGGATCATTTATAGTTACCGGGTGTACAACTACCTCAGTAAGCTTTGCTAATACAACATCATTGTCTCCAGCAGTCAGTGCTGGCGGCACTATTACAACTGCTACGTTGCCAAATGTTGTTGCAGCATCGACCCGCAATTTACTATTAAACAGCGATGGCGCAACACAAGTATTTGATGTTGGCACAATTTATTCAGCCGCTGCATCGTACACTCCTGTTGTATATGTCAACGACACATTACAAACCAATGGCGTAGATTATAACTATAATAATACTACAGAACAAATAACTTTTACAACTGCACCGGCATCGAATGAAATTATTACTGTAGTATCTGGTAGAATAACAATTAGTGTGAAAAATGCTGATGCGGCTGCTCCAAGTAACAAATTAACTGTATTACCTGGCGTATTGCCCGGAACTACTACACCTAGCCCGCTGTTCAATGATCTTGGGTTTGAAGCATATGTATATACTCAAACTATCACAAGTCCAAATCCAGTTGCATACGCACAATTTGGAACTGCGGTTAGCATTGATACAACTGCAAGTACGTTAGTAGTTGGAGCACCATATGGTAACTTGTATGAGCCAACAACATTTGATGGAACAAAAACATATTTTGACGAACATAGTACCACATTCTTTAATTTAGTTGTTAATAGTGGCGTAGTTTACTCTTATGATTATTTGCCAAGTGCAAACGACTCTGTGTCAAATCCAGGTAAATTTGTATTTGGTCAACAGATATACGATACAAGTGTTGAACCATTGGATAGATTTGGAACATCTGTTAATTACATAACTGGTAAATTATTAGTTGGCGCCCCTGGTAATGATCCTGATATTGAGCCAGTAAACTACGGCGGCGCACTAGTGTTTACTAATACAACCAACACTCCTGCTTGGACAGTAAAACACATTCAACAACCAGTTGTCGATGTTGCATTGTTAAATTCTGTGTTTATGTACAATAAGTTATTAAGCACAGTTTCAAGTTACTTAGATTTCTTTAATCCTTTGCAAGGTAAGATTTTAGGTATTGCTCGTCAAGATATTGATTATATTGGTGCAGTAGATCCAGCAAACTACAATAATGGCTCAGTTCATAATGTCGGGAATCCATGGGACGGCTTGCATGTTGGAGAAATTTGGTGGGATACTAATTTAGTACGGTTCATTGATCCAAATCAAGATGATATTGTATATGCAAGCCGTCGTTGGGGACAAGTATTCCCTGGCAGCCGCATTGATATCTATCAATGGGTAGAGAGCCCAGTGCCTCCAGTGAGCTATACCGGTCCTGGTACTCCATTAAGCACCATATCTTATACCACTCGAGCCGAAGTAACACTTAATGGCATTGTTAGCACAGTATATTATTTCTGGGTGCGTAACATATCAACAGTGAATACAGTAGTTGGTAAAAAACTTAGTACTACTGCTATTGCAAGTTATATTGAAAATCCACGTGCAAGCGGCATTGCGTATCTAGCACCATTAAATGCCAGCACAGTAGCAATTTACAATGTGTTAGATCTAATTTCAGCGCAAGATACTATATTGCATATTGAATATGATCGTGAAGCCAATGATGACAATGTTCACGTTGAGTATGAGTTAATTGCACAAGACAAAGCAGATAGTTTCTTAAGCGGAACATTGTACTTAAAACTACAAGACAGTTTCTGCGGAGCCAACGAATCTGGCGCCGCAGTACCTGATCCAACACTAAGCCCTGCTGAAAAATACGGAGTACAATTCCGCCCAAGGCAAAGTATGTTTGGAGATAGATTTGTAGCTTTACAAAATTATCTTGTTCATGCAAACAATATATTAAAAAATTACCCTATTAGCGAAACAAGAAAATTTAACTTGTTAAACAGTAGCGAGCCTGAGCCAAGTTCTTCGTCAGGTGCATGGAACAAACGGGTAGCTGATTTAACTGAATTAAGTTATCAAAATCTTGCCACAGTACCAGTGGGTTACAAATATTTGGTTTCTACTGACTCGACCAACAACGGTTTATGGACAATTTATGAAGTTACCTATGTTCCAGGATCATCAGTAAAAACATTAACATTAATTCGAGTACAAAATTATGATACAACTCGGTATTGGAGTTATATTAACTGGTACTTGCCAGGGTATAATTCTACATTAAATCCAGTTGCAGAAGTTCCTGTATATTCAAGTTTAGCAACGCTTTCTGTGCCAGTGGGCGCCAGCGTTAAAGTAACAGCCAACGCACAAGGTAAGTTTGAAATTTACCAACGTAATTTAATTGGATGGGATCGTGTTGGATTACAAGATGGCACAATAGCGTTTAGCGAAGTGTTGTGGGATTATGCTGTTGGACGTTTTGGATTTGATGTTGAAGTATTTGATGCTCAATATTTTGATCAATCGCCAGTTATTGAAACAAGAAAAATTATACAAGCAATTAATCAAGAATTATTTGTTGATGATTTATTATTAGAACGCAATCGTGCATTAACATTAGTGTTTAACTTTGTGTTAAGCGAGTTCACTGCACCAGAGTGGTTAATTAAAACAAGTTTAATTGATGTAAATCATAGAATTCGTGATTTAATACCTTATCAAATTTATCGTCAAGATAACCAAGACTTTGTATTAAATTATATACAAGAAGTTAAACCATACCACGTTCAAATTAGAGAATTTAGTTTAGCATACAACGGCTTTGACAGATACCCCGGCGTAATGACTGACTTTGATGTGCCAGCATACTACAACACTGACTTATTAATACCTCAGTATGTAAGTCCAATATTGTTACCATACGATAAGAGCACGGCTGCAGGATATGGAGCACCAAATTCTATTAGCGATACTCCTGCTAGTTCATTGTTATGGACAACAACGCCATGGAATGAATGGTATAATAATTATTTGTTAAGTGTTAACGACACCGAAATAGTTTATGGTGGCACAGAATACACCGAAGCACCTATAGTTACAGTGGTAGGTGACTGTGTAGTGCCCGCAACAATGACTGCAATAATCAGCTCATCTGGGCAAGTAGTAAATCTTATTATTACTAATCCAGGATCCGGGTATAGTGCGACCCCAACAATTACATTCACTGGTGGAAATGGTACTCTTGGCGAAGTAGCAAGAGCATACCCTATTATGGGCAATGACCTGGTTAGATCTATCAAGACAATAATCAAATACGATCGGTATCAGTATCATTCAACTATTGTAAATTGGGCTGCAGACGTAAGTTATCCTGCAGGCACACAAGTACGTTATATTGATAAAGTATGGCAAGCAACTTCAACAATAACTGCCACTCCTGTAATTACTACTGCAACTTGTGTACCTTTACAAACATACGTTACAGTGGCATCCACATATGGATTATCCACTGGTATGTTAATGCAGGCTGATGGCATAACAGAAAATTCATTTATTGTTAAAATTCAAGGTAATAATGTTTATATAAATCAGTTAACTATAACTGCGTTAAACGGAGATCCTGTTAGTTTTTATCTACCATTTAACCCAGCACAATGGACAAGAGTTGATGCGTCGACGCTAAGTGGTGTTAATCGAACAATGGGACTATATCTACCTGGCCCTAATGAACCTGGACTTGATCTACCATTGTTGATCGACGGAGTTGATTATCCTGGAGTCCAAGTTAAAGCATTTGACTTTTCTGTAAAGCCCGGATTTGACAGCACACCATTTGATGCATTTCCGTTTGATAACTTATCATACGGTCCTGATGGATCACCTACTTACGATGTAGGGTTATTAGATGCAATATATGAAAGTTCGTATAATGATATCTATTTAGGAACAAGACCAACAGATATAAATGTTGATGGCGGCGCATATGTTGACACATATAGCAGTTATGCTCCAGAGGAACTTGTGCCTGGCGCTGAGTTTGACACATTAGATATTCGTGTGTATACTACACCGGGTGCTGATTGGGCACGTGATGGTCATGGATTCCGCACAAATATTAAAAAATATGTTGCCGAGTCAACTACTCCAATTATTGATTTTAGCAATATTGTTCCCTATGTCGCAGTAATATCTGTTACTAATCAAACAACTGGATTAGAGTTAGTCCAATCTGTGAATTATGGTGTAACTTGGTCCGACGAACATGTTAGAATTTCTTCAGGTGTTAGTATTGGTGATGTGATTGTTATTACTGCTTACGAAGTTGGCGGCGGCAATCAATTGTTTAAACAAAAATACGACGGTGCTATTATAGGTACTACTTTGATAGTGCCGGTAGAATATTCATTGCTACAAGAGTTTGCAATTTTTGTAGACGGTTATTACCTTTCAAATTATAACTATACCTACGCTGCAGTTGGCAATAAAACACAAATAACATTTAATTCATCGTTGACAGTTAACGATTATGTGCTGGTTACAGCAATTGGTCCAACTACAATCAATGATACTACTGTGAACTACAGTTGGAGCACTCCAATCACGGAATATATTACTGCTACAAGTGCGTTAACTTATAATTTAACTAATAGCATGATTTATAACAATCAAGATGTTTCGGTTATTTCAATTAATGGTCGTCGACTTAAATCATCTGCTGGCATTCCTCATATTGCCAATGGAATTAATACTGAATATGCATTGCCTACAAGATTAGGGTTTAGCCAAGCATTAATTGCTGATACTGAAGTACGAGTCTACGTAAATGATGTACAAAAAACATTATTTGTTGATTACAATTTAAGTGCATACGATGGAATTAATCCACGTAACATAGTATTTGTATCAGCACCTAGTGTAGGTGCAAAGATAACAATATATGTTACTACTAACAGTCAAGCATATATTTCAAGCGGAATATTGCAATTTAATCCAGCTGGTGGATTTGTTCCAATTGCTGGAGACATTATTTCAATTACTTCATGGAATGATACTCGTCAACAAGATATTTTAACACAGGTATTTGTAGGACCTGTTGTTGGTACAGTGGTTGTTTCAGAACCGTACGACTCAACTGATTTTGATAGCGCAACAACAGTTGATCCAGACGTTCCGGGATCGTTTGATTATACGTTTGGTGAAACGGTTCCATTAAATAATTTATTACTTGATCAGGCAGTAATTAATCCAGATCGATTAATTGTTACATTAAATGGTTACAGACTATTCCCTAACAGTGACTTTACGTTTGTTGGCAATGAAATTGTATTAGCATCTGGAGTGTTATCAAACTCCGACGTTGTAATAGTGACTGAATTTACTAATAGCATTGCACCAGAAGCAATGGCGTTCCGTATATTCCAAGACATGCGAGGAGTGCAAGCAACTTATCGTATTACACCTTCAACTACTACGTTCTTGACTCAGCCATTATTATCAACTAGTGATGTTATATATGTTGATGATGCATCTTTATTGTCAATGCCAGTGTTAGAAAACGGAATTTGGGGCGTAATAACGATTGCCGGCGAACGCATTATGTACAGAGTTAGAAACACCGTTACAAACACTATTAGTAGTTTGTTAAGAGGTACTGCCGGCACTGGAGCCGCTGATCATGCAATTGCTACGCCGGTATACGACATGGGACGCGGTAACTTAATGTCAGTAGACAATCAAAACTATGTCGTGCAAAATAGTACAATGGGAGATGGCAGCACTACTACATTTACTGCGGAAGATATTAATGTCAGTGACTTAACAGAAGCACAGCAAACTGAAGCAGTTGAAGTTTTTGTAGGTGGAATAAGAGTAGAATACGATACTGATTACAGTCTTGACTCAGTTAATCCAGTATCAATTACATTAATTATTCCACCACCTAGCACAGTAGAAGTAACAATTTTGGTAAAACGTGGTGTAACTTGGTATCAACAAGGAATCAGCACCGCTAGCGACGGAGTAGCATTGCAAGATACCAATACAGCGGCTGCAAGGTTTTTGAAGGGGTTGTAATCAAGGTAAATAAAATATGACTCAAAATACAACACCTACCCAACAGCCGGCGAATACTCCAGCTCAGAAAAAACCCAACGAAACTGGGTCAATTTCGGTTGAAGGTCATGTGCGTATTTTTGACCCAAAAACAAAAGAGGTGTATGTGGAGAAGAGAGCATGATTATTCAACCTGGATTAGCTAAAATAGAAGGGTTTGTTAAAATCTTCGATCCAAAATCTGGAGAAGTTTTAGTAGATAAAAAGAATGCTATTCATTACGAAAACATTAGTATTGCAATGGCACAAACATTGGCCAATAGAGATGTTGGATACATTTATCAAATGGCGTTTGGCAACGGTGGATCTAGTGTAGACCCTACTGGTATTATTACATACTTGCCCCCAAACACCACAGGGCAAAACGCTGATTTATATAACGAAACATATGCAAAAGTAGTCGACGACAATTCAGCTGCTGACATCGATACGGCTAACAATTATTTGACAGTATTGCATACATCGGGTAAAGTATACACTGATATACTTGTTACGTGCCTATTAGATTACGGTGAACCACCCGGGCAACAAGCGTTTGACAACAGCACAGATTTCAATGGAGAATTTGTGTTTGACGAATTAGGACTAAAATCCTGGAACGGAAGTACTGATAATTTGCGTTTAATTACACACGTTATCTTTCACCCAGTGCAGAAAAGCTTGAATAGACAAATACAAATTGACTATACATTGCGTATTCAGACTTTAACGAATGTTGGAGCATAAATATGTGTAGATTATCGAAATATAAATACACTTGTACGGAGTAAGTAACACATGGCATATACAATTAACTTAACAAATGGCACCGTTTTTGCTACTATAGCAGACGGAACTATTAATACCTCTAGCTCAATGACGCTAATAGGTAAAAACTACGCTGGATACGGACAGTTCTTAGATGATAACTTTATGCATCTATTAGAGAACAGTTCAAACACAACTGCTCCGCCTGCTCCTATTACTGGACAACTTTGGTGGGACACAACAAATACATTGTTAAAAGTATACAATGGAACTACTTTTAAAGTTATTTCTGGAGCTACGTCAAGCTCAACAGCTCCTACTAGTGTAGTCGCTGGCGATCTGTGGTACGATAGTACAAATCAATTACTTAAGGTGTACACTGGTACTACATGGTTAACAGTCGGTCCGTCAAGTGTTAATGGAACAGGTGCTACTCCTGCGTCGATTACAGATACATTAAGTGTATCACATCAAGTTATTGAACTTACTGCTGGCAATACTATTGTTGCTATGGTAAGCAATAGTGCTACATTTACTCCAAATTCTCCAATTACTGGGTTTGCTACAATTAAACCTGGCATTCAGTTAAGTAGCACACTTTCAGGCGCACAATTTCAAGGAACTTCAACAAATTCGTTGGCATTAAATGGACTTACAAGTACTAGCTTTTTGCAAGCCGACGGTAGTGTTACTGCCTCGTCGCTAACAGTCGCTGGTCCTATTAATCTAACTGCCGCTGGCGGAATTATTAATTCAGTTGGAAACGGTATTGGTAATATCGGTAATGCCGGTTCCTATTTTGGAAATGTACATGCCGCAGTTTACTATGGTAACGGTGCCCAACTAACCGGTGTTACTGCTACTAGCATTGGTACTTTGCCAAATCTTACAGTAAGCGGAGCAATCACAGTAGGTGGCGGTTTGATTAATTCAGCTGGCAATGGTATTAGTAATATTGGTAATGCAAGTGCTTACTTCAATACAGTATTTGCCAAAGCTACATCTGCTCAGTACGCCGACGTTGCAGAAAGATTTGCTGCAGACGAAGTATATGAAGCCGGGACAGTTGTTGAATTAGGCGGATCTGCCGAAATTACACAATCTATGTTGGATCTAAGCGATAAAGTGTTTGGTGTCATAAGTACACAAGCAGCCTATTTAATGAATGCAGGCGCGGGCAACGATCAAACTCATCCACCAGTAGCAATGACTGGGCGTGTTCCGGTTCGTATAATCGGACAAGCACGTAAAGGCGACAGACTGGTATCAGCAGGTAACGGTATAGCCAGAGTAGCCGAACCCGGCGAAGCAACTGCATTTAACACAATAGGTCGTGCATTAGCCGATAAGACTGATTCCAAATTAGGAACAGTTGAAGCTATTGTAACAATCAAATAATAACAGGATTTAGATATGACATATTCATCAGGCAGTTTAATTTTAGCTACGGACTACAATGGGTTCATTAGCACCAATGCAGGAGCAAATGTTAATGATGTTTGGGCAACTGGTTCCGGCGACAAAGGATGGGGACAAACTGCATTAGCAACTGCATCTGCTGCTGGCACAATTACTGCTACTCAGTGGGCCGGCCTAGTTAACAATTTAGCATCAATGGGTACGCAAACTAGCACTTCGATTACCGCTAGATCTGCACCCGCCGCAGGTGCAACAATTAATATTTTGTCAGCGTTAAGCACAGACTTAACTAACTGCACTAATAATCGTGGAAATGCTGCCGCAAGTGGAACTGCATCTACTACATGGACTGGTAATACTGCCAAAACTGCGGCCACAGCGGCTGCGGGTGGTGGCTGGACAATTACATTCACTCACACAGTTACATTTCCAAGTGCAGACCAAGCAAGATATTTTTGGAATGCTGGCGGCCTAATTAAATTGTCAATGAGCAAAACATCAACTGGAACTGATAAAGATCCAGATTGGAATGCATTTGTAGGAACAGTTGGAACATTGTATCTAAGTGGTCGTATTAACAGTGCCGCACAAACAATTGCTAGTACAAGCTATACTGGGTTTACAAGAATAGGTGGAACTGGAACCCCATCAATACAACCAACAACAACTGGATGGTACAATTTAACTGCAGGCGCAGGCGCAACAACAATGTTTAAATTGTATGAAGGGGTATCGCCATATACATCAGATTACATCCAAATTACCGCTACTAAAAATGCTGGATCAACAGCTGTTACGTTTGTAACAACTTGGGTCGATGCTGGATATTCTGGTGCTGGTAAGTCAAATAATATTTCTGGCGGAACTGACACTACATCACCATACAGTGCATTTGGTACTGCTCCAGCAGTGCTATG
>Ga0194047_10001673_pt1 | contig 13315 bp, 7 predicted proteins | sample JunL225m_MetaG_2_FD_160070 | JGI IMG/M metagenome (GOLD analysis project Ga0194047, IMG submission 160070) | Anoxic zone freshwater microbial communities from boreal shield lake in IISD Experimental Lakes Area, Ontario, Canada - Jun2016-L221-5m | ecosystem: Environmental > Aquatic > Freshwater >...
CCGCTAATATTGGTTAATTAATCGTTATTTTTTAAAATAATATAGAACATAAGGTATATTGATGGAAATAATACGTATGTTTGTGGAACAAATCATATGATATGATGATAAGTTTTGTACATACATGCATTTTATTTATTACTACATTGGTGTATTGCATTGTACCTACCTGCATTATTTTATTTTTAATAAGTACCTTCTATAACTTCTCTTCTCCCTTTAAAACTGCTTTGTTGGTAAACATTATACCCACAAAGCAAAAAAAGAAGCCTAAGCCGCTTTCTTAGTATTTTCATTTACTAATTGAGTGGCACCATCGTTTTTTAATACCAACATTCAAATGCGAATGTGTATTTTTTTAAAAAACCGTTTTAAATTTAATACTATGAAGAATCTGTTGCTCATGTTTTTTGTAATGTGCTTGGCTTTTACAAAAGCACAAAACCCCGATATAAAACGTACCAACCATTGGTATTTTGGGAATGGGGCTGGTATTGATTTTAGTAGTGGTACAGCTACTCCAGATACCTTAGGTAAATTGCATACTTGGGAAGGATGTGCGGTTATGTCCGATACGCTTGGGAATTTATTATTTTACACTGACGGTGATACTGTATGGGACAAAAATCATACTTTAATGCCTCACGGTTATGGGCTATTTGGATGTGTTAACCTTGGTAGTACTGCGCAAGCAGCAGTTATAGTTCCACGACCTTACTACCCTTTCCAATATTACATTTTTACAAATGATTGTCAGGAAAATTCAGGTGCATTAGGATTTCGTTATACTTTAGTAGATTTAACCTTAAATGCTGGTGCTGGTGATATAGATACTACACAAAAAAACGTTTTACTGTTTTCACCTAACACTGAAGGGGTTGCTGTAACATATAAATGCAATAAAAAAGATTATTGGGTTGTTGTTCATGAATTTGGAAACAGTAATTATAGAATATATTCTGTAGATAGCAGTGGAGTAAATAACATTCCTCAAGTAATTCCAATTGGACACGTTTATAATGATAAAGCTTGCCTATTAAGATTTTCTTCTGATGGTTCAATGCTGGCAACTGCCGATAATGCCGCCATCCTATCCGAATGTTCAACTTTATATCGATTCGACAACTTTAATGGTGTCATTTCAAATGGTATTCGTTTAATAGGATTCGTTATTGGAGGATTATATATTCCTGAATTTTCTTTTGATAACTCAAAATTATATATTAACGAAGCGAACACATTTCTTCGACAGTACGATTTATCACTTGGTATTGACAGTGCAAGTATTAATAATTCCAGAATACTTGTTAGTCAATCCTCTGGTTCTACAATGATGGCTTTATCGAAAGCACCAGATGGTAAAATATATTTTTCTAACGTATTTAGCGATACGATTGGTACAATTGATTCTTCTAATATTTCTGGCATTGGATGCGCAGTTCATCAAAAATCATTAAATATTAAACGACAAATGAACCTTGGGCTACCGAATTTTATTTCGAATTATCTCTATCAAGGTGCATTGTTAAATAATTGTAGCGAAGGAATAAATGAATTAGAGAAAATAAATTTTAATATATTTCCAAACCCCGCAACTGATTGGATATTTATTGAAGGGAAAGAATTAGATTCATTTACTGTATTTGATATCACAGGTCGAATTATTATTCATAATAAGGCAAGTCCTTCAGATAATATTAATAAGGTAAATATTTCTTCGCTAGCAGAAGGACTTTATCTATTAACAATAAAATGCAATAATAAAATTCTAACAAAAAAAATAATCATAAATAAATAAATAAACAAAATGAAAAAATTAACACAAAAAATAAAAAAAATAATCTTCATAGGGGTATTATTTTTTACGACTCAAGTGAGTTATGGGCAATGGAGTACTTTGTGGACTCCTTCTTTACAAACACCATTCCTTTTACCTGCGGTTGGCATAGGTTATTCAGCAGCATCAAATTGGATGAATTCTGCATTACACATTAATTCATTTTTAACTGCACCTGGAACATTTTCTTCAGGCGAACTTTTCCGTACCGAAGCCACCAATGCACAAATTAATGCTTGGCGTATGTTTAATGGGCCTGCTGTAGGAGGTACTTCTGAAAAGTTTTCGGTACAGGTTTTCCCTGTGGGTGGTGCGCATAATGGTTCGGGTACATCAGGATATCAGGTCTCTTTATCTGCTCCTGTTGCCAATGATGAAATATGGATGGAGAATAATCAAATGGGATTATGGACTGGTAATAGGCCATATATATTCATGAGCGAAAACTTTGGTGGAACTCCTGATGTTATTAATATAGGTGATGGTAATAGTAGCATCAATACCACCATCTTTGCAGACGATTTGGTTTCGGGTACAAGTCACAGGGGTGTTTTTCAGAGGGGCGATAACGGAAATATGCACATCGGAAATTGGATGAGTGATTATCCTGTTTTGAATAATGTTCAAATGGATGTTATCGGGAAAGCAATAAGTCAAACCTCATTAACACCTTTTCGTGATTTCGATTGCGTATTCAAAGGTAGAATAAGCGATGATACATCAAGTTTTATTCGATTGGCAAACGCAACAAATACCGATTTGCAATTTGTACCGATGATACATGGGCATTTCGATAATCAAGGTGGCGATTATAAAATGGGTTTGGCTGTACTCGGAAGCATTAACCCAGCAAACGATGTTTATGTTATGGGAGTTCATCCTGTAATGGATTTTGATGTAAGAACTTATGACCCTACTCATGGCAATCTTCAAGGAGTAACACAAAGGGATTTATTTAGATGGAGAAATTTTGCAACTAATGAAATGCTGATGAATTCGGATGGTAAATTAGGATTAAAAACAATAACCCCGAAAAATAGGTTGGAAATAGTAGCACAAGCAACCGACTCAGACCCTTTTCCAGGTAGTGGTCAGAGTGGATTAAGGCTCACAGGAATGAGTGCTTTATTCCCACCTGCTGCGAATCCTGGTATAGGTGTACTTTCGGTAGATAAATACGGTGATGTAATTTATGTACAAAGTGGTGGCGGTTCAGGAAACGCTTGTGGAGCAGCAACTACAAATCCTTTAACTTCGGATTGGGAAATCCCTTTAAACGGTAATAATTATGTTTTTAGCAGCAATCCAGGTACCTCAACAGGTGCAGTAGGTATTGGTAATTTAAACACTGCTTGTAGCCCATTAGCTAAATTAGATGTGCAAAATGATGCAAGTAATGCAGGAAATAAATATTTTGCAGGAATTTTTAATACATTTGGAATAGACTCAACTCCAATGGTTAGTTATTATGGAGTTCAGGGTATTTCACAAGTAAAAGGTAGTCCTTGGAATAATATTGGCGGTTCATTTGTAGCATGGAACTGTGATTACAATAATATAGGGGTAACAGGCGATGCAAATGGGCAATGGGGACATTACAATATAGGAGGAAGATTTATTTCAGGGAACTCTACTGGAGGTAATATAGGTACTTTTGGAATGGCTCTGCCTGGTTGGGGTGGTGGCATTTCTTATCCTGCAGTAGTAGATATTGGGGTATATGGTAATGCGCAAAAAGCATTAGCAACAAGACCTAGTTATGCAGGTTTTTTTGATGGAGATGTCCATGTAAATGGTTTTAATAGCGGAGTTGGTTATTTAGTTGCTTCTGACCAACAATTTAAAACGAATGTTGATACCATTTCTAATGCCATAAATTTGATAAAACAGTTACATCCAAAAACATATTATTTGGATACTGCCAATGCAGGTGTTACTTATGGGTTTAATTTTCCAAGCAAACGTCAATATGGTTTTTTAGCTCAGGAAGTTGAGCAGGTACTACCTGAATTAATATTTCCTTCTCATAAACCAGCAATGGTAGATTCTTTAGGCAATGTTGTAACGCAAAGCTTGGATTATAAGTCAATAAACTATATAGAATTTATCCCATTATTAATGCGCGGTATTCAAGAACAAAGCAGAACAATTGATAGTTTGAAATCAAAAACTACGAAACAGGATTCGATAAATAACTCTTTACAAAATCAATTGAATGATTTGAGAACAATCATAAATAATTGTTGCACTGCCAATCAAAATCATGCGCCTATTATTAATAATGGGAATGATAAAAACAATACTTCTGCTATCGATGTTAAATTATCGGATGGTCAGAGTGTCGTTTTGAGTCAAAACGTTCCAAATCCTTTTGCGGAGCAAACAACTATAAATTATACTTTGCCTGATAATACTGGCAAAGCACAAATGTTGTTTTACAACGCTGGTGGTAAACTCATCAAATCGGTTGAACTCAACGAAAGAGGACAAGGACAATTGAATGTATTTGCCGAAGATTTAACCAACGGAATGTATACCTATACGCTTGTGGTAGATGGCAAAGTGATGGCAACCAAAAAAATGGTGAAACAATAAGTAAACAATACACTATCAAACAAAAACAAGCCCCTCACATTTCTGCAAGGGGCTTATTAGTTACAAACTACCTATTCACTAATTAATAATGGCACCGAACGGTTGGCTAGGTGCTCCATCGCCTGCCGAATTATGACCTATTACTATCCACCATGTTTTTACACCTAGTTTTTTAGGAGTTACCAAGGTTTCGGCTTTGTCGATAATGTCAGGATTAGCAGGTGCAAAATTAGCCATTACACTTGGGTCGCCTGAGGTTTCGTACAAACGGTAAACATTAGCATTTGGCAAAGCATCGAACGTCAATTTTCCTTTGCCCGGAATCATAAATTGTACCACTTTTCCGTTTTTTGCTGGCTCAGGCAAGGTAGCATCGTGTGCTTCGCCTGAGGTTACATCAAATCCTAAATCTATCCAAGCAGCTACATCGCCTGGCAATTCTTTTTCTACCACAGCCGCAGCATTATTCACCGCATCCACCGCATTGTCGTTTTCGGTATGCATGGTTACAGTGGCCGCTGCTGCTGCATCATCGGCCTTGGCTTTGGCTACAATGGAATCATCCAAAGTCTGATTGGCAGCTTTCACCAACAAACCTTCGGCTGCTATTTTAGTATTACCACTTCCCGCTAGTTTTTCGGCTATGGTTGTGAATTTGTTTTTGTTTGCTTCTGGGTTTTTACTTTTGTTTGCCCTTTTAATTTTTTGTTTGCGTGTCATACGATTATAATTTAAATTAATATTTGTTTTGTTGCTAAACACTACATTAGTTTAAGCTTTGTTTTCGTAAGTGGTTGGTTTTCGAGTTATTATTCCTGCATTTCGAGCCATTTAGCTCATTATGAGAGTCGCTGGAGGTGGTCGAAAAATCATTCCAAGTACTCGCAAAATCATTTTGCGAGCTCGCAAAGTCATTTTACCAGCTCGCAAAGTCATTCTACCAGCTCGCAAAGTCATTCTACCAGCTCGCAAAGTCATTCTACCAGTTGGTAAAGTCATTTTACCAGCTCGCAAAGTCATTCTACCTGTTGGTTGAGTCGCTCTACCTGTTGGTTGAGTCGTTCTACCTGTTGGTAAAGTCATTCTACTTGTTGGTAAAGTCATTCTACCTGTTGGTTGAGTCGCTCTACCTGTTGGTTGAGTCATTCTACCAGTTGGTTGAGTCACTCTACCAGTTGGTAAAGTCATTCTACCTGTTGGTTGAGTCGCTCTACCAGTTGGTAAAGTCATTCTACCAGTTGGTAAAGTCATTCTACCAGTTGGTTGAGTCGCTCTACCAGTTGGTAAAGTCATTCTACCAGTTGATAATGCGAATATGCTTGTACAAAAAAATATGCGATATATAGGTTCAGTAGTTCTTAAAATAAATGGAAGTGTAGCAACTTTGCTTTGATGGTTGCTAACAAGAAGTGTAGATAATTTTAGGACGAAGAGGCTCATTAAAACAAAGCGATTCTTTAAAAATTTTCGGGCGCAAAGGTATCGTTGAACAATGATACCAAAATATGATTTTTGTTCGAATATTTCTTGCTTTTTCGCAGATATTTTTCTGCGATTTCGCAGGTTTTAAAGCGGTTGTGGAAGCAAAAAAAGAACCTATGTATTTATTTTTTAAAAGAAAATAAATAATACAACCAATGTAAAAACCAGAATAAATTCTTGTAAATTAATAAGTTTCTCTTGCTATTTACAAATTAAATGCCTAATATTGTCGATGAATTAAAATAATGATTGATTTAGCATGTAATAATTAATACAAACTTTCTTCGTTATGAACTACCACAATTACATTTCCGCTCATCCTCCCCAGCGTATTTTTTCCATTTATTAATACGAATTTTTAAGTACGACTACTAATCAAACTAAATTATATAAAAATGAAAAAAATAAAATTAATTACAATGATGCTGTTCGCTCTGTTATGGGGCTTGAGCGGCAAAGGGCAAAGTGGTGCTAGTTGCGATAGTGCGAATTTCCTAATTGTTGGTCCATATTTGAACTTGCCAACTCAATCGCAGGTACTTCAAAAAAAATGGCTTAAATTTGAGGCAGAATCTGACACTATGGACATAACTCTTACAGGTACAAATTATTTAGCTACCGATAAAGTAAAAAAAATTAAGATTTATGGAGGAACTTGTAGTTCTTTAACCGAACTTGGAACAGACACTGTAATAAGTTCAACGGACAGTGTGCTCACTATTCATATTACAGGATTAACTTTAGGCAACTTATATTATATAAAGGTATATAAAAATGATAGCATCAACACAATTGCATATAACATAAAGCTTGATAATATAAACGGGGATAATCCTCCCTGCTTAAATAAAGCTCCTTTAGTAACTTGTGATTTGGTTTTTAATGGTGGATTTGAATATTATACGCCTTCCGGGACATTATCCGCAACATGGGATACAACCAACGAACTTTGGCTAATGAGTAAAACAAATTGGGCGTGTCCTTGGAATTACAATACTTCTGTCTCAAAACCATGGGGTAGTCCGGATTTATTTAGCAGCAATCCACCTACAGGATATACAATTGATCCATTTTCAAATGTAGGTTCAAATGTCTGGGGATATGGACAGCCTGTTTCTTCATCTCCTTCAGGAGGGCTTGGGTATGCAGGTTTTTTTGCAAGTATTTTTGATCCGATTCCTTCAACATACCAAATGAGCGAACATTTTACACAAGAATTAAGATCACCTATGTTACCAGGAGTAACTTATAATATTAGTATGCAAGTGGAATGTTCTAATTTTTCGGGACTAGCAACTGACCATATAGGTATGTATATAACAAGTTCAAATTTGCTTCCAACCTTAACTTCATATGCAAATTCAGGAGGCGGAGTATTTGAGGGTGATAGAGGGATTAATTTGCTTGCATCACAAATTAATGGCTCCATCTCGGGAATGTCATCAAATCCAGGTCTCATTACTTCGGACAAAGGTTGGGTAACCATCAGTGGACAGTATACCGCAACAGGAGGAGAAAAGTATATTATTATTGGATACTTTGGTAGTTCATTTGTAAATGATGACCATGGAACGGGTAAAGATTTTAATTCCAATCATACTGTACTTGATCAGGTTAGTCATGTAACCTTTATAAGTGTTTTACAAAACATGTTAGTACTAAGTTACCCTAATAACCGTAAATCATATTATTATGTTGACAATATTAGTATCAATCCGGTAGTACCTACCTTATCTTTTACAGGACCGCTGACCAATTGTTTAAAAGACAATGTATATACGATTAGCCCTTTTAGCGATTTTCTTGCTGGTGGTTATACCTATTCCATTTCATTATCTAATCTGGCGAGCAGTGCGTCAGCTGTTAACCCTTCTACTGGCGAATTTACCGTAACATGGGATCCGAGTGCTTTCGCCACAGGCAGCGAAACCATTACCGTAACTGCAACCAATGATGTGGAGTGTTCTACTACCTATTCATTAACCATTTCATCCTGCTGTATCAACCGCGATGGGTCACCAATATTTGGTAGTTCGGGAGGAACTATGGATGCTATTAATCCTTCTTTAGGACTCATCTCCCAAGCTACTCAATTGTTGCCCAACTCTGCTGCCGGAGGTAGTATACCTGGGTTCGCTACAGGTAGTTCGGTAACTACGGTTTCAGCGAAATATTTTTCAATTAACGGAACGTTCACTGTTGATTGCGATTTGCATCTAATCGATTGTGATGTAACGCTTGGCGATGATGCTGAAATAATAGTGAAACCGGGCATCACCTTTACACTTGACGAATGCCATCTGTACTCCTGCAAACCTAATATGTGGAAACGGATTTATTTGAACGACAAACATTCGGAAATAATTGTAAATAGTACCTTGATAGAAGATGCCAAAACGGCAATAGAAACTGAAAAAGGTGCACAATACGATATTAGAGGTAGTGTGTTCAACAAAAACTACATTGGCCTAAAAGTGTCGGAGTATAATGACGATATGACCATTGACCATTCTATCGAATCGTCTATTTTTACCTGTCGCGATTTTTCGAGCATCATTCCTTCGGTATCCGACAATGCTAACCCTATTACTGCTGCTTACAATACTTCTGGCTTTCCGTATGCAAGCATTGCGGCTACCTATTATACCACACTGTTGGAAGCACCTTATGCATCACAGCGGTCGTACATAGGCATACAGGTTACCGATATTAAAAACAGTACTGCCACGTCCACCACTTTGCCTTATGACGAAATACAATTTGGCGATGCCAATTCGAGTGGCGATGTCAATATTTTCGATTTCCTCGATTATGGTATTGAGGCTTACAATAGCACCTTGAATGTGTACAACAACGATTTTGTAAACATCACCAACCCCGATGCTGCTAAAATGGATTGCCAAATAGGTACGGCAGTTTGTTCCGAAGGTGATAATTTGTTCAATATCGAAAATACACTCTATGCAGGCGATGCCACATCGGGTAGTGCACCGGGCACTCATTATAAAAACAAATTTAGTAATTGCCATACAGGTATTGATGCTTTTCAATACATGAATGCATCTATCTGGATGAATTATTTTGAATGGATAAATGGATGGGGAATTAGAACTGAACAGGATCAGGATAGAACAATAGTGATAGCTCAAAACGAGATAAACATAGCTCAAAAAGCTATATCTTGTTTTTTAAATATCAATGCCAACGTTACCATTTTCAATAACGATATACATGCGGGTAGCCTATATGCTGCCATAGGGGTAGATATTGACCAGGTGTTTACCATTCCATCGTTTTATGATGTTAACCAAAACAACATTACCGATGTACAATCGGGCGTGGTGGCCAATGCGCTTTATAAAGCCTATATCCGCACCAACGATATTACACTTACCCATACCGCCACAGCGGTGCCCGATGCCAACGGTATATATATGACTAACGGATATGGCAACCTGATAGATGGCAACTGGATAATGGGCCAAAACCATGATGATTCTTGGGAAGGCGGTATACGACTAGAAGGAGGCAATACAAGCAACCAAATATTGTGTAACGAAATGCATACACTAGGTGCAGGAATGCTGTTCAGCACCTCCCAAGTACCTATTGAAATAAAACGAAACCTAATGGATGATAACTTCTGGGGATTGGTTTTAAGTGGTTCGGTGGTTGGTGCGCAATACACAGCACCTCCTTATACACCTAATGATAATATGTGGAGTTCTTCAATATTCAATGCGGCTACATATGCCTTTTATTCTTACGGTAACCTGTCTCCTTTCTATGTAAGAGGTACAGTATTACCATATAATCCATCTATATTACTATTAAATTTAAGTTATCCTCCTATCTATTCAACTCCCGTTGATTTTTTTATTAGTACAGGCACATTAAATCTAAATTGCCCTCAAATAATGCCGGGAAGTGGTTGGGGTAAAAAAATGGAATTAAGGCAAATTGCTAACGACACGGTGAGGCCGGGGATGGATTCTTCGGCATTGTATATGAACAAGCAGAACTTGTACCGATACCTAACGAACGATACCATAGATATAAGTACCGATACCACCCTTACCGCATTTATGGCCAATAGCAAACTGAATAATATTGGCAAAATAGATTCACTAGAGCGCGGTAGCAAATCGATTATCAATGGCTCATCCAATCAACTATCGGCCTTGGCAGCTATTACCAATGCCATCAACCCCACAACCGATGCCGAAACAAACAGCAAGGCGATATACACCATGCAGATAAACAATGCCCTATCGGGCAATGGGTATGATGCCAACCAACTGAACGACCTGCGTGCCTTGGCCGTGAAATGCCCTTACGAAGCTGGTACAGCAGTGTATATGGCAAGAAGCATACTTAAAATGTACGATACCATACATTATTATAACGACTGCGAAATAGTGCGACCTCCTCAAGATAAAATGAGGTTAATCCATAAACAGCCACTTGCAGTTTCTAATATGTTTAAGTTATATCCTAACCCAAACAATGGAAGTATGACCTTGGATTATAAACTAGCAGATAGCGAAACTGGTGCCATAGAAATATATGATTTAGCTGGTAAACTCATTAGTAATCATGTTTTCAATAGCTCATCTACCACTTTACAGGTAAACGAAAACAACTTAGATGCAGGAGCCTATTATTATTGTATAAAAGTAAATGGAAATAAAGTAAAAACAGATAAGTTGATAATTATAAAATAAAATGATAATAAACAAAACCCTTTACTTATTTTTGTAAAGGGTTTTGTTTTTTGATATGAAAAGTAGATTTGTTTTTTTTATTGCTATGATGGCTTGTTTTTTTAGAACAAGTGCACAGGTTAATTTGGTACCTAATCCTTCCTTTGAAATTTATAGCACTTGTCCTTCGACTGCTGGGCAAATGAATTTAGCGTCAGGATGGGCTTATGGTAGTCTTGGAGGTTCCCCAGATTATTTTAATTCCTGTTCAAACCCAAGTACTGTAGGTGTGCCATCAAATAAATTTGGACACCAATCTGCAAATTCAGGAAATGCTTATGCAGGGTTTGGAAACTATTCAAGTCTTGATTATAGAGAGTATATTGAAGCTAAACTTGATTCAACATTAATTTCATCACACAAATATTGTGTTGAATTTTATGTGAGCTTAGCAGATACCATGTTAATTGCCTGCAATAACATTGGAATGTATTTTTCTGATACATTCTCGCTCCAATCTACAGGTACGAATTTATTTTACACGCCCCAAATTAGTAATGATATTGTCTTAAACCAATTAACCAATAAAATAGGTTGGACAAAGGTTTCAGGTGATTTTATTGCAACCGGTGGGGAAAATTACATTGTTATTGGAAACTTTCTGGATAATAACAATTCCGATACCGCACTTTCAGTCGGTGGTTATGTATATAGTGCATATTATTACATTGATGATGTAAGTGTGGTAGATTGTACGTATGATGGAATAGATGAGATAACGGGAGATAAGATGCATTTTAAATTATATCCTAATCCTAACAATGGAAATATGGTATTGGAATACAAAATTGGAGATAATGAAACAGGTGCCATAGAAATATATGATTTAACTGGAAAGATGATAAAAAGTAACACCTTTAGCAGTACCAATTCCAGTTTAAGTATAGATGCAACTAACCTTGAGGCTGGAATGTATTATTACGAAATAAATGTAGACGGTAATAAAATGAAGACAGATAAATTAATAATAATAAAATAAAAAACAAGACCCATTTGTATGAAAGTACAAATGGGTCTTTATATAATAAAATGAAAGCATTGCTTTGTTTCATTTTTTGCATTTTCTATTTTGTTGGCAAAACAGAATCTCAAAATCTTGTACCCAATTATTCATTTGAAGTATATGATACTTGCCCAACTGGCGGAAATCAAATTTATTATGCAACGCCTTGGTTTCAGCCCTGTATCTATTATTACAATAATACACGAGAAGCTTCCAGTTCGGAATATTTTAATTCTTGTTCTAGTAATTTTGCAACAATACCATCCAATAACTTTGGGTATCAATACGCAAAAACAGGAAATGGATACGCTGGTATCCATTTACATCCCGATACTGCAAACATTCGCGAATATATCGAAGTACCTTTATTGGACACTTTAATAGCAAATAAAAATTATTGTGTTCAGTTTTATGTTTCTTTATCCGATACATCTAATCAGGCAGTAAGTAATTTTGGTGCATATTTTTCACGAGATAGTTTATTAGATTCCACTTATTATCACGCAATAGACTACGTAACACCTCAAGTTGAAAATCCATTAACAAATATGTTAAACAATAAAACTAATTGGACACTTATTTCAGGTAGCTTCATTGCCACAGGAGGAGAAAGATTTTTAACATTAGGCAATTTTCATAACAATGCAAATACCAATTTTCAAATAATTATGCCAAGTCTTTATTATGCTGTTGCATACTATTACATAGATGATATAAGTGTTATCTATTGCGACCCGTCAGGAATAGAAGAAATAACCAACAACAATAATTTCAAGTTATATCCAAACCCCAATGACGGCACAATGCAATTAACTTACACATTACCAGAAAACGAAAACGCAATTCTAACAATAACAAATATATTAGGCGAAACACTTACTACATACAAATTAGAAAATCATTCTACCTCACTCAACATAAAAGAAACAAAATTAGAAAACGGAATATATTTTTATCAAATTTATAATAACAACAAACAAGTATATTCTGGAAAAATAATAATAAATAAATAAAATGAAATGAAAAAAATACTTCTTATAATCATAACTATTGTTACAAACGTTAGTTTAATAGCACAACCCGCCAATGATAATTGCGCAGGAGCAATATCATTAACTGTAAACACCACCTGCACCCCCGTTACGGGTGATGTATCAGGAGCATCACAATCATTACCTGCAAATACAACTTGCAGTACAGCTAGTTCAGCAAATGATGATGTTTGGTATTGGTTTGTCGCAACTAACCAATTTATGAATGTTACCGTTGTTGGCTCTAATGGTTTTGACCCTGTGTTTGAAGTATATTCAATATCTTGTGGAGGCACATCATTAGGTTGTACCAATGCAAATTCAACGTTTGGTGGAACGGAAACAGTTTGCTTATCAGGATTAATCACAGGTTCCGCATATTGGGTTCGCATTTACGATTCCGGTACGGGAATACCAACTACCACTACTTTTACAATTTGTATAACCACTTGCACTCCTACAGGAATTAATGAAACAGTAGTAAAAGAAGATGTTATTAATATCTTTCCAAACCCATCAAATGGCAAGTTTAATATTTCAAGCACAAAAAACAATATAGAAAGTATTAAGATAATTAATTTATTGGGCGAACAAGTATTTTCAC
>Ga0194047_10001675_pt1 | contig 13308 bp, 9 predicted proteins | sample JunL225m_MetaG_2_FD_160070 | JGI IMG/M metagenome (GOLD analysis project Ga0194047, IMG submission 160070) | Anoxic zone freshwater microbial communities from boreal shield lake in IISD Experimental Lakes Area, Ontario, Canada - Jun2016-L221-5m | ecosystem: Environmental > Aquatic > Freshwater >...
GCCGGAACAGAAATTGATATCTGGGTTGAAGCTGCAGCAACGCCAATCATTGCTGGGCATGAGTATGGCTACGGGCCCACAACATTTGGTGACCCAGCAACTGCACCAACACATCCGGTGTACACACTGCGAGCGGCTCAACTTGTTGCGTTCAATGCGGCAATTAATGAGTTGGCAATTGCCCTTCACGCGGTCATTGATCTCACGATTGATTTACCAGAAGATTCACCACAACGTGCTCGAGCGTTTGCTGCACTTGAACAGTGTGACCTTGCGCTCGATGTCAATGACGTAGCGGGCACTGCCGAGGCTGCTCGTCGCACACTTGATGCAGTGTTGAGCATTGGCAACGGACCATCAGCACACACAATTACTGCAACTGGCCATGCACATCTTGATACCGCATGGTTGTGGCCGATTCGCGAAACTCGCCGCAAGGCAGTACGCACATTTGCCAATGCTGTTGATCTACTTACTAAGAACCCAGACGCCGTGTATTGCCATAGTCAGGCACAGCACTATGCATGGGTAGCAGAAGACGCGCCAGACATTTTTGCTCGTGTTACAGAGCTTGTCCACGAAGGCCGATGGGAAGTCATCGGCGGCATGTGGGTTGAAACAGATCTCAACTTGCCATCAGGCGAAAGCCTGTTACGCCAACTGGCACAGGGCCAGCGAGCATTTCGTGAATGGTTTGGCGTTACATGTTCAGGCGCATTCTTGCCAGATGACTTCGGATACCCCGGTTCATTGCCACAAATTGTTGCCCACGGTGAATGCCGTTGGTTCTTTACTCAAAAACTCAGTTGGAATGAAACAAATGCATTCCCCCATCACACGTTTTGGTGGGAAGGCATCGACGGCACGCAAGTGTTCACACACTTCAGTCCAGTTGATACGTACAACGCAATCATGACGCCATCTCAGTTACGTTTTGCCGAACGTAATTACAAAGATCACGCGGGGTCTTCGAACTCACTAGTTCTCTACGGCCATGGCGACGGTGGCGGCGGGCCGACACAGACAATGATCGATCGTGGTCGTTTGGCAGCTGATCTCGAAAACGTTCCACGTGTCTCTTTTGGCACAGTTGCAGGCTTCTTTGAAAAGTCTGAGAAGGAATACGGCGCTTCTGCTCCGCGCTGGGTGGGCGAAATGTATTTCGAAAAACATCGCGGCACATATTCCACTCAAGTGGGTACTAAGCAAGGCAACAGGTCTAGCGAACGATTACTGCATGAACTGGAATTGTGGTCCGCGCTTGCTCGTGTTCGTCCACCAGCACTCGATGAACTCTGGCAACACGTTTTGACACAGCAGTTTCACGACATCATTCCTGGTTCCTCAATTGCATGGGTACACGATGACGCTGAAGCAATTCATGCTGACGTGGCTTCGAACATTGAAGCCTTACTAGTACGTGTGATACCAGTTGCTTCTGGTGAGACTCATATTCTGAATCCGGCACCAGTCGCACTTCGAACAGTTGTTGATATTGACGCTTCACCAATGTGGGTAGAAGCAGAATCATTTGGTGCCGCTCTCCCGATCTCTACTCTTCCTGCTGACATAGCACCAGTATCAGTGACAACTAACGACGATTCAATCACTGTTACAAACGGAATTATCTCGGTGACGTTTAATGCAGACGGTGCAATCACGCAGCTCTCTAATGACCAACGTGATCTCATTCCTCATAACTCACGTGCCGAATTCGTCATGAGGCAAGACACTCCTGCTGAATACGACGCATGGGATATCGACATGACCGATGCAAACGCACCTGCTACGGCCTTGCGTGCAACAGCGCCACCAGTGATTGTTGAGTCAACTCCCCTGCGCACCACCATTGAAGTTGGGTTTGCTACAGACGCATCTCGCTTTACGGTTCGGTTTGCTTTGCGGGCTGGAGCATCCCAGCTTGATATTTCTGTTGATGCTGACTGGCATGAACAAGAAAAGAGATTGCAATGGGTGCTGCCCACAGACTTGCGTGCACTTCATGCTGTGTGCGGCACACAATTCGGACATGTCACTCGCGCACGTCACGCAAACACCAGTTGGGATATCGCTCGGTTTGAAGTGTGTGCGCATCGCTATGTTGCGGTGAGCGAACCAACCTTTGGCGCTGCAATTCTTGCCGATGGCCCACGTGGGTACGACATTCGTGGCGACGCGCTACAACTCACAGTGTTGCGCTCACCCAAGTTCCCCGACCCAGAAGCTGATCTCGGGCATCAGCATTTGCAGTGGTCCGTCTCTCTATTGAATGGCGACCCCGTGGCGAACGGCATTGAACATGCAGCCGCGCTAATGGCTCATCCAGTCCGCATTCTTGATGGCGTGCCACGCGTGCCTGCTTCAGTGATCTCACTCGATGTTCCTGGCGCCCTCATCAGTGCAGTAAAACCAGCCGATGACGGAAGCGACGACATCATTGTTCGCATCTGGGAAACACGCGGTGGTCGAACAAAAGGAACTCTGACAGTTGAAGGAATCAGTGCTGCGCAGCAGTGCAATGCGCTAGAGGATGCAGGTGCGCAGTGCGCTGTTTCAGCAGATGGAGCGCTCACAATTGAATTGCAACCGTTTCAAATTATGACCTTGCGTATCACGCAGGACTAATTACGCAATCGCACCAAAGGTTGCCATTAACGGCAGGGCTGCACGCATGTCGCCCGTTGTGCCTTCACCCATGCGGTTCATGACATATGCATACGTCAACTCAGCATCAAGGTCGTTCACTACAAGAGAACCGCCCCAACCACCCCAGAAACATGCACGTGCGTTCGGGCTTAAAGGAGTGAACTCAGAATTCAAGCCGTAGCCCATTCCGAATTTCATCGGTACGCCGAGAATGAGATCTTGACCAGACATTTGTTCTGTAAACAATGATTCAACACCAGCTGCAGACAAGAATCGTTTGCCGCCTGCTTCTCCACCGTGAGAAATAATTGACTGCACTTGCGCAACTGAACGCGCATTTCCGTGACCATTTGCAGCAGGACTTTCACACTGACGCCACTCTGGTGTCCATGCAATTCGAGCATCGATCTTTGGGTTGCTATACGTGCGAACTGCAATGCTGTCTGGTTGTGCAGTTGGGTCGAGCAAACTGACGCCGGGAATGACATTCGTAATGCGGTGGTGATGTTCGGCGGCTGTACCAATATGGAAATCGGCGCCAAGTGGTTCTGCAAAGTTCTCGCGGAAAAAATTTCCAAGTGACTGCCCCGTCACACGCTTCACCACTTCACCGATGAGATAGCCCTGCGTGATTGCGTGGTAACCCGATTGCGAACCAGGTGTCCACCATGGTGCCTGCGCACCAAGTACGGCGGCACACCTGTCATGGTTGTACATATCTTCTGGCGTCATGGGTTCTGCCCATCCTGAAAGACCAGCGGTGTGCGACATGAGATGGCGAATCTCAATTCCCTCTTTGCCGTTTGCTTTGAACTCTGGCCAGTACTTGTACACCGGATCAGTAAGCGAAATTTCGCCGCGATCAGCAAGTGTCAGCAGCGTGAGAAACATCATGGTCTTTGTTGTTGACCACACGTTGACAATGGTGTCACTTTGCCAATCTGATGTGCGCTCCATCTCGCGATGACCGGCCCAAATATCAACTACCATCTCGCCCTTGTAGACAACAGCGACTGATGCACCGACTTCAAAACCATCGGCGAAATTATTGGCGAAGGCCTCGCTTACTCCTTCGAAACCAGGCTTTACTTTTCCCTGCACAGTGACCACGACTGCCCCCTTTTGTATAACCAGACACTACTGTGATGGAAACGGGCCGAAGGCAGTGAACACATGGGGGGCCGCAATGGCTGACAGATTTGAAAATGGATTCGGCGGCTTAGTCGCTGTTGTAACGGGCGGCGGAACCGGCATGGGTCGCGAACTTGTTCGCCAGCTCACTGCTCAAGGATGCGATGTCGCAACGTGCGATGTCATTGCCGAGAACTTGGCAGAGACCATCGCCATCTGCACGGCTGATGGCAATTCTGGAAAAATCCTGAGCCACATCGCAGATGTGTCCGATGAAGCACAAGTTCTTGCTTTTCGTGATGCAGTGGCCGCATGGCGACCACACGTCAACATCTTGTTCAACAACGCTGGTATCGGTGGCGGTGGCAGCATGGTGGAGAATTCTCGTGATCAATGGGACAAAACATTCGGTGTGTGCTGGGGCGGCGTGTACTACAACACACGCGCATTCATGGATCTGCTCCTTGCAGCACCATTCGGTCACATTGTGAACACAAGTTCAGTGAATGGTTTCTGGGCATCGCTGGGGCCAAACACTCCGCACAGTGCATACAGCGCTGCAAAATTTGCCGTCAAGGGTTTCACTGAAGCGCTGATTACTGACTTCCGTATGAATGCTCCGACACTGCGCGCTTCTGTTGTAATGCCAGGCCATATCGGAACTGATATTGCTATCAACTCAAGCAAATTGCACGGCAATGACCCTGCCACAATGACTGCTGAACAACTTGAGACAGCGCGTGAACGCATTGCGCGCGCAGGCATCGACACTGCAACAGTGTCAGACAATGACCTTCGTACATTTATGGCCGCTGGTGCCCAAGCTTTTCGTGACAGTGCACCAATGTCTGCAGCTGAAGCGTCTGCGTTCATTTTGGCCAGCGTGCAACGTGGCGATTGGCGCATTCTTGTCGGTGACGACGCAGTAATTCTTGATGAGATGGTTCGCGAGAATCCGAAAGATGCGTATCTGCCTGACTTCCACGAAAAGGTACAAGCCCGCGGAGCTCTCGGCGCCATTGCTCGTTAACTCGCGCAACTGAAGTTGCCCTAAAAGTTCCATTGCGTTGACCGTTTGTTCACCCCGCCGTCACCTCTGATGACGAGTATGTAGAGGTGATCAGCAAGTCTCTCAACACTCAATTTCTTCAAACAATTGGCGCGTACGGATCTGCAGTGTTGTTGGGTGTCTATCTTTCTTCGGCATATTCAGGGATTGCCACGAAGGCTGTATTTCTCACCATTCCAGTTCTCACTCTTGCAGTGGCAAGAATTCGCACGCGATCAAGCCATGAAGTTCTTCAATTCGAACGTGAAACAAGCACCAATACATCAGATGTGAAAATCGAAGACAATTTCGAGACGTATTCTCGTCATTGTGACTTGGTCAGCCAAGCGTCCTGATATCCCCGTTGCCATCACCGCCTAATGTGTGGAGATGGCAAAGAACATCTCACTCGGGTACACCAGCGGATACTGGGGCAGTGGACCACCAGCAAACGCACTACAAGCAATTCAGGAAGCTGACCGTCTCGGGTTTGACAGTATGTGGACTGCTGAGGCCTACGGCAGTGACGCATTGACTCCCCTTGCTTGGTGGGGATCGCAAACAAAAAACATTCGCTTAGGTACTTCTATTGTGCAGATGGGTGCGCGCACGCCCGCAGCAACCGCAATGGCAGCCATGACAATTGATCATCTCAGCGGCGGCAGATTTATTTTGGGTCTTGGTGCCTCAGGGCCACAAGTTGTCGAAGGGTGGTACGGCCAGCCGTATGAAAAGCCACTTGCTCGCACGCGTGAATACGTCGACATTATTCGCAGCATTGTGCGTCGCGACAAGCCTGTGAACTATCGAGGCAAGTTTTACAACATGCCAATTGAAGGCGGAACAGGTCTTGGTAAACCACTGAAGAGCACAGTGCATCCATTCCGCACCGACATTCCAATCTTTCTTGGTGCAGAGGGACCGAAGAACGTTGTGCTTTCGGCTGAAATTTGTGATGGCTGGTTGCCGTTGTTCTTCTCTCCGAAAGAAGACGCGTACTACCGTCAGTGTCTCAACGAGGGGTTCGCAAAGAGCGGCGAAGCAAACAAAGCAGACCGGTTTGAAATCGCTGCAACCGTTTCCATCATCGTTGGTGATGATGTAGAAAAATGTGCTGACATGATGCGTCCGATGCTTGCGCTGTACGCCGGGGGCATGGGTGCACGCGGCACCAACTTCCACTTCGAAGTATTTGCTCGTATGGGGTACGAAGATGTCGCACTGAAAGTGCAAGATTTGTACCTTGCTGGCAAGAAGGACGAAGCTGCTGCCTCTATTCCACTGTCAATGGTGGAAGATGTTGCTTTGGTTGGCCCTATCGAAAAGATCCGTGATGACATGGCTAAATGGCGTGAATCGTGCATCACGACTTTCCTTGTCAGCGGACCAGCCCAAGTGCTGTCGAAATACGCAGACATCATCCACGGATAGTTCAGAAAATAATTACTGCCACACCGACATGAGAGAATAAGACAATGTTTACGCCTCCGGAATACCTCTCGCCTTCTTCCATAGGCCTCTTTCGCGATTGCCCACAGAAGTTCAAACTCTCCTACATCGACAAAATCAAAGAGCCGCCGGCATGGCACCTGTATCTCGGTTCCTTTGTTCATGAGGTGCTCGAATTCCTCTACAAAGAAGATGCAGAGAACCGTACGCACGAGACATTGAAGTCCATCGCAGCTGACCGCTGGACCAATCACGAATGGGCAACCAAAGTTGAAGCGCTAGAAGAAAAGCCAGGCACTCTTGCCGACTTCAAGCGTGCAGCTTTTGAATCAATGACAAACCTCTGGGCATTAGAAGACCCCGCCGAGACTGAACTCGACGGCATGGAACACGAAGTGTTTGCATCTATTGATGGGGTTGCAATGAAGGGTTACATCGACCGATTCATATTCGCTGATGATGGAAGCGTCGTCATCTCTGATTACAAGACCGGCAAAATTCCAAACCCACGATTCAAATCAGAAGATGACAAGTTCTTTCAGCTACTTGCCTATGCCCTCATGCTTGAAGAATCTGATCAGGAAGCAACGTCTCGAGTGGAACTTCTCTATCTCACGCAAAAAGCGAAGCACGACCTCACTGTTACACCAGTGAAACTGAACATTGCGCGTGGTGTCATTGTGGAAACTCGCGAAAATATCGAAGCGTCATGTGCAACGGGAGAATTCCATTGCAATGTCACTAACTTGTGTGATTGGTGCCATTACAAAAAAATCGGTATCTGCCCTGCACACGCAGCAAAGTAACTATTCCACTGCTTCTTGCGGAAGCGTAAATGGTGATCCAGGGAAACGAAGAGCAATTGCAGCTCCATCAAGACCGAGTGCGTTCATTTGTTCAACAGTGCGACGACCAGTTAACGATCGCAACACATCCCATGAACTAGCAGAGGTAGTAATCAACACATCGAATAACGGCGGATCACTTACTTCAATCAGATTCAGAAAGAAGCCAACGCCTACTTCAACCGCTTTGCTGTCTCGTCCACCAGGCACACCGAGAGCACTACGCATATCTTGTTCATGCGTCACAGCATCCATTACGAATTGCGAAATGATGGGCTGAGGAATGTTATGAAGAATGGCATCAATTTTCGGAGCAGTCGTCTCGAACAGGTCCGCTAGTTCGGACAATGACAATAAGCCGAAACGCTCGACTTGGGCTTGGGTCCACGCATCAGACGTAACCCCCTCCATACGCCCAGCCAAAATATCTTCCGGGACTCCCACCAAGTGCGCAGCCAATTGACGAATAGTCCATGCAGGCGTACAGGGCACCACGATATTTCCTGATGATTCAGGCGTTGACCGCAAAAGGTCGATGACTCGCGCACGCAGAGCTATATATGAGACGGCGACTTGGTCAGTAGATACGAGATGTTCAGCCATAGAACTAGGTTAGAGGACAATGTGGCACTCAATGTTTGACCTCAATCCGTCGATTCTTGAAAAAATCATTCGACCGCTCGTCGTCTATCTCTTTCTTGTCGTTGCAATTCGTATTGGCGGCCAGCGCGAGATTGGTCAGAACAATGCACTACAGCTAGTCCTACTTCTCTCAGTTGCCAACGCGGTACAAAACGGAATTATTGGAGTTGATGATTCATTGACCGGAGCAGTAATCGGCGCAGTTACTCTCTTTCTAGCGAATGGTGTGATTGAAGTTCTTGCGAGTCGTAGTCTCCGCTTCCACAATATTGTTATTGGCCACCCCGTTGAACTTGTTTCGCTAGGCATCATCAAAACACGAACGCTCCGTCGGCAGCGACTGAATGTTGATGATGTAGTACAGGCATCATTAGCTGCCGGCGCCTCTGGCGTCGAAGATGTTCAGCGAGCTGTTTTAAATGCGAATGGTGAAATTGTCGTTACCTTAAAGACCAGTCAGAGCGTCACAGATCAAATCAAGGAACTGTCACTGAAGATTGACAAATTGTTGCTTCAGAAAGATCAGTAATCCACTAGTTTGGCAACCATGCCCAGCGCTCCCGTCACGAAATCGCGTCCTCACTATGCGTGGGTTATTTTCGTTGTAGCATTTATTACGTTGCTGGGTGCTGCAGGTTTCCGTTCTACGCCCGCCATCCTGATTGACCCCTTACGAGAAGAATTCGGCTGGAGTCGCAGCATCGTCGGTACCGCGGTCAGCATCAACGTGTTGTTGTTTGGCCTCATGGGCCCATTCGCTGCAGCACTGCAACTGAAATACGGATTACGTCATATCACTATTGGTGCACTTTCAGTCATCAGTCTTGGCGCACTTGCCACAACACAAATGTCTGCTCCATGGCACTTGTACGTACTGTGGGGTGCGGTAGTCGGAACTGGTTCTGGATGCATGGCAACAGTATTTGCTTCAACCGTTGCATCACGTTGGTTTGTTGCGCGACGTGGACTTGTCACTGGTGCGCTGACTGCGGCATCAGCCAGTGGGCAATTGGTGTTTCTTCCACTTCTCACTCGGTTAGCTGATCACCACGGCTGGCGGTGGGTCGGCATCACGATTGCGTTGTCTGCACTTGCAGTAATTCCAATTGTTGCCCTCTTTCTTCGTAACTCCCCGTCTGACATTGGGCTCTTGCCCTACGGAGCACCCGCTGATTACGTTGCACCCACACCAATTACTCGGCCCATCTCTGCAGCACTCGGCGCATTACATGATGCGCGACACGATGGAATTTTCTGGTTGCTGTGGGGCTCATTCTTTGTCTGTGGACTCTCCACTAACGGACTCATCCAAACTCATTTTCTTTCCGCAGCACATGACCATCAAGTTGCTGCAGTCACCGCAGCTGGTTACTTGGCGCTCATCGGCGGCTTTGATGTCATCGGCACTGTTGCAAGTGGCTGGTTCACCGACAAATACGACCCGGCGAAACTATTGATCTTTTATTACCTCTTGCGCGGACTTAGCTTGATGGTGCTCGACCCAACATTGACGCGCGGCGGCTTCGGTCTTGCGGGCTTCATGATGTTCTACGGTCTTGATTGGGTCGCAACTGTTCCACCAACCGTTTCATTGTGTGTACAACGATTCGGCGTACAGCGCGGGCCACTGGTGTACGGATGGGTGTTTGCAGGCCATCAAGTAGGTGCAGCAGTTGCAGCATTTGGTGCCGGCTACCTACGCGATTCCACTGGTTCTTACCAATCAGCATTCTTCATTGCAGGCGTCTTTTGCCTGCTTGCTGCATTTGGTTCATCTCGATTAACACGCTCGCGCGTGTTGGTGAATCACTCGTAAACGAGACAACCATCATCAAGATTGACTGTCGGAAGAACATCTTTTTCTAGCGAGTAATTCTGGTCATGCTTCCACTCTTGCTTGTCGCCTGACTTTGGCATGAGGTGTTGGCTACGCATCAGGTAATTCGGATTGAAGTTATCCGGATCCATCCAGGCACCAATTGGCATGTCTGCATCTTCAGGGCGCAATTGTGGAGTCACGCTGTGTACTCCCTTTGCATCCATGTGCTTCAACAAGCGAGTGATGAAGTCACCCATAATGTCAACGCGCAATGTCCAACTGGCACGGAAGTAACCAAATACCCACGCAAGGTTTGGTACACCTGTGAACATCATGCCGCGATATGTCACGGTGTCTGCCCAATTGAGTGGTGTGCCATCAAGATCAAACGGAATATCACCGAGAACGCTGAGATGGAAGCCAGTAGCCGTGACAATGATGTCAGCGTCAATAACGGTGCCATCTTTTGTTCGCACGCCGGTTGACGTGAACGTTTCAATTTCATCGGTAACCATTGATGCTTTGCCGGATTTGATACCAGCGAACAAGTCGCCTTCTGGCACAAATGCAATGCGTTGTTGCCACGGGCGATACTTCGGTGTGAAATGCTTTGCAATGTCATAACCCTCAGGCAACAATGTCCTGATTCCTTCAAGAAGCACATCTTTCACCATGTCAGGATGCTGAAATGCCATGTCGGTAACAGCTTGGCCGTCAAACAAAACCTTGCGGCGAACAATTTCGTGAATCCACTCTTCATTTACTTCAAGTTGACGAAGCGTGTCTGCAAGTTCGTTGACGTTACGACCTGGAACGAAATAGGTCGGTGAGCGCTGCAATATGGTGATGTGCTCACAATCGGCTGCCATTGCAGGAACAATGGTTGCAGCGGTTGCGCCGGAGCCAATGACCAATACTTTCTTACCTTTGTAATCAAGATCCTTTGGCCACGTTTGAGGGTGCACGATTTTGCCCTTGTATTGGTCCATACCTGGCCACTCCGGTGTGTAGCCCTGTGAGTGTTTGTAATAGCCCTGGCACATCCACAAGAAATTGGCAGTCATTTGGAAGGTTTCACCTTTTGCAAGGTTTGTAACAGTGACGGTCCATTGCTTGTCACGGCTGCTCCATGAAGCTGCTGTGATTTCATGGCGATAACGAATGTGCTCATCAATGTTGTTGTCAGAAATTACTTCTGCCATGTACTTCTTGATCTCTTCAGCACTTGCAATAGGAGCTGATGTCCATGGCTTGAAGCGATATCCAAATGTGTAGAGGTCACTGTCGGAACGAACACCTGGGTACGTGTGCATGTGCCAGGTGCCGCCAAACGTTTCGTACTTTTCCAAAATGGCATACGACTTACCTGGTGCCTGATCTTGCAAGTGATACGCCGAACCGATACCAGATATTCCAGCGCCAACAATCAATACGTCGACGTGTTCGGTTTTCCCTGCAGTGGGGGCGTTAATGGTGTCTGCCTGAGTCATGGGGCCTCCTCGATTGGCTTCTCCATATTGTATGTTCCTGTCCCTCTCGGGTGACCAGTCCAAATTGGCATGGGGCTGCCTAACAATCGCGCAAGCCCACCCCACTATGCTGAGCAACGAACGGGGGTTCTAATGTTCGACCTACTTATTCGCGGGGGCACAGTTGTTGACGGTACTGGTGCGCAGGCACGCGTTGCTGATGTTGCTGTCACAAACGGACGCATTGTGAAAGTTGCAGCCACCATCGTGGGTGAAGCTGCCGAAGAAATAGATGCCACCGGAAAACTTGTCACTCCTGGCTTTATCGATATCCATACTCATTACGACGGCCAAATCAGTTGGGACACATTGCTCGAGCCATCAAGTGGTCACGGCGTTACCACTGTTGTCGTTGGTAACTGTGGAGTTGGTTTTGCACCTGTTCGCCCAGGCCGCGAAGCGTGGCTGGTGCAACTCATGGAAGGCGTGGAAGATATTCCCGGGACTGCACTTCATGAGGGCATCAATTGGGAATGGGAAACGTTCCCCGAATACCTCGACGCCATTGATTCACGGAACTACTCCATGGACATCGCCGCATACGTTCCTCATGGTGCAGTGCGCGGGTATGTCATGGGTGATCGTGGCGCGCGTAATGAAGACGCAACCCCGCAAGACATTGCAGAAATGGCAGCCATCGTGCGCGAAGCGCGTGAAGCCGGAGCTGTCGGTTTCTCTACTAGTCGCACAATGGGACACAAGGCTAAAGACGGCCAACCAGTTCCCGGAACATTTGCAAGCAGCGAAGAACTAAATGCTTTAGCTGATGCATTGATAGCTGGCGGCGGCGGCATTTTTGAAATTGCTCCTGAGGTATTGCCTGATGGCGCTGGTCAGCCCACGATGGGAATGACTGAAGAATTGCAATGGATGGGCGACCTTGCATTGCGTACTGATTTGAAAGTCACGTACCTGTTGCTGCAATACGCAACAATGCCAGACACGTGGAAGCAAGCACTCGACTATTCATCCATGATTATGGACAAGGGCGGATACCTTCGTCCGCAAGTTGCCGCTCGTCCTTTCGGCATGATGGTGTGCTGGGCTGGGTATCACCCGTTTGCAAAGCGTCCTACTTTTATTTCGCTCGCAGCATCGTTGTCACTCGATGAATTGCGTGTCGAGTTGGCAAAGCCATCAGTACGCGCACAAATTTTGTCAGAACCTGATGAGCCAGTGAATACCGCCGTGCAGTTTGATGGTCTTGCTACTGCTCTCGGCATGATCCCCCACCTGGTGTACGCCATGGGTGACAACGTGGATTACGAACCAACACCTGCAATGTCAGTGAAGGCACTTGCAGACACAGCCGGAGTGTCAACATTTGAAATGGCCTATGACTTGCTGAATGAAAACGGCGGCACAGCATCGCTGATGTTCCCCACGTTGAACTATGTCGGCGAAAACCATGATGTCATTTACGAAATGCTCACTCACCCTGCAGCCATCAATGGCCTCAGCGATGGTGGTGCCCATGTCCGCATGATCTGCGATGCATCAATACCTACCTATCTATTGACACACTGGGCACGCGACCGTGAACGCGGGCCAAAGATCAGTATTGAAGAAGCAGTTCGTATTCAAACAACCGCTACTGCCGAAGTAATTGGTCTTTCTGATCGTGGACAAGTTGCAGAGGGTATGCGTGCAGATATCAACATCATCGACTTTGAGAACTTGCGTCTCAATGCACCACATGCCGAAAACGACCTGCCCGCTGGTGGCCGTCGACTTCTGCAATCAGCAGATGGTTACGTGGCAACAATTGTGAATGGTGCAGTTACACGTCGAAATGGTGTCGACACAGGCGCTCGTCCGGGTCGACTCGTTCGCGCCTAAGCATCTATTCGCTCAATCTGCCGCACTTCTTTTGACAATAACGGCAACGACGTTGCCAGAGCAATAATGATTCCGACAACGATCAATGCTTTTGATGCACCCACAAGTCGCGTGAATGGACCTGCAAGGAATAACCCGACAGGCGCAAATGCCAATGATCCGAACGCGTCATAGGAACTGACTCGCGATAACGACTCATCTGGAACATGGGTCTGAAGAGTTGTCATCCAGTTTGCGAACATCAAATCCATTGCAATTCCAGTAGCGAGGGCTGCAACAAATAACACCCACAATGGCAAAGGTATTGCAAGAGCAAATAGCCACAGAGCAGCAACGGGACACACGCCAACACCAAGTAGA
>Ga0194047_10001676_pt1 | contig 13305 bp, 12 predicted proteins | sample JunL225m_MetaG_2_FD_160070 | JGI IMG/M metagenome (GOLD analysis project Ga0194047, IMG submission 160070) | Anoxic zone freshwater microbial communities from boreal shield lake in IISD Experimental Lakes Area, Ontario, Canada - Jun2016-L221-5m | ecosystem: Environmental > Aquatic > Freshwater...
CGTTTACCTGCAGCACCAGCACATTGTAAAACTGCTCCCATTGAAGCGGCCAAACCAGTACAAATAGTAGCAACATCAGGGTTGATCCATTGCATCGTATCATAAATTCCTAACCCTGCATATACAGAACCACCAGGAGAGTTAATATACATTTGAATATCTCTACGTGCATCCATCGAATCAAGGAATAACATTTGAGCCTGAACAATATTTGCAACATAATCGTCAATTGGCATTCCAAGAAAAATAATTCTGTCGGCCATTAACCTTGAAAAAACGTCAATTTCACGGAAGTTCATCGGACGTTCTTCGATAACAGTTCGGGTCATTCCCTGCATCGAACTTTCAATGTAAGCATCAACTTTTAAGCTGCTAATACCTTTATGCTTTATCGCATAATTTCTAAATTCTTTACCATCCATAATTTAAAAGTGTTTAATCAAAAATAATATTTGAAGTGATAGTGACAATTGTTTTGCCAAATAAATATTTGTGACTTTTAGTCGGCATAAACAATAAAGTTTTAATAGAGTTAATTGTTTTAACTAAATGGATTTTAAAAAATATAAATATTATTTGAGTTCAAATTCTGTTTCGCCAATTTTAAATCCTTCAGCAAATAGAGAAGCTTTATATTTTCCTTTTCCAAAAGTTGACCCATTTGTCCAATATACTGTAACCGATTGTGATGCTTGAGTGTATTCGATACTTTTTTTGGTTGAATACATCGATTCTTCTCCTTGGAAAACAAATTTACCTGAACCGGCAGCTTCGTTGTAAATTGTTGTACCATCAGGACCAACAACTTTTAAATAGATATCTTTATTTCCTGCATCGGCAACATAATTCTCAGCAATATTGAAAGTGATTTTTAATTGTTCTAATTGTGAAACTTTGTTGGTCTCTTTTTCCTTACCGTTACTTCTTTTTTTAATTCCGGTTATAAAGATTAAACCGGTTTGAAGTTTGGCTCCGATTGCAACTTTATTTCCAAGTTTTATATTGTTCATCGAGAGATCTTCATTTTTCCTTTTCTCTTTATCTACATCATCACGAAGGCTAGAATTTTCTCTGTTTAGTTTGGAAATATGATTAGATAAGGAATCAATTTGACTTAAATATTTTCTTTTATAATATCTTAATTGATCGATCTCATCTAAAGCTTGGTTTAGTTGCTCACGATTTAACTTACCCTGGCGGAGTAAAGCATCTATCCGGTCTCCGTATTCTTGTAACGAATCGTTCTTCTCTTTTAAAAATGCATCAAGCTGTGAATTACGACCCTTAAACTGATCAAGTTCTTTTCCTGTTTGGTCCAAAACTTTTTCTAAAACATTTTTTATCGAATCGGTTGCATAAAATTTCTCTTCTGTTTTAACTAGTTTTTTATCTGTAGTGAAATAATTGTATACAAAGATTCCATTTAATGCCATCAATATAATGATGACGAATGAAAGTAAAAGATAAACTCTTTTATGTCTGTTATTTGATTGATCCATATTCGTTAGCAAAAATAGTTTTTTTGTTGAGCAAATATTTTTTTTTACCCACATAAATATGGATTCGAATGTTGATTTTCTTTATACATTTGCCCAAAAACTAACATGGAAATTCAGAAAACTATCATAGAAGGAGTTTTGGTTATTAAGCCACAGGTATTTTACGATCCGAGGGGATATTTTTTTGAACCATATAATGCTGATCGATATAAAAGTACCGGAATAGAATTCGATTTTATTCAAGATAATCAATCATTGTCTCAAAAAAATGCACTTAGAGGTTTGCATTTTCAAGCACCACCTTTTGATCAGGGAAAACTTGTTAGAGTTGTAAAAGGAGCTGTAATTGATGTTGTTGTAGATATTAGAAAACATTCGCCAACTTTTGGACACCATTTCAAGTTGGAGTTGAGCGAAAGCAATTTTCTGCAATTATGGATTCCACCAGGTTTTGCTCATGGGTTTGTTACTCTCGAAGACAACACAATTTTTGAATATAAATGCACTAACTATTATAACAAGATGAGTGAAGGTGGGATTAGATGGAACGATGAGGATATTGCGATTAACTGGAATGTATCAGAACCCATCATCTCTGATAAAGACTTAGAACTTCCGCTATTAAGAGATTTTATAAGTCCGTTTTAAGAAGCAAGAAAAGCTGAGGCAATAATCAAGTCTTCAGGTGTTGTTATTTTGATATTCCTGTAATCACCTTCAAATAAATTTATTTTCACTCCTGATATTTCTTCTGCAACACTAGCATCATCAGTGAAATTATAATGCGTTGCTTTTTGATAAGCATCTTTAATGATTGATGATTGAAAAGTTTGAGGAGTTTGAATTAAGAAGTAGTTATTTCGATTAACATTTTTAGATGAACCAGTTATTGTCATCTCTCTAATCGAATCCTTTAGTTTTACTGCTGCAATTGCATTTCCTTTTTGAGATGCAATATCAAATGACTTTTGGATTATTTCTGATGAAATGATTGGCCTTACTCCGTCATGAATTGCAACGATACTTTTGTTTTCAACTTTTTGCAAACCGTTTAAAACTGAGTGGAACCGAGTTTCTCCACCTTCAACCAAAATATGATTTATTGAAAATGAATATTGAAGTAATATTTTTTTCCAATCTTCCATGTTTGAAGCAGGCAAGACTACAATGATTTCAATTCCTTGTATCTTATGAAAAGCTTCGATGGTATGCATTAATACAGGCTTTTCCTTTAATGGTAGAAACTGTTTTGGTATACCGGATTCCATGCGTTTTCCGTTGCCACCGGCAACAATAAGAGCATATTTTTTAGTAAGGTCGAGTTGCATTTTATTGCCCAAAAACTGATTATTAGATAATCAGCATTGCATCGCCATAAGCCATGAATTTATATTTTTTCTTAAGAGCTTCTTCATAAGCTTCCATCAAAAAATCATAACCGGCAAATGCAGCACTCATCATCATCAATGTAGATTCAGGTGGGTGAAAGTTTGTTACCATTGTATTGGCAATCCTGAAATCATAATGAGGAGCAATAAATTTATCAGTCCAACCGCTTCCGGGATTTAGTCTGTTTGTAGATGAAACCGATGATTCAATTGCTCTGATAACAGATGAACCAACAGCACAAATTTTACGTTTTTCATCTAAAGCATTATTTACGATTTTAGCTGTATCAGGAGGCATCTCAAAATATTCAGAGTCCATTTTGTGCTTGGTAAGATCCTCAACTTCCACAGGACGAAAAGCTCCTAAACCATTATGTAAAGTACATTCAGCAAAATTTATCCCTTTAATTTCCAAGCGCATCATTAGCTCTTTGGTAAAATGTAAACCGGCACTAGGAGGAGAAACAGCACCAACTTTTTGAGCAAATATTGTTTGAAATCTTTCTTTATCAGCCTTTTCAACAGGTCTATTCAAATATCGTGGAATAGGCATTTCTCCTAATCTGTCAATAATTTTCCAAAGTTCTTCATCGGTACCGTCAAACAAAAAACGAATTGTTCTACCGCGAGAAGTGGTATTATCTACAACCTCTGCAACCAAAGAATCATCGCCAAAATATAATTTATTTCCAACACGAATTTTTCTTGCAGGGTCAACTAAAACATCCCATAATTTCATTTCCTTATTCAATTCACGAAGTAGGAAAACTTCAATTTTGGCACCGGTTTTTTCTTTACAACCGTATAGTCTTGCAGGGAAAACCTTGGTATTATTTAAAATGAAAACATCTTTATCATTAAAATATTTTAGGATATCGTTAAAATGCTTATGCTCGATTTTTTGTTTTTTTCTGTCGAGCACCATTAATTTCGAATCGTGTCTTACATCAGCAGGGTGTTTTGCAATAAGGCTGTCGCTAAAGTTGAATTTAAATTGGGATAATTTCATTTATGATTTTTATGATTAATTGCTTAAGTGATAATGAGATTGATGCACACCTCAGCCTAAAATACGTAAAATTTTGAAGGGCGAAAATACAATTATTTAAGCATTTGTCAACTACTGATTTTAGGACAAAAAAAAGCCTTCCCATTTTGAGAAGGCTTTTTAAATATTGTTTATTAAAAATTATTTGATAGCTCCTTGAAAAGCAGGGTTACTCCACATTTTCATAAACTCCACATCATCTTTAGCCATGTTACGAACATCTGCATTCAATTGAATTGAGCGTGTAAGGTTAGCAGCTGTTTCGTCAGAGTTGTTTGCACGTGCTGAAGCTACAGCTCTTAAATAATAGCAACTCCAATCTTTTGATTCAGGTTTCAAGTTGTCAAGTATTGTTTTACAACCGTCAGTATTTCCGTTTAATAATTCAGCTAGAGCAGCATTAAAATCTTTTACACCTGATTTATTCAAATTGTTAATAGCTTCAGAGTAGTTTCCTTTTTTAATGTTTAGAACACCTAAGTTATAATTAACATCTATGCCTTTGCTTTCAGCTGCTTTATATGCTTTTTCTGCTTTAGCATAATCACCTTTTGATTTGTATACAATTCCCATATTTGCACTAACTACACCATTTTCAGGAGAAAGTGAATTTGCTTTTTCTAAGTTAGTCATTGCATTTGTATAGTCGTTAGAACTTAAGTATACAGTAGCAAGATCATTGTATCCTCTCCAATCGTTTGGAAGTTTAGCGATAAATGAATTATAGATTGCAATTTTTTGAGCGTTATCAGTAATAATTGAAGCAAGATGTAAAAGCTCAATATCGTTCAATTGATCAAGAGTTGGCATTAACGCTTTTAATTCATCATCTGTTTTTAATGGAGTTTGACCTTTAACAACAAGTTCTGATCTGCGTAATGGTGGAAGCAAAGTGTTTTTTGTAGCAGCATAAAATTTCTTAAAATCTTTTCTGATTCTTGCTTCTTTTTCATCATCATTAGGTGTGCTTTTAATCATTGCAAGTACAGCATCTTTATCTGCATGAGTAGAAGCCTCGATTGCTTTGATATATCCAGCCCAATCTTCAGAAAGTGTAAATCCTCTAGACATGTTTGAATCGTTGGCTTCAGTGAAACCAAGTTTTTTAAGTTCTTTTTTAAAATAATTAAAAGAAGACTCTTCACGTCCTTTCGATAAGTTTTCGTTTCTTTTTAATTCTCCGTCTGGAGATGCAAAAGCATTTATTGAAATCCCTTTTACAGCCCAAGTTTTATCAGATATTAAAAGTTTTTTCAACTCTTCGATTTGTTTTTTATTATCAAATAATTTTGCGATTTTAAAATTAGGATTGAATTTATCTTTGTCGATTAAGAAATAAACATTCACTGATTTACTAGCAGTACTAGCAGTATATGGTGTACCATCTCCGGAAACTAATTCGGATGGTTTAGCCATTAAAGAAGTAGCCATTGTTCCTTCAGCCAGAGCCTTTGGTGCAATTGCAATTTTCCCTTTTGCTGCTTCTAAAGTTTTATATTCAGCTCCCATTTTTACAGCGAAAGAAGGATATAAAGTACTTCTTTTCATGTCGGGAGTGTAAGCGATTTTATCACTGAAGTTAATTTTACCACCAGTTTTTGAACTCACTTTAAAGTCAACATTTTCTAATACAGCTTCGCCACCAATTGTGATAGCTTTTAAAAGTACATCACCTTTTGGTGTTCTTAAATAAGGCTGAAACTGTACGTTAGCCTTAGGATTGATTGATTTTTCCGGAACGGTTGCACTCATGTTAATTTGTACTGAATCGCCCTTCATTTCCAGTGGATTTGGAGCTACCGTGTAGTTGTTGTTCAGCATATTCGTGTTCACACTACATGAACTGATAAATACTACCGAAATAAACAGAACGTAATAAAAAATCTGACTGATATGTCTCATAATAAATATATTTTTGTGGTGCAATTATATAGTATTTTAATAATATCGCCTACAGTTTAATAATTTTTTTATAGTGTATATCGTCAAAATTAAAGGCAAGGCTAAAATACCTGATTACGTGCAGTTACGTGATGACAATTTTACGTTGATTGCCTATTTCCGTACCGACAGGCCTGAAAGAGCACTCGATAAATGTGGTCTTTTAGACAAGCAACATCGGATACTTGCAATTATTGAAGAAATACCTTTTGGTAAAATCAAAAAGATAGACTTATGATGGAAAATAATATTGTAATAGACCTAACGGATGTTTCTGTGTTTCAGGGACACAACCTTATTCTCTCTGATGTAGATATTAAAATTAAACGTGGAGAGTTTGTTTATCTTATAGGACAAACAGGAAGTGGTAAATCTAGCCTGTTGAAAACTTTATACGGGGAACTGTTTTTAGAAAAAGGTTCCGGAAATATTGCTGATTTTGATCTTACTACATTAACTCCTAAACAGGTTCCTTTTTTAAGAAGAAAACTTGGAATTGTATTTCAAGATTTTCAGTTGCTTACTGATAGAAGTGTATTTGATAATTTACATTTTGTTTTGGAGGCAACTGGTTGGACAAATGAAGTTGATATGAAAGTAAGGATTAATGAAGTGTTTGAAGAAGTTGGACTTTCCACCAAAGGTTTTAAAATGCCACATGAATTAAGTGGTGGAGAACAGCAAAGAGTTGTAATTGCTCGGGCATTATTAAATCGACCTGAAATAATACTTGCAGATGAGCCAACAGGAAATCTTGATCCAAAAGTTAGCGATGATATTATGAATCTGTTGATTCAAATTAGCCAAAGAGATGCTTCAGTTTTAATGGCTACCCATGATTATCGTATTATTCAAAAATTTCCCGGTAGGATTTTAAAATGCGAAAATGGAACTGTAAAAGAAACGGCTTCAGTGAGTGCTGTTTAAATTTATTGTTTTAAGGTTTCAATTAGGAGGGTCGCGTTTGAACGATTTTCAAATTGAGATTTAAGTTGAACTTCTCGTTTTTGAATTTCTTTTTCATCAAATGTTTGAGTCATTATTTCCTTGATCGTTTCCTTAAATTCGTTTGCTTTGTTTGAAATGATGCATAAGTTTTCCAAACCTGTATTTCGCACCATCATATCATTTGCAATCACAAATCTTCCCTGAAACAATACATTGATTAACTTAAGTTTGATACCGGTGTTTTGAAATGTTGGCAATATATTTATCTGTGCTTTTTGTATCAACTCATTTATTTGTTCTGTTGAAATATGCTCAAATAATTTGATATGAGGTTTTCCTTCGACAGCTTTTTTTAAAGCAGCAGATGGTTTATCACCAGCTATGAAAAGAGGAATGTTTAGATCATTAAAAACTTTTTCAACTAAAAATCGAGCAGCTTCATCATTTTCACCAACACTTAATTTTCCATGGTATAAGCAATAATTACCACTACCAGAAATACTGGTTACATTTTCGTTTGGATGAAATGCTGCTATATATTTTACATGTTTAAAATGTTGATTCAAATATTTTTCATCATTGTGTGAAATGGCTAAGATCAAGTTAGCATGCTTTAAAACATTCTCATATGTTTTTAACCTCGAAGCTTCTTTGCTAAAAAAATATTTCTTAAAATAATTGCTTTCAACTTCTTCCAACTTAGCATAATATTCGTGTTCTATATTATGCATCCTTACAATTTTATGTCGGCTTTTCAACTTAGGATGATCGAGAAAATAGCAAGTATGCAAACCCTCAAATAATATTGGTGAGTTATCTTTTAATAAGTTTTCAAGAAGCGATTCATCTTTTCGGGTTGAAACAATATAAGGTAACGAACCGATAAATGGATTTACAAAAGTTCTGCGTTCGTAATAGTAAACCTTTTCACAAAATTTATTAAGTTCAGATGTTGGTTTTCTTCCGTATTCAAAAGCATGCAGTGTGATTTTAATACCGAGTTCATGCAACGCTTTCAGTTTGTAAAACACATCTATTACACCACCATAATTTGGAGGGTATGGATTGTCGAATGAAACAATATGAATTTTATTTACAGACATCAGCATAAATTTTTAAAAGTTTTTTCTCTTCGTTTTGCCAGTTGAAAAATTCTTTTGCTTTCAAACATTCTTCTTGCATTTTTTTGTAAAGAGTTTCATCCTGCAAAAGTAAATTTATAGAATGAATAATTTGCGGCACATCACAATCGCAAAGCAATGCAACGTTAAACTGAGAATTTATATTTTCATATTCAGGAAAAGGAGCACAGATTTGTGGAATGCCTGCATGTATATAATCGAAAAATTTATTGGCTAATGAATAGTAATAACTTAAGCCTTTATTTTCTAAAATATTTATTCCTATAGTTGCCTTTTCTGTCAATATTTTTAATTCATCTGGTTTTAAATAGCCTAAAAATCTCACTTTGCTGTCGACTTTAAAATTAATAGCCAGTTGTTTCAGTTTCTCAGAAAGTAATCCATCACCTGCTATCCAAAATTCTGCTTCAATATTTTTCATGGCTTCAATCAGCTGTTCCAAACCTCGAGCTTCGTTTAAATCGCCTTGGTAGAGAATGATTTTTTCGGGTGATGATTTGATAATTTGATGATTTGATAATGTTGATACATTTCGAATTACTTCAAAGTTTTTATGATATTTTTTTGTGAAGATTTCCGCTAAACTATCGCCAACGGTATAGGCTGCATTAACTTGTGGAATGCAGAGTTTTGCAACTGTTTCCCAAATAGTTTTTATTAACTTTCGATTTGTTACTTCAGGAACTTCCGTAAAATATTCATGAGCATCAAACACTATTTTTTTACTTCTGATTTTTGAAACCAAAATGCAAGGGAAAATAGTATCCAGGTCAACTGAAGAAATTACATCAACACGTTTAAATAACAGGTAAAAAAATAAGCGAAAATTGTATTCGATATAAAAAAATTTTCCTTTTTGGAAGATACAATGTAAACGCTTTTGGCGGTAACTTTTTTTTGTAAGTGGAATGGAATGTTTTTTTAACCTACCAACAAGTTCGATTTCGTAATTTGCATTTGCAAGAGTGTTGCAAATCCTTTCCATTCGCTGGTCGTAGCTTAAATCATTTGTAACCGTAAAAATTATTTTCTTCAATTTTTCCACTCCAGATGTTGAGATGAGTTATAATGTAATTTATCGCTATCAAGTAAAAATCTTACGGTTTCAATTATTTTTTCTTCCTTTTCTTCTACTATCGAATCGACTAATTCTTGCAAGCTTGTTTTTTTTATGATGACAATTGTTTTTATTTTTTCAATCAACCCTTCAAATTCATCATCGTTCATTCCAAGTTTTCTTCTTTCCAAACATACATCGCACACACCACAATCTGTTCCACCAAATTCATCAAAATATTCTAATAACTTTTTGCTTCTACATATGCTTGTGTTTTTTGCATACGAAATCATTGCATTAAGTTTTGTAGTTGCTGTTTCTTTTCGTTTTTTTAGCAGAGCTTTATTAAAGGAGATGTTTGCTGCGTCAGCTCTTACAGAAGTAAATGTTATTTGTGGTAGTTCTTTTTGTTTTTGATAATCGATCACTTGAAGCTGATGCAATTTATCCAAAAATGAAACCACCAATTCTGATTCTTTTTTTATTCGTTGAGCTAATAATTTTTCATTGATGATGATGAATTGATCGAACACACCTCCATAACTTCGTAATAATAATTTGATGAAATCATCATAGGTTGGATGTTCAACCTGAAACTTATACAACTCTTCCTGACTCAGAAGAAATTTTATTTTTGAAGGCTCATAAAAACCATCGCTCAAAGTGATGAGATCGCATTGCTCTAAAATTTTTAAAGAAGGATAAGCGATTGTTGCAACGATGTTAAATTTCTTGCAAAAATCGGCAATGTCAAAATTAAAACTTCTGTCAACATCAGCACCAATAGGCATCGAGTAATAATTACATAAAGCCTGATACACTCTTTTGATTTCTGTTTCTTCAGGAAAACTTAATTCCAATCTGTGTTGAGCTTCTAATTCATCCGTTTGATTGAAAAGTAAAACGCAATACGATTTTTGCTCATCTCTTCCTGCACGACCTGCTTCCTGATAATAAGATTCTAGCGACTCAGGCATTTCATAATGTATCACCAAACGCACATCCGGCTTATCTATTCCCATACCGAAGGCATTTGTACAAACCATCACACGAATTTTATTTTGTGTCCAATCGTCTTGTTTTTTTACTCGTAAAGCATAAGGCAAGCCGGCATGATAATAATCTGCACGTTCCCGATTTTGAGTAAGCATCATAGCAATTTCCTGAGTCTTTCTGCGATTGCGCACATAAACCAAAACGGTTCCTTTAACTTTTGAAATGATGGTGAGTAATCGTTTATTTTTATCTTCAAACGTATTTACTACATATGATAAATTGCTTCGCTCAAAACTTTTGATATAAACATTTGGCTTCGCAAAATTAAGTTGGTGCTGAATGTCTTTTATTACATCGGGTGTTGCTGTTGCAGTAAGCGCAAGGATGGGAACATTTTTTAGAATGGATTTTATTTCGGCAATTTGTAAATACTCTGGACGGAAATCATAACCCCATTGCGAAATACAATGTGCTTCATCAACGGCTAAAAGATTTACATTCATTTGCGAAATTCGTGCTCGCACCATCTCACTTTTTAAACGTTCGGGCGAGAGGTATAAAAATTTTATATCGCCATGAATGCAATTATCAAGCGTGATATTTATTTCTCTGAAACTCATTCCCGAATAAATTGCCACAGCTTTAATATCACGTTTGTTCAGGTTCTCCACCTGATCTTTCATCAAGGCAATGAGCGGAGAAACCACAATACAAATACCATCTTTCATCAATGCCGGAACCTGAAAGCAAATTGATTTTCCTCCACCGGTTGGCAGCAAAGCAAGCGTATCTTTTCCTTGTAAAATTGATTCAATAATTTCTACCTGCAAAGGACGAAACTCTTTGTAGCCCCAATATTGATGTAGTATTTCGTTTGGGTTCAAATTGATGAAAGATGAAAATCAAATCTAATAGACTGAATCGACAATCTCAAATCAAACAATAACCCCATCTCTAATTGTCAACTTTCTATCGGCACGATTTGCCAGTTCTTCATTATGTGTAACGATCACAAATGTTTGTTGAAACTCTTCTCTCAATTTAAAAAATAAGTCGTGTAATTCGAGTGCGTTATGCGAATCTAAATTTCCTGAAGGTTCATCAGCCAAAACCACCGAAGGGTTATTGATCAAGGCTCTTGCAACTGCAACACGTTGTTGTTCTCCACCCGAAAGTTCCGAAGGATTGTGATGCATTCTGTCAGACAATTTTAAATAATCCAATAATTCTTTTGCACTTTTTTCAATTTCACTTTTTGGTTTTTTAGAGATCCATCCCGGCATACACACATTTTCTAAAGCGGTAAATTCTGGCAACAATTGATGAAACTGAAAAACAAAACCAATATGCTTGTTTCTGAAATCAGCAAGCTCACGGGCTTTCATCTTTGTCAACTCTTTTCCATCTATCAATACACTTCCACTCTCTGGTTTATCAAGGGTTCCTATGATTTGAAGTAAAGTGGTTTTTCCTGCACCGCTGGCTCCAACAATTGAAACAATTTCACCTTTAGCAATAAAAAGATCAATGCCTTTTAACACCTTGAGGTTATTATATGATTTGGTGATTTGGTTGGTTTGGATCATGCTATTTTATTTCTTTTATCCTGAAAACTTTATAGTCGAAGTACCTATCAATAGTATCAACAACAAAGAGATTATAAACATCCACTTCTCTTTCGTATTTCAAAGTTAACAATACATCATTTATTTTAAATATTGAATCGGAAGTGTTTGTCTGGCAACTTGAAAATCCATTCAGATTATCTTTTTTGATATAAACTGCCAATGGAAAATAGGGGTCGTTATTTATTGCAATTATTTTATCAGTTTTATGCAGGTCGTTTCTATAATGATTAAAAAATTCTCTCAGATGAGCATCATCTTCTTTGTAAATATGGTCATTGATAATGGTTGTAAAAGGGACATAACAAAGTACAAGAAATAAACCCCAGGTCATAATTTGGTGAGGCAACTCGGTTATTGTTTCAAATAATATTGCTAATGCAATTCCGATTACAAATGCAAAAAGTGGAAATAACGGAGCGTCATACCAAGGTGTTTTTGTTTGTGAAAAAGCTAGTATTAGTGATATACTTAAAATTGCATAAGAAGCGATTAAACCTGAAGTTTTGAGGATTGATTTTTTAGAAAAAATAAGAGATAAAATTGCAACAGGAAGAATAAGTACCCAAGGCATACATCTTTTGTTAATGAGCATTTCGGCATAATATCCGTAAAAGGGTACAAAGCCGGGATTGATGAATTCCTGTTGATGCAATCTGCCTCCAAATTCAAATTTTACCACTTGTTCAAAATATCCCGGATCAAGAATTTCACGTAAAACATAATAGCCGGGAACAAGTAAAATAAATATTGCCAATCCAAAATAAAATTTCCGATTTTGAAAAATCATTTTAATTTTTTTATCAATAATTGCCCAAACCAAAAGACCCGGTAAAGCTGTTAATCCTCCAATCCCTTTTGTTAAACAGGCAAAACTTAGAAACAGAGCAGTTAGAAAAAGTGCTTTGTTTTGAGTTCGAATATTCTCTGAAGTGGCAAAAACTATAAATGATAACACATACAATAAAATCCAAAAAGCCAAAATGGAATCGGTGTCACCGGTTCGGGCAATATGTTCGCCCATATACCCAGTACTACTGCATAAAATTAACGAGGCAATAAATCCTCCTTTCGAATTTTTTAGATAAGAGGAGATGAAGAAAAATAATAATAAAACAGTTGCAAAAGCAAAAGTTGCAGAAGCAAATCTTATCCCTAATTCGTTTAATCCGAATACTTTCACACAAACACTCATGCACCAAATTGCTAATGGAGGTTTAGAATTATATCGGTCGGGTTCTCCTTTTAAATATACTACAACAGGATTTTTGTGTTCAATCATTTCCTGTGCATTTAGCCCGTATGATGCCTCATCCCACCAGCGCAAGCTTAATTTATCGAGCTGATTAAATATAGTGAAATAAGCAATGATGCATATTGCTATTAATTTTAACCAGAATATTTTGTTATCGGCAATCACCATAAATTTATATCGCAAGATTAATCATTTGAGCAAAAAAACAGCATTGAAATTTTTTAACCTATTTAGTTTTCAATATTGAATTTGCATAGAATTATTTTCTAAAAGAATTTTCATAATTACTTCAAACAAAACATAATTAAAATCATTACCAAAACTCATTTATTATTCTATTTTCGCACGAAAAATTTAACAAAATGAATATTCACGAATATCAAGCAAAACAAATATTAAAATCATT
>Ga0194047_10001680_pt1 | contig 13291 bp, 11 predicted proteins | sample JunL225m_MetaG_2_FD_160070 | JGI IMG/M metagenome (GOLD analysis project Ga0194047, IMG submission 160070) | Anoxic zone freshwater microbial communities from boreal shield lake in IISD Experimental Lakes Area, Ontario, Canada - Jun2016-L221-5m | ecosystem: Environmental > Aquatic > Freshwater...
AGTGCTAAAAAATCTATAGAAGATATATGCAAAAAACTTTGCCAAGAATATGGCCGAGATGGAGACATTAATTTAACCTTGGAAAACATTGAGATACCTATTGAAGAAAAAACATTTTTATATCTGATCGAAGAGCTTATTTACAATGCAATTAAATTTAACGAAAAGGGCTGTAAAATTGAAATAAACATGTTTGAACAAGAAGGTTCATCTGTTATCAAAATTAAAGATTTTGGACAAGGGTTTATACTTACATCCATGGATGAAATTCAGCCAATCAGAAAGTTTTCATCGCAAAAAGAACTACCCGGGTTGGGCTTAGGATTAAGCAATGTGAAAAGAATTATTGAAAAACTATATGGTTTGTTCTCTGTTGAAACAAAACCGAATGAAGGAACAGCCATAACTATACTATTTAATAAAAATAATCCAGTCAAATTATGAAAATAATACACGAGAACGCACATTTATCTGATTCAAAAGTATTGGTAATCGAAGACTACACACCTTTGCGGAATTCATTAAAGGAACTGATTGCTATGCACTATAAAGTAAGGGTTGCTAAAAACACTAAAGACGCCAAGTTGTTAATAGATGAAGAAAAGCCAGACCTTATTATTTCAGATGTAATGTTGCCGGACCAAGATGGTTTTCAATTTATAAAAATATTAAAAACCGACCCGAGATATTCATTAATTCCTGTCATATTTTTAACTGCATTATCTGATGAAAATAATTTATTGTCGGGGTTTGATTCGGGAGGGGTGGATTATGTTACAAAACCTTTTAAAAAGAATGAATTGTTAGCTCGTATGCAAGCAGTATTAAGTTTTGGAAAAAATTTAAAAAGTCATATTGAAATCAACCTTTTCAAGAAAGGTGAGGAAGATGATTCGTTTCAATCTACTGATAAAAAATTTGAAAGAATTGTGCTGGATTATATCAACTCACACTTTGATAATCCTGGATTATGCCTTCCTGAAATCGCTCTGTACTTAAATACAAGCGTTTCGAGCTTAGAAAGAAATTTCAAAAGAATACTTGGTATGACATTAGCGTTATATTTAAAACGCTATCGGTTAACGCGAGCTGAAATAATGATCAAACAAGGGTTGGGAAATGTTAACGATATATCATACTTGTGCGGATTTTCAACTCAACAATATTTCAGTAAATGTTTTAAAGAACATTTTGGCGAACCCCCATTATTATATAAAAGTAAATGGACTAACCAAACAGGTAAAAGCTAAACTTTTTTTACTTTACTACGCTTCCTGCTTCAATCTCGTTTTCGGGAGAAACAATAAATAGTTTTCCGAAATCATTTCCAGCCATCAACAACATTCCTTGTGATTCAATTCCGCGAATTTTTCGTGGGGCTAAATTAGCAACTACTGTAACGTTTTTACCTATTAGTTCTTCGGGTTTGTAATACTCGGCAATACCCGATAAAATGGTGCGTTTCTCGAATCCTAAATCAACAATAAGTTTTAATAACTTATCGGCTTTTGCAACTTTTTCGGCTTCTAAAATTTTCCCTACACGTAAATCCAATTTGTCAAAATCTTCATACGAAATATCTGCTTTTACTTCGTTAATGTTTTTAGCTTCTGGCTTCTGGCTATTAGCTGTTTTTATCGCTTCAAGTCTGTCCAATTGTTTTTGAATTTCCTCGTCTTCAACCTGCTTGTATAAAATTTCGGTTTTGTTTAATAGATGCCCTTTTTGCAAGAGTATTGGACGCATTAATTCGTTCCAACTTAAATCCTGTTTATTCAGCATTGCTTTTAGCTTTTTTGATGTGTGTGGCAAAAACACATCGGCAGCAATGGCAAGCTTAGCGCATATTTGCAGAGCATCAAACATAATTCTTTTTACTTGCTCCGCATCTGTTTTTACCAATTTCCAAGGTTCGCAGTCGGCTAAATATTTATTTCCTGAACGTGCAACATTTATAAAATCAGCAAGCGCATCACGCAATTTAATTGCGGTTAAATTCTCATTCATTTGATTTAAGCTTTTTGTGATTTCATCAAATGCATTTTGTTGTGCTTCTTTTAATTTTTCATCGTGAAGTTCAACATTCCCTTCAGGAACAATTCCTTCATAAAATTTTTCACTCAACACTAGAACACGATTTACAAAATTGCCGAAAATGCTTACCAACTCACTGTTTACACGTGTTTGATAATCTTTCCAGGTAAACTCACTGTCTTTGGTTTCTGGGGCAATAGATGTTAATACATAACGCAATTCATCTTGGCGATTAGGAAAATCAATCAAATATTCGTGTAACCAAACTGCCCAGTTTCTAGATGTAGAAATTTTATCTCCTTCAAGGTTTAAAAATTCGTTTGCAGGAACATTTGTAGGAAGAATATATTTTCCATGTGTCATCAGCATCATCGGAAAAATGATGGCATGAAAAACAATATTGTCTTTGCCTATAAAATGTATTAATGCTGTTTCGTCATTCTGCCACCAATCGGAAAAAGCCGCTGGCTGTTGGCTGTTGGCTGTTGGCAAAGAATTAGAATTAGCCAAAGGCTGAAGGCTAGAAGCTAAATATTCCTTAGTTGCCGAAATATATCCAATTGGTGCATCAAACCACACATATAAAACTTTTCCAGTTGCATCTTTCAAAGGAACAGGAACACCCCAATCCAAATCACGTGTCATTGCACGAGGTTGCAAACCTTCTGTTAACCAACTACTGCATTGGCCTTTAATATTTGATTTCCATGAATCAAAACGTTTGATATAATTTTTAAACTGTTCTGATTTTTGAATTGTATCCATCGGTAAAAACCAATTTTTTGTTTCTTTCAAAACAGGTTTCTCTCCGCTTAAAGTTGATTTAGGATTTATCAAATCTGTTGCATTCAATGATGTTCCGCATTTCTCACATTGATCTCCGTAAGCACTTGTATTTCCGCAACGCGGACAAGTTCCAGTAATATATCTGTCGGCTAAAAATTGCTTTGCACTTTCGTCATAATATTGCTTGGTGGTTTCTTCTTTAAAAACATTTTTATCATACAATGTTTTAAAAAATTCTTGTGCAGTTTCATGGTGTGTTGTTGATGATGTTCTTCCGTAGTAGGTGAAATCAATTCCAAATTCTGCGAATGAAATTTTCATCATTTCGTGATATTTATCTACCACTTGTTGTGGTGTTATCTCCTCTTTTTTTGCCTTGATGGTAATAGGAACCCCGTGTTCATCACTTCCGCAAATAAAAAGAACTTCTTTGCCTATAGCCTTTAAGTACCTTGTATATATATCAGCAGGCAAATAGCAACCTGCCAGATGCCCGATATGAACTGGCCCATTAGCGTATGGAAGTGCTGCGGTAATTAAATATCTTTTTGGAGTTGTCATGTTATTAGAAAAAACAATACGAAATTTTAGCTGTATTAAATGGATCCTGCTGCAGTTCCGGCAATATACCCTGTTGTCCAGGCTGCCTGAAAATTAAACCCTCCTGTAACACCATCAATATCTAATACTTCTCCCGCAAAATGCAAGCCTTTTACTTTTTTGCTTTGCATCGATTTGAAATCAATTTCATTTAATGAAACACCTCCACAAGTAACGAACTCTTCTTTGAATGTTGTCTTTCCTAAAATCTGATAAGTGTCAAATAAAATATTTTTTGCCAATGCGTTTATTTCTTCTTTTGACACTTCTGCCCAATTTTTATTTTCGTCAATTGCCGACTTATCTAATAAAAATTTAGTTAAACGAGTTGGTAATTTAAATGGTAATAGTTTTCCTACTTGCTTGGTTGGGTTAGCCGCCTTAATGTTAAATAATTCTTGGCGTAGAGCGTCTTCCTTTTTTTCATGAAGCCAATTTACTTGGATACTGAAATCATATTCTCTATCAGCTAATTTTCTCGCACCTATAGAAGAAAGCTTTAAAACTGCAGGGCCACTTAACCCCCAATGAGTTATTAAAACAGGGCCCGAACATTCAAGTTTTGCATCAGGAATTCGAACCTTTGCCGGATCAACTGATAGCCCCATTAAATCAACAATTGGGTTGTTGGGAATGTTAAAAGTAAATAATGAAGGAACAGGATCTACAATCTCATGGCCAATATTTTTAAGCCACTTCAACCCATCTTCTTTAGGGCCTCCTCCGGTTGCAACAATTATTTTATCGCAAAATAATTTATCTCCTGTTTTTAAAACAATATCAAAGCCCCCGTGAAATGATGGTATAATATCCTTCACTTCTGTTTCTGTTTCGATAACAACTTTGTTTTTATTTGCCTCCTTTAGTAAACAATCAATAATAGTTTGTGAGCTATCCGATACAGGAAAAACACGATTGTCTTCTTCAATTTTTAGCTTTACTTTTCTATCTTCAAACCACTTCATTGTATCTGTAGTATTGAATTTTGTGAACGCGCTTCTTAACTGCTTATCACCACGAGGATAGCTTTGGCAAAGTGTTTTTATATCCGAACAAGCGTTTGTTACATTGCATCTTTCTCCCCCTGAGACTTTAACTTTTTGCAAAAGTTTGGAAGACTTTTCCAACAATATAACTTCATTCTTACCGCCAGCAGCAGCATGAATAGCAGCAAAAAAACCCGCTGCCCCTCCTCCTATTACAACAATTTTCATCCTTGGTATTTAATCAACTAATATGCGAATTTAAATAATTCTACGACATGGTTGGTATAGTCGCTTGTATTTTGATTCATCTTTAGTATGTTTACCAACAAAGCAATCAAAAAAATTGGATAGTTTCTGGGATTTGTTTAAGCCTGAAGAGCTTGTTAGATATGGGGGTTTAGCCTTAGTGTTAATTATTATTTTCGTTGAGAATGGTATCTTTTTTGGCTTTTTTTTACCTGGAGATTCTTTGCTCTTTACTGCAGGATTGCTTTGCTTTCCAAGTGTTGGAGTCTTAACTGTTGATCTTTCAACGTTAATCTTAACGATTGGCATAGCTGCTTTTTTGGGATATTATGCCGGATATTTATTTGGTTATAAAACTGGTCAGGCTTTATACAAACGAGAGGATTCTCTTTTTTTTAAGAAAAAATACATTTACACGGCTGAAACTTTTTATAAAAAATATGGTGGCAAAGCTCTGATTTTAGGTAGATTCTTGCCAATTGTTAGAACCTTTGCTCCGATACTTGCAGGTATTGTTAAGGTAGACCCAAAAATTTTCTTGTTGTATAACCTTATTGGTGCCATCCTTTGGCCAAGCATTGTAGTTTCTGCAGGTTATTATGTTGGAAGTGTTTTCCCAAAAGCATTAAACTATCTCGATTTTATAGTAATTGGGTTTATTGTGGTTACCGCTATTCCAGTGATTAACAATTACCGAGATCAATCAAAAGGTAAAAAAGAAAACTTATCAGAGAAATAATTCTTTCGCTTTTTTTGCTGGAAATAATGATGTAATCCAACCCAAAAACAATACAGTTATAAAAACTAAAAATACATCGTTCATTTTTAGTTTTACGGGATAGTGATCAACCGTAAAACTTTCAGCCCCTCCAATTTTAACAAGTCCAAATTTTTCCTGTATGTAACATATCCCGATACCTAAAACGATCCCGATTATACATCCTGTAAATGCAATAAAAACACCTTCGTACTTAAAAATTGCTGCTGCTTGATTTCTTGTTAACCCCAAACTGGAAAGGATTTGCAGGTCACGCTTTTTTTCCATTACCAAAATATACAACGACCCGATTGTGTTGCTTGCTGCAACAAATAGAATAAAAAGCAATATTAAAAAGCTGACCGCTTTTTCCGATTTCATAACTTTAAAAAAAGCATCTCGTTGTTCAAAACGATTTTGAACAATAAATTCATCACCAAGCAGAATCTGAATTTTTTCCTTTACTTCATCCATTGATGCTCCATCGTTTATTCGAATATCCAATGAAGAGATATCGCTTTCTCTGCTTAACAAACGTTGTACAAAACGCAAAGGGACTATTACGTATTTATTATCAACTTCTTCTTGAACACTAAAAATTCCAACAGGTGAAATTGCTGCTTTTGAAAAAGAGTTTTCTGGTTGCAACACATCTGTAACACCTCGTTTGGGAACATAAATATTCAGTCGATTAAAAATATCATTGGGATCAACTGAAAGCTGGTATGCTATTCCTTGTCCAACAATTGCAAAGTTGGTGTCTCCAAGTTGTAATAACTGAATTCCTGCAACTATTGAACTATCTAGATTTGTTACGCTACTAAAGCTTTCGTCAACACCTTTAATAATAGCAATATTTTGTCGTTCGCCATATTTCAACAATGCATTTTCTTCTAATACTTCTGCTATTTTCCATACACCATCAATTTTTTTAATTGCAGTAATATCAATTTTTTTAACATCAAAAACTTTACCTTTTGCTGCTGTAATTTTGATATCAGAATCAAATTTATTATACATGTCAATGAATAAACTTTCGAAACCATTAAACACAGATAACACAATAAGTAAAGCTGCTGCACCTACCGTATATCCTAATAATGAAATGCCTGAGATTATTGTGATGAGATTAAATGAACCTCCGCTTTTACGTGAAAAGAAATAGCGTCTAGCAATGTTAAATGAGAGGTTCATATTTCAAAATAAATCATTTCATGCAACTTATTCATGTATTAATTTTTTGTATAATAGTTTGGTCATAAAAAATCCCGATTCAATGAATCAGGATTTTTAGGTATACAATAGTATCTATAATTTATTTATTTCTGCTTTCTCTAATTTTATGTATTGCATAGGCAACTCCACTTGATGCAAGCAAAAGTGTTTGTTGGTCTATAGGTGCACAAGTATCACAAACTCCTGGGCTGCTAAAGCCGGGTACAGTTTGAGCAAATATTAGTTGTGGTAACACAAACAATACAAGAGTGAAAAATAAATTGATTAAGGGCTTAAACATATTCATTGACTTTGGGTACAAATATAGAAGAATAAGTATGTAAAATGCAAATAGTGACAATAATCATTGTTATAAACCTTCCATAGCAGTTCATTGCACAGCAATTATGATAAGAGTTACAAAAATTTTTTGCTTCGAAGCTGCTCACCTGCTTGCTGGTTATAATGGTCTGTGTAAGAATATTCACGGTCATTCATACCGGCTCCACGTTACAATTAAAGGTGAGCCAATTTGCGATGAAACAAACCCTCACGATGGAATGGTTATCGAATTTTCTGTGCTGAAAAATATTGTAAACGAACTTATAATTACGCCTTATGATCATGCGCTAATTTTACCAAATCGTGCAAATAAAGATATTATGAAGGTTATGATTGAAACAGAAAACAAAACTGTTTTTACACCTTTTCAACCAACATGCGAGAATTTATTGAACCACTTTGCTAGCCTTTTAATTAATAGTTTACCTTACGGTGTTTCTCTTTATAAACTAAAACTATATGAAACGGCAAGTTCTTATGCAGAGTGGTATTATAGTGATCAAACCTTAGCTTAATTGTGGTTGATAATACTGGGTTTTTCTTCGATAAAATGTGTTCCCAAGCTTTTGGTTCTTTTTATAGCTGATAGTAAAATGAGTTTGGCGGTGATGATGATGTTCCTCAATTCAAGTAAATCCTCGCTTAACCTGTAAGAATTTAATAAGTTGTTTACCGAGTGATCGATATCCGAAATTGCATCGATTGCAAATCTCATATCCGTTTTGTTCCTTTTTATTCCAGCATTATTCCACATGATAACTCTGGTTTTTTCTTTTAAATTTCTTATCAAATCTTTGTCTGCTTTGCTTTTTAGTGTCTTCTGCTTTATGTTAAACACAACTTTGTTTTTGGGGATTTTATAGAAATTTTTGTTGTTGTTTTGAAATGCATTTTCTGCTAAAACCAAACCTTCCAAAAGTGAATTGCTCGCCAACCTGTTCGCTCCATGCAACCCTGTGCAGGCAACCTCACCAAGAGCAATCAGGTTGCTAATATTTGTATTTCCATTTAAGTCTGTAACTACACCACCACATATGTAATGCGCAGCCGGAGCTACAGGTATCAAATCTATTGTAATATCAATCTCAAGCTCTAAACATCTTTTGTTTATTCCAGGAAATTTTTTTCTTAATTCGGATGCATCTAAAAAACGGGCATCCAAAAACACACAAGGTTTTTGTTGGTTTTTCATTTCAGTAAACATTGCTCTTGATACAATATCTCTGGGTGCAAGAGATCCTGATGGGTGATATTTTTGCATGAATGGCTTTCCGTTTGGCAAGACCAACTCTGCACCAAATCCTCTTAAGGCTTCAGTTATTAAAAATCCATTTGCTTTGGGATGAAATAAAACAGTTGGATGGAATTGTACAAACTCCATATCTTCCATTTTTGCCCCTACGTTATGAGCCATTGCAAAGCCATCACCAGTTGCAATTTCTGGATTGGTAGTTTGTTCAAAAACTTGACCTGCTCCACCTGTTGCAAGAATTGTTAATTGTGAATTGAAGATTACTTCTTCCTCTTTTTGGATATCGAAAACAAGCGCCCCTGTACAAACATTTTTTTCTTTTATTAAATCTATAGCAAAATGATATTCGAAAAACTGAATGTTGTTAATACTCCTTGCTTTTTCTAACAACGTATTTATGATAGCCAAACCAGACTCATCATTAACATGCACAATACGGTGGTTTGAATGGCCTCCTTCTTTACCTAGTTCAAGTGAACTGTTTGGGTTTTTATTAAATTTTATTCCAAGCGAAATCAAATCTTGAATCATTTTGGGTGCATTTTTCACAATATTTTCAACTGTAGAAATATTGCAATGTCCATCGCCTGCAAGAATGGTATCGGCAATGTGATTCTTAAATGTATCCCTTTCATCAAGCACACAAGCAATTCCACCCTGAGCTAATTGTGTGTTGCTTGTTGAACAATTAGCTTTTGTAATAATAGCAACTTTCCCTAAAGAAGCAGCCTTTATTGCAAAGCTTAATCCTGCAATCCCACTTCCTATAACTAGAATATCGGTGTTTATTATTTTCATTAAACTGATTTGAAGAGAACTATTTTAACTCAAATCTAACATCCGCTTTATTGGGGCATATGCTCTTTTTCGAACGGTTTCGTCAACATTGATATTGTATTGAGATTCTTTTGGTGTGCCGATAGATTTCAACGCATCAAGAGTTTTTTGTAAAGTAATTTGCTTCATGTGTTGGCACATGATACAGGGTGTGATAAATGTTTTGTTGGGATACATCCCTTTTAATGTAGCTCCCAAATCACATTCCGAACCTAGAATAAATTTCTCCGATGTACTTTTCTCTACGTAACTCAAAATATCAGAAGTGCTTCCCACAATACCTTTTCGGTTTTTTAATGTTGATGCCACTGTTTCTTGCGGAACTTCCCAATGAAGCAATAATTCCGCATCTGGGTTAGCAAAAGTCATACTTTCAATATTTTCTCTGAACTGCTCATGAACTTCGCATGAACCATTCCAAAGAATAAGCGTTTTATCTGTTTCTATTTTAAATTTTGAAGCAAGGTTTTGCCCCATAAATTTATCAGGAATAAAAATTAATTCTTTGCTTTCAAAAGATTTTGCAATTTTTACAGCATTGCGTGATGTACAACACACATCGCATTCTGCTTTGGTTTCGGCATAAGTATTTATATAAGCAATTACAGGAATGCCCGGATGTTTTTCTTTAAGTGCTATAACATCCTTTCCGGTAATACTTTCGGCTAATGAACAACCTGCTACGTGTGATGGTAATAATACTTTTTTCTCTGGACTAAGAATAAAGGCTGTTTCGGCCATAAATTTCACTCCACAAAAAATAATATAATCCGCTTTTGTGTCTCTTCCTGCTACGCTTAAACCTAGTGAATCACCAACAAAATCAGCTATTCCGCCATTTGCGGTATCAATTTGTAATTCAGGGGTCATATAATAATGCGATAACACAACTGCATTGTGTTTCTTTTTTAATTCTCGAATTTCTTCCAGCATAGGAGTAATCCTTAAAATTGCAGCTTCGCTTATTCCGCCCGTCATTGCAGAATATTTATTAAAAAACAATGTGTTAAATGGCATTTCCTCTTTCTATAATTTTATGGTCTCCCGAATTTTGGGTTATTGAGTATTGTTGTATCAGTTAAAGTAAGCAGAAATGCTTTTAGCTGTTGTTTTTTTGTGCTGTTTAGCAACAGGCCCATTTCTTTTCCAGGCAACGTCATAATAGGGTCAATGGTTGCTGTTTTATGAACCCCTGAATTGTAATGTTCTATAACCTCATCGAGTGTTTGGTATCTTCCATCGTGCATATAAGGTGCTGTTAATTCACAGTTACGCAGTGTTGGTGTTCTAAACAATCCCATATCTTTTTCTTGTCCTGTTACATTAAATCGCCCACGATTATATCCAACGAAAACAGAATCGTTTCCTGTGTTATGAAATAAATTGTCGGTAAATAACATTGAACCGTGGCAATGAAAACAATCGCCTTTTTCAGTCATAAAAAGATTATATCCTTCTGATTCTTGAGTTGTCAATTGTTCAAACCCCATCATAAATCTGTCGAATTTTGAATTACTGCTTACAATTGTTCTGACAAATTGTGCTAACGCAAAGGCAACTCTTTCCTGAAGCACCCCATCAACAAAAACATCCTCACCATGAAAAACTTTTTTAAACATGGCGGGATAAGCTGAGTCGGCCTTAAGTTTTGCAATAACATTTACAATATTTGAATTGAAAAACATTGGCCCAAAGTCTCCTATTGCAACGTGATCGGCATCAGGAAAAACACCATCCCATCCGTAATAAGGGTTCCATGCTTCATTTATTAAAGCAGGAATATTTGGATACAACCCAGGAGCGAGCCCTATGTCTGAATTTTTCACCATAAACCCTAAATTTTGATGGTGACAATAAGAGCATGAGCGACCATTTGATGAAAGAATGCTGTCATAAAACAATCTTCTTCCTAAAGCAATACCCTCAACCGTTAACGGATTGTAACTTGGTAAATAAGGGGGTGGAAAATGTGGTGGCGTCTTTAAAGTATATGGTGTAAGTGTTGTGTCACCCGAAACTGATGGTGATGTTGTTGACTTATCGTTTCTGCAAGCAATAAGTAATACAAACGAAAATATTATAATATAAAATTTTCTCATTTTAGTAATTAATTAAAGACATCAACCCCATTATTTTTTAGTTTTAACATCGCTGGTGCTTTGCCCATACTATAAACCCCATCAATATTAAAATCATAAGTAGATGGGTTTTTGAACCATTCACTCACATTCATTTTAAGTTGAATACTAGTCGTGTTACTGTTGATTAAAAATGCTTTGTTTGGCAAAGAAATATTTACAGAGTTTCCGTTGGTCCCAAGGTGCATATTATATCCCCATGTTCCTGCTGTATCAATAAAGCTTCCTTCAAGTTTCATAAAATGATACCCTCCGCCCATTTGCACTGGCCATTCCATATTATTATTTTCAACTGTTGCTGGTAAATAATATGTTTTGTTCATTGCTGTGTCTAATCCAATCATAAAACGCAAACCTTTATAATTTCCGTTTGGAACATCTATAAAAGTTATGCTTGAAAAATATGGGTCTTTTGCATCTAAATAATAGGCTTGGTTAATCGGATATGTAGTAATTCCATCAGCATTAACCAATACAAATTTGGATAAATAGTACTGTAATCGAGTTACACTCATTTTATATCCTGCCGCATTTACATATCCAATTGTATCTGTTTGAAGTGCTGTTGCGTCAAATGTATATGAAAACTGAACGGTTAAATTTCCCACCGTTGTAGTTGGTGGAGGCGCTTCTGTGTTGTCTTTTTTACAAGAAGAAGCAATGATGATAAAAAACAAAATACAAAAATATGCACGTTTCATTGTGTGGTTTGTTTTAAAACAGAATTACGAATGTCAGTTAATAATTATCTATAAACAATGACCGAAGTCAGTTTTTAGCTAAGCAAGAAAAGTGTTTTATCTCTTGAACCTTTGGTGATAATTTCTCTCTAACTCTTCTCTGTGAGATGGGTGTGCAAGTTTGATGAGCTCGAATGCCCTTTGTTCAATATTTTTTCCAAAAAGATTTACTGCTCCATATTCTGTTACAACCCAATGTATATGGCCTCGTGTGGTAACAACACCCGCTCCTGGTTTTAAATTAGCAACTATGCGAGACTCTCCTTTGTTTGTTATTGAGGGCATTGCAATAATGGGTTTACCTCCATCCGAAAGTGCCGCCCCTCTAATAAAATCCATTTGACCTCCAATACCTGAATATTGATATGTTCCTATTGAATCCGCACAAACTTGTCCTGTTAAATCTATTTCTATGGCGCTGTTAATAGATGTTGCTTTAGGGTTTTGGCGAATAACACTCACATCGTTTACATAGGATATGTCCAATGCGTTTACCATCGGGTTGTCATTTACAAAATCATACAGTTTTCTTGTGCCAACAATAAAGCCTGTTATTAATTTCCCGTGGTGAAGTTTTTTCAAACTATTATTTATTACTCCACTTTCAACTAGCGGAATAATACCATCTGAAAACATTTCTGAATGTAATCCTAGGTTTTTATGGTTACTTAAGTTTTTTAAAACTAAATCCGGAATGGTCCCTATTCCTAATTGAAGTGTTGCTCCGTCTTCTACTAAATCAGCTACATGTTTTCCAATTTGTTGAGCCGCAGGAGTGCTTCCTAAAGAATAATCCACTTCGGGCAAAGCATCTTCAACCCATACCATCGCATCAATATTGCTAATATGAATAAATCCTGAGCCGTGAACCCGTGGCATATTAGGATTAACTTGTGCGATAACTTTTTTTGCAACTTCTGTTGCTGCTCGAGCAATATCAACTGATGTTCCCAATGAACAAAAGCCATGTGAGTCGGGTGGAGAAACGTGAACAATCGCAACATCAATTGGTAAATAATTTTCTTTAAACAACCGCGAAATTTCACTCATAAAAACAGGCACATACTCGCCTTGAGAATTATTTACAGCAAATCGAGTGTTGGTTGAAACAAACAAAGAGTTGATGTAAAAACTCTCTTTGTATTTGATGTTTCCAAAATCAATATCTCCATAAGTGCTGATGCCAACCAATTCAACATTTTTTAATTCTTTGTAACGCCCCAACAAAGTGTTTAATAAACAAATTGGTGTGGCAGCGCTTCCCTGCATAAAAACCCTGTCTCCTGATTTTACTATTGAAACCGCTTCTTCGGAAGAAACAAATTGAATCGCCTTTTTTGAATAATACAGCATAATGT
>Ga0194047_10001682_pt1 | contig 13282 bp, 6 predicted proteins | sample JunL225m_MetaG_2_FD_160070 | JGI IMG/M metagenome (GOLD analysis project Ga0194047, IMG submission 160070) | Anoxic zone freshwater microbial communities from boreal shield lake in IISD Experimental Lakes Area, Ontario, Canada - Jun2016-L221-5m | ecosystem: Environmental > Aquatic > Freshwater >...
CCTCTGCCTTCAGCAGTGTTCTGATTTCTGGTTTCGAGAGTGAGGTGATGTAATGAAATCCTGCCTCAGTCAACTCTTTGGCCTGCGGCGTTTTGATCATCCCCTTGTCGCCAACCATCGTTATCTCTTCAATTCCAAACGTGTTGGCAACGGTGCGAATTTGCTCAGCAACCGTTGACTTGTCGCCGGTATTGCCTGCAAATACCCGAACAGCAACCGGATCACCATCTGCTGTACACAACAAACCAATGACGATCTGCTTTTTTCCCTTTTTACCATCCCTGTTGTAACCAAAGGCAGCAAGAACATTCTCCATCCCTTCAAGATATGATGAAGTAACATCATACAGCAGTAATTCCGGGCCAGCACCCGCCGAATTGTGCTTGAATAATTGCGTCTCAATACGCTCCTGATTCTCAGTTAACCAAGCCAGGTTGGCATACAAATCATCCTCAGTAAAACTCTCTAATTCAAGCACATCACAAGCGCCATAACTTGCTGCCATCCTGACAGCGCCCAACCGTGAACCCTGCCCTATCAATCGCGCCATGATCTGCCACAACGCAAGCTTTCCTTGGCGGCTACTGCCAAGTGCCTTACTGATGCCAAGCCTGTCAGCAAGCGTTTTTACCGCATACACCACACCAACACGAAGACCCTCATGGAGTTCAACATCCTCGACATGCAACAAGGCGGATAAGTTGTCTTTGTATTTCAGGGCAAGTTTAATGGCAGCTATTTCCGCAGCAGAACATTTTGAGATCTTGCCAAGAGTACGATTCTTCACCTTGCCATCTTCACGATAGGATTCGCGAAACAGGTATCGATGGTAGGTCTTGCCGTTTATTGTGGTCTTGCTGGTGTCGATATACATTGTGACTATATCAAGGTTTTCTTAACTGTTCCGTAATAATAAAAAAACTATTGTTATGCAAATATTTTAGTGACTACATTTTTCGCGTGTTTTCTCCTTAAAAGTACTGCTTATAAGGAGTTAATGAAAAAGTTGGCTGGAACTTCCGCTTCAAAGTATCAACTATATCTGCCCTCAAAAGATGAGCTGAAAAGGCAACTGGAAGAGGCTGCAGGCATTACCGGGCACTGTGACAATCCCGATCAGGAGGGTATGAACGATGTTCGATAAATGGATCAATCAGGATATCGGGAAGGTTCTTTAACGCTGCTGAAGATGGTTAACGTTTTGAACTGTGACCTCAAGCGCTGATGTTGTTTACGCTAACCGAGGGTGATTCTTATCTTCCGTTTTTGGCTTATTCTTGTTTTCCGATCACACCGATCTTTATCGTCGAAAACTATCTCTCTTTTTTCGCCCCCCTGATAATCACATTATGCAACGTGCCCGGCTAATCGAGTCTTGGACCTCTCGGCAGGCCTCTACTGGTTGGTTTGTATCGTAGAAAAATAACTCTGCATTGTGGTCATTGCAAGTTCATGATTTCAGGAATGTCCCTTCTTCCTCAAATTGCACTTAACGTCCTGAAATATATGTAGTTGCCGATTGCGGGCTGCTTCCCTGTCGAGCCGCACCGAAGTCGTTGCGGGCTGTGAACTCCCAAATCTGCACGGAAACGGCAATTATCATATATTTTTTGTTGTGTGTAGTAATTTCATCTCTTGAATTGAAAAACACTTCACAAATTACAGTTAACAGTATTTCTTTCCCTTAAGTATCTTTGATAATTAGGTGATGATTTCAGCATAAAGCACCGTCCCTCAATTACAAATCCATCTAATTGGTGTTCTATCGTATATTTAGAAAGATCGGAAATGTTGTTAATAAATCCTTTACCTTTAAAATTTAATGAAGTATTACATAGAACGCCAAACCCAGTGTGCTTTTTAAATGCAACCAATAATTCATGTAAGTTTTTGTTCGACTTTAAGGATACAGTTTGAATTCGTGCAGTTCTATTAACATGCGTTACAGCCGCGAGAGCATCTGTTGTAACGAGCTTTGAATAAAGCATAAATGGACTCGGGTGATTACAATTAAACCATTTAGTAGCATCTTCTTCTAAGCAAACTGGGGCAATTGGACGAAATTGTTCTCGTTGCTTAATCTCATTCAACCTAATACGAGTAGCATCCTTAAATGGTGCAGCAAGAATCGAACGGTTTCCCAAAGCACGCGGACCAATTTCATATTTACCGTTTACCCATCCTATGATTAAATCATTAGCCAACATTTCGGATACCAAGTCATAATTAGTATCGTACTCTTCAAATAATGATTTGTCGATTGAATCATCAGAAATAAATTCTCTGCCAGAGTATACATCCCAGTCAATTTTGGGATTTCCTGTAAAATAGAATTGAGCATCAATAGCCGTGCCAATTGCAGATCCCGAATCATTAGCAACAGGTGGAATAAATATTTCTGAGAAAAGGTTAGTATCCTTCCACTTAGTATTCCAGTCACAATTTAGTCCACATCCACCAGCAATCAACAAAGGCATGTTTTTCTTGAGATTAAATTTGGCGAATTGAAAAAAGCGATCAAATATTAAATCACTAACGATACCAGCAAAATTTCTGAATTCAGCATCATCCAATCCCACATTATAATGACGGTAACTACTTAGTTTTTCACATTCCTGTGGCTTTAAATGATGACAATCTTGCATTAAGAAGGAGATTATTTTTTCCTCTTCATCTATAGGTACACTTCTCTTTGAAAAAGAAGCTAGTGCCATTAACTTTCCCGCATCAGAAAATCGTGAGAATTCTGCAACTTTTTTATCAAAAGTTGGATCACCAATTCCGTAAAGTAGAGCATAACGGTGTCCAGGTTCTGGCATCACATCTGCTAATTTTGTTATATTTAACTCTGCATCAATTTTATAGAATGCACCAATCACACCTTCCCAAAGAAGCGCATAACAAGGTGTGCCTTTAGGTAAGCTCGACATACCAAATGCACATAAAATATGAGAGCGTTCGTGAGAAGACGAAAAGGAGCTAACCTTTTTTCCGAAAAACCTTTCTTTATCCACAATAATGTCATCAATACCATGATATCCTGAAACAGACTGTTGTTCGGACAGACCTGAGTTTCCTGGCCACCACCCGCTTCTACAGAGAATGTCTGGGATTTCCGCGAGATCACCTAAAATGTTAAACACATCCGGAATCGAAACTGGTGAGTGACGATAACGAGAGTCTTTCTCTGCTTCAATTGATGTAATTAATCGTCCATCTTTAAGATAAGCGAATGCACCATCATGGCCTGGGTTATAAGATAAAATCCTCATTCTTAGAATTGATTATAGTTTTAACTTCTTTGTTTTCATATTCCATCAAGTCATTATCTTCTAGTTTAAAAATAATTACACTTGCTTCAATTTTGATTTGATTGATAATGGAGACCGTTGGAAGATTTCCATTTTTAATTCGACCTGCTAGTTGGATAGAACGAGTTACCCAATTATTTAAATGAAGTATCATAGGAAGAAGAGGGATAGGTGTAGGGTTCCATACAACTCTTCTATGAACTAACTTATCATCAACGAACCACTGAATCTCATTAGGATTCCATTCAATTGCATACTGATGACTCGATTCAGATGCGTCAAAGCCGAGATCAATGTAGATTGGTGTCCCTCTATAGCCATAGTCGTAATTTGCATCTTCGTTACCAGGATTAAAGAAAACATTGACTAAAAGTACATTTGGCCGATTCCCTGCAATCTCAATATCAATTTCTTGTCTCGGAGAGTTTCTATAGAGAAAGAATCCTGTTACCACACCTGGCACATTGGATGCTTGTATACTTGCTTCGAACTTTCCGTACAAAAATTGATCTTTACTACAAATTGATGCAGCAGTATAATCTCGAACCCCAACAGGTTCTTTTTTTACAGAAAGTACAGCTCCTTGTGAACTGAATTTGATGTTTGAAGGACGAAACAGTGCTAAATTGTCTGTGAAAGTATCACTTCTTGTTAGCCAACGCTTTGTGTCAAGAAATTCTAATGAATCGGTGATTTTAATACTTTTTTCATTATGCTTGGGCTTATATTTTGTTGAGATAGTGCTAATTCCTTGCCACCAATTTTTATACTCTATAACCCAAGGGGAATTATCATGCTTACAATATTTCGAGTTAAAAACATTATTTGATCCAGAAATCTCATTGATAATGGGTCTTTGGCCAATGTCTTGTACCACAGGATAAGAGCATCTGGGTGGTGCGCATCTTAGGTGTTCGCAAATCACCTGCCATTTATTTGACTTATCCACAGGAAGTATAGCCAAATCAGTTCCATCTAGCTTATTCTTCATATTAAGAATCCTAGAATCAATTATTGTACCTTTAGCCGTAGTAAGAATAAATTTTGCCTTTGGATAACGAATTAGAAGTTCTTTAACTTTGATGTCTAACGAGCCAATATTTACATATGCATTGAATACTCGATCCTTGTTACGATCAAGAAGTCGATGCATTTCTGTAGCTGGTAATTCTTCGAAATCACTGCAACATCTATAACCTAACATAGATAGCGCCATAGCTAACGATGTAAGCCCTGAGTCTTCAGAACCGAAAGCGAATACTGGCTGTTCGGTGGGTCGAATATTAAACAAGGATGCTCCTTCACAGTTTATTGCACCAATTTTAGTAAGAGAGGAAAGAACTGAATATGAGTTGGAAGAACTAATATCTCTCCGCTGGCTAATTATTGACTGTTTGGTTGAGAGTACATCAATAACTTCGAACTGATGATTTATCCAAAGATCTATTGGGCCTCTACATGGAAGTTGACGAATAAGCTTCTCAGCACCCCTACGAGAAAGAACATATCCTGACAAGTACCAAAGCCCACGCTTTGGACGAAATAGGTGCTTCGAAAGAATTGTTTTTGGTGCTCCATGCTTCACTTCTTGATAGGACAAATAAAGAACATCAAAATCACCTTTGATTTCACTTTTGGATTCAACTTCGTTCCAAGCTTTGTCAATGTAACTTGCGAAATCCGAATGAAACCATACATCATCTTCAAGAATAAGTACATACTCATGTTTGCTTTCCAAGACTTGCTCCCAAATGTTGATGTGTGATCGAGCAACAGCGTACTCAGCTCTACTCATCCGAATAGGAGCGTTTAGTTCAAGTTTCGTTGGAAAAGTTAAAGGTTGAGGTTCAACGAAAAGCTGATCCCCAAGTGTATAGAATGGGTCAACTTTTGCATCCTTTATAGGTTCCTCTATAAAGTTATTAGCATCAACCGCCGCTTTTCGTTCTGTCAAACTCAAAAGTTCTATTCCTGAAGCGTCCAATATATGCATAAGTTCTTGTTTCATCTTGGACCAACGGCTAGGTACGCGATCAAGATTAATAACATATATCTTCTCAATCCGGAGTTTTCCCTTTTCACTTTTTGCTCCGAATGTGTAGCACTTTTGTTTTGGCAAAAATCTGCGAAGAAACAATCGTAATCTAAAGAAGTAAATGACAATTCCTGGTTGTCGAGGAAATGAGTTCATCTCTTCTCGGTTTTACTTGAGCTTGCATAAGCTTGCTGGTTTGAAAGCCTCCAATTTCTATTGTCATTTCGATAACTAAGTGGCCACTTACTTGTAGAGGTTTTCTCCCAGTCATGTAGGACTAGAAATATCCCTTCTGGACACTTTTCCTTGGCAAGGACTTCAACTATTGATTCAGTGAGAATACCAGGGCCTGTAGTAGCTTGAACTTCAGGCAACTTTTCTTTAGTCTCATGTTCAAGAGCTATCGTAGAATTAAGAAGTACACGTTCAACAATTGGATGATTTCGAGACGCAATTAATGGGGTGGTATTGAAATAAAAGATCCAGCTCCACTTGTCCGCCCCTGAGTTAACAAACTCAGAAGAAGAAACCATTTGATCTGATTCAATATCGTAGCAGAATGGCTGAAGTTTTAACCTCTCATCCGTAAAGAGATGATCGATCGATAATCCATTATAGACATCGTCAGCATCAATATAAAATCCTCCGTTAACAAAAATGTAGCTATAACGGAAATAGTCTGATTTCATTGAAGGGTGATAGCACTTATTAAAAGCATTCTCGAATCTTGAGCCTAAATGTTTCTTGATAAATTCTCTTGCGGTATTCTCGTTAAAAACTTGAAACTCAAATCCTGATTGCTCAAGTTGCTTCCAAGACTCCATACACTCTTTTACATCATCTGGCAATCGGTTTGGATCATCCCAGAATTGTACTATACGTTTTGGTATTTTGGATTTGTAATCTTGACATATATTATCTGGTTCTTTGAAGCCTTGAACAAATTTTCGTACGAAATTAGAGCGTGCTCGTTCGTTAATTGTTAAGGGATCCTTTTTACAGGATTCTTCAATATTCATATTTTTATTCAATTAATTATAGTCTTCAAATTAGGATATACACTTGATTAATGGTAGCATCTCTCTCATTATTACACACAACGGTTGAGGCTATATGCAGTAAGGGATTGCGGGCTACTTTCCTGACCCTATACTCCGAATTTTGAGCGGGGCAGAATGCTTGAATTACCACTGAAACCCTTATTGCATATAGCCTTTGTTAGCGTTTCGTTGTTTTTTTAAGTCGTATATTTTGTCAGTTTGATTAGAATTAATTCCGCTCTTTTTTCAATAAAATCTTCAAATTTATCATCTGTCCATAAATCCTCGTCTGTTGGTATTAAGTGAAGTTTTACAAATGCTGGTTTGTCAGTAACATATGCAGGATTGTTAATCCATAATGCAAATGCTTTTCCATTTTTTTCACCTCTGTTTGTGCCGTAGTCAATGAGTTGAAAATTTTTAATACTGTTGATTTTTGCCCAGTCGTATTTTAAACTTTCTAAAATTGATTTTGGCATAATGTGGTCAATGTCATTTGACCTAATAGTTTTAGCTTGGTCATACATAAGATAATAAACAAATGAAGTGTCTAGCTGGTCTAAATTATTTGTATCGTATGAAGTCGTAAAAGTTATTGGATGATTTGTATATACTTGAAAAAGTTTGTCTATTGGAAAATCTAAGTTTTTGTGGTTTTTTATTTCTTCAAGCAACTTTTTAATACCAGTCTTGTAAGGTATCCAACCAGCACCTTTACTTCTAAAAACTCCATTTATTAACGAATGGAATAACCACTTTTTAATTTTCGGAAATTCAGTGTTACCTGCATCATAATTGTCGAAATATGAGGTTACAGAATTGTTGTCAATTTGCTTGTGATAAATATGATATGCAATAAAAAACAATGGAATAAAGGAACGATTTCCGTCCTTGTAGTAGTCATAAATTTTGGCGTAAACTAAAAAGTCTTTTAAAGATTTCAAGGTGCATTTTATTCTTTCACGATTTTTAATAGCAAAATCAGCATCACCACCGTCAATTGATGCCATTTCTTTATTATGGTTGTCTTGTAGAATAAAAATGAGCTTGATTAAATTGTCTTGTGAAAGACCTATTTCTTCATAACTTTCTAGTGTTTCTCTTAAAAACCCTTCCATTTCCCAAGCAAAACCTTTCAGAATAGAAGCAACCAAATCAAATGAGGAAAGTTTAGTTCCACCATCATTAAGTCTCCTGAAAAGCTCTACAATTCGTTGTCTATTTTCTAATTCAGGTAAATATTTATTGATTACAACTTTAGAAATACCAAGAGTTTCAGCGTTAATTACATTCTCATAAAATGCTAAAACATTTTCTTCAATGTGTTCTTTCCTGTCATCATCTAAAACGCTATGAGTTGCAATAATATCTTTTACAATCTGTTTATATTTCCCTGTACTTTTAAGTTTTTCAAGTAGTCCTTTTGCAGAATACCAAAAATGTTCTGGTATTTTTCTGTCAATATTTTCCTTTGATTGTTTTGGTAATTTACTACTGTCATTTTCAAACTTAAACTCAAATTCCGAATTGAAATCACTATACAGGTCAAAATACAAAACCTTGCCGTTAATACTTCCTTTTAAGCCAATATAAAACGATTGAAGTCTTTGCTGTCCGTCAATAACAAAATTTTGAAGTTGGGTAAGTTTGTCAACTTGCCTTGAAGCAATTAGGTCGCCATCTTTAGTGAATGGTCGGTAGTTGAATAAAGGTTTGCTTTCTTTCTCTTCTTCAATTACCATAACACCGCCAAAACTGTCACCTTTTAAAAGTGTGTCGAAAAGTAATTCCATCTTGTCCTCTGTCCAAACAAGAGGTCTTTGAATAACTGGTAAAACAAATTTCTCATCTGAGATTTCAGTTACGATGTCAGCTATTCTGTATGTTTTCCAAATTGCCATATTGATATTTTTTAAAATTATCTGTTTAAAAGTCACTCTGTGGTGTCGTTTTTACAATGAACGCTAACGGTTGGCGGTATGAAATCGTTGGGGATTGCGGGCTACTATCCTGTCCAGTTACACCGAACTTGATGCGGGGCAAAACGCTCGCATAACCACTTAGACCCCAATGTTTTATACCGCGTGTTACCGCCTGGTGTTCTTTGTCTCCTGTCATTTTTCTGTCAATTTGCTACATCGTTTCTGTCTGCCGTGCGTTTGGTAGGCAAGCTCTTTGGCTGGTTTTGGTCGTGTGTTGGCTTTTTGAGCGACCAGCCAATGTGCTTGACTACGAAGCGTGGGCTACACTTTAACTTTCAATTGAATTGCTTTTTCCTTTTTGTCCTCTGTCGCTGGTATTAATTTAAATTCAACCGTTAAACCAACATTCAGTTTCTTGATAATTTCATCTGTCGAATTTACACGAAAGTAAATTGATTTGTTATTATCGAACTTTATAAAACCGTCTGCGCCTTTTTCGTCATTATGCAAAATCTTTTCTATTTTACCTATTTGTCTTTGATTCGTATTTTGTCCTTGCGTGCTTTGTTGTGGGTTAAAACTATTCCAATATTTACGCAATTCACCTTTTAACTCTTGCAATTTGTCAACTGGAATGGCTGTTACTCCAAATTGAGATAATGCTGATTGTAGTTTAGATGGAATATTCCATTCTTCTTTAATTCTAATCAATTGTGATAATGAAAAATGTTTGAATGCCAAATCATCTTCCTGTTTTGATTTTAAAAGCTCGCCTAACAAAAACAACAAATCAACTTTATATTCTAAATCCCCGAAATTATTTACTGCAGAAATAGCAAAATTAAATGCTTTCTCGATTTCGCCAGCTTCTTGATATAAAACAGCCAATTCTTTTTGAATGAACCATTCCTTTTTTCTTTTCAAAACCTGTTGAAGTTCAGCAATAGCATCGGCAGAATTTCCTAAATTTTTTTTCGACAATGCAATTCTTCGAGCAAACCAAATATCGTTCGAGTAATGAAATACTTCAAAAAGGTCAAGTGCCTGTTTTGAAACTTCATAACACTCTTGAAATATTCCTAACTTCATTAACGCTTTTGATTTAAAGGCATACCAATTTTCCTTGTCAGAAGCTAATTCCATTGGTTTTTTCTGCCCTTTTCTTTCAACTTCAATTGTTCTACAATCTGTATGAAGCAATTCGGGTGAAATCAAATCGCAAATATCACTAACCAATTTCCAATTGGCATTAGGTTTCTTTTTTTCGGCTTTTAAAACAGATGTAAATAAGTTTGAAACAACTGAATATGCAAACTCGTTGTTAACTTTGAGAATCAAGGGCAAAAAGTATTCAATTTTTTGAATGATTTCTGTTTTGTTGTAATGATGGTTGCTTGTAGTTTCAATCTCTTCATCATCAAATATTTCGCTTTCTATCTGATGATTATCGTTAAGTTGATTTTCTGCCTTGAATTTTGAATATAAAAGCCAACCATAGGCAGTTAAGATTATTTCTTTGGTGTTTTCGTCAATTGTTATTTTATAAAGTTCTAAAAACTTAAATGCATTATCATAATTACCTGTTTGTCGCAAGGCTGTCAGCATTGCCGAAATTAAATAGTCATTTGATGCAATTTGTTCAGTTGTAAATTGAGTTTTGTTTTCTTTAAAATATTTCAATGTCTCAGCAAATTTTTTCTCTTTGTTGAGCTTAGATATAGCTTGACTAAAGTCGAATAATGAAGCCATAATTTACGCTTTGATTTGGTTAATTGCATCTATGAAAGTATTCCATATTGCTTGATTTGAATAATACTTTGCTGTTATTTTACTAAAAGCACCGTCTCCGTTATAATCGACCTCTAAATCAATTTCCCCATTTTCTTTGCTAAACAATTTGATTCTGTCCTTGAAATTAGTTTGAATAATTTGACTAAAAAACATATTGTTTTGCTTCAATATGTTTGAAAGTAATTCATATTGAGCTTTCCTCCAAAGGTCTTTAATAACGCCAAAATCAAAGGAAACGTTTTTTGATTTTAGATGCTCAATAATTTCATTGCCAAAAACAGTATCACCGCCTGACAAAGTAGGAAATTTGAATTTCCCTTGACCATTGTAACTGAATGAAATAATAGTTGTTTTGGTGTTGCTTTTTAAATGGTAACGCTCTTGCCAATTTAGATTTTCAACCCTTTCTATTTCTGTGTCAATTAGTTTACTTAAAACGAAATCTTTAAACTCAGTCAAACGGCTTTCGGCTTCCTGACTTTCGGCAATATAAAAAAACTCATTTGTGGCATTTGCAGTATTGCTATCAACAAACTCAGTTTTATCAAATGGACTTATTGGCTTGTAATTGATTAAAGAAACTTTTTTCTTTGCTCTACTAATTCCTGTATAAAGCCATCTGAAATGATTTTCATTAGTTGTTCCTGCTTTTTCAACATTGAAAATTACTTCTTGCCATTTGTAAGACATTGACTTATGAACTGTCATTGCCCAACCAAAACGTAACAAGGCAGAGTTTTTGAATTTATAATACTCTGTTGATGGGTCTTTTCTTAATGTTGATTCAATATTTGAACGATGCTTTTTGCTTGCGGATTTAAACAACCTTTTCTGTTCTCTTATTTTTTCATCTAATTTAGTTTTGACCTTTTCTCCACTTTCAAGTTTTTGCTTTAAATCTTTAATTTCAGTTTCCAACAAAACACATTTTTCTGATTTTAGAATTTCTGAATATTCGGTTGTTTTTTCAAATGGATGCGACTTTAAATATTCAGCGATGTATGAGTTCAAGAGAATCTTGAACGCTACAATTTCATTTTTTGATAATTCAGCTTTTGCATTTATCCTATAGTTTTCCAGGCTTAAAACAATTGCTTTTTGTCCAGTTTCATTGAGAGTTAAAGATATTTCTCTAAAAGTTAGAACTGTTGATTCTTGGTTCTTCTTGGTTTTTATTGTCTTTTCTATTGGTGTGTTATTGACTCCTGTTATTGTTGCAAACTGTCCGTTGTAAACCTTTTTTGGTTCAGCAAAAGGGTCGTTTATATCTTCAATAGAAATGTTGTTATTGAATAGAACCAAATCATTTACGGCAATATCTTGTCCGTTTTTGATTATTGATTGTTTAATCCAATAATTTACTTTTTGTGATTCTTCGTTGCTGAAACATAGAATATGACACTCAGTTTTATCGTGGATAATATCAGAAACCGCCTTTGTAACATCTTCTTTTTGTAAAAAGCAAAAACTGTCGTCTGCAATAAATTGAAGTGAATTGAAATATTTAGTGCGAATTTTATCAACGCAAAACAATGCTTCCTTATTGATAACAGAAAAGTCTGGTTTGTCTAATAGTTGATAAGCGTTGGTTTTTAACTTATACGCTTCTTCTAAATACAAAGGATTTAAAGGCGATTCATCGGTTTTTCCTAATTGAAGTTGAAACGGGTCGCCAATGAAAATTATTTTTCTTTTGGTATTTGCTGAATTTGTGAAGCTCAAAAAATCTTTCAGCAAATAACCTGTGCCAAAAATTAAATCAATGGATTGATTAAACGAATCTGAAACAAGCTGCGATTCATCAACGATGAATAAAGCGTTTTCTGCGTTATCACAGTTTTTTAATGGAATTTCTTCAACTTGTAAATCTTCTGAATCATTCGTTTCGTCTATTTCTTCGGTGTTCTCTTTTTCTTTGGTTTGTTCGTCTTCTTGTTTATTGTTTTTTTGACCGCCATAAATGTATGAGTAAATGCTATTTACTCTTTCTAATCCACCAATTGTAAGTAAGTTATTTGCTACTCGACTTGATGAAGCGAAAATTTCAGTTTCCTGTATTCCCAGATTGTAGGCAACTTCTTGAATGAAAGGAATGAGAAATGATTTGCCACTATTTGCAGTTCCTTGTAAAACGAAAATTTGTTGTTCGGGATTTTCTAAAAATGCTTTTATTTCACTTAACGCTGAATGTTGGTCAGCATACAACTTTTTAAAATCGAGTGTTGCCGATTTATCGGCAAACACTTTTAATTTATCTTCAAGTGGTTTGTCGTCAAACTTAAACTTGTCGGCACGAAATACTTTTTTAAAGGCATCATAAGAATTTGGCGAAATGTTTACATCCTTGTCGGAAACATCAATAATATCCAATAAGCCTTCAAGGAAAGTTATTTTGTCGAGAATGAAAAAATTGAGTGCTTCGTTTAATGGAATTCGTCCGTTCAATTCGGTTTCTTCTTGAAAACAAATTATTCTTACTGTATGGTTTGGATTAAATATGTCGCCTGTTTTCAGGTCTTTTTGAATGTACTTGTTGTAAACTTCTGAAAATCGTCTTTTCTGATTTTTTAATTGAATGAACGGATTTATGGAACTACCGCCTTTGATTTGGTCGCCAGTTGCATTTGTCCAAATACCCATTTCAAAATTTCTTTCGTTGGGGAGATTTATTTTGCCACTAAAATTTTTGAAGTCAATAATACAAACTACTTGGTCTGTAATAAGCAAAGCATCAATTTGAAGTCTTTCGTCAACTTCACAAAATGGGCTTCCAATTAGAAGTCCAGAACGTCCATTGTCTGCGAAAGATTTATGTAAGTGTCTTGCGAACTCGCGGAAAAAAGTATTTTCATAATTCTTTGAGTATGTATTTTTTCTAACTTCTAACATATTCCAATCATTGATATTTTGTTTGTGTGTCGGCAAGAAAACAGCTCTTTTGCAAACTTTGGTTGCGTGTCGGCTTGTGTGGTTTGCAAATGTGCTGTTTTGTGCGTTGGCTGTTCATTTCGTTTTTTTCTGTCTTTATGTAGCAAATTGTCTGCTGTATCATTTTTTTTTACACTTGGCGGTAACTCCTTTATCTATGCACCATATCTCACCAAAAGGTGTATAAAGCCAGCTATTCTGGCATTCTTTATACACCTTTGAGGTGCATAATATTTTTTACAACTTGTCAACGGG
>Ga0194047_10001684_pt1 | contig 13276 bp, 6 predicted proteins | sample JunL225m_MetaG_2_FD_160070 | JGI IMG/M metagenome (GOLD analysis project Ga0194047, IMG submission 160070) | Anoxic zone freshwater microbial communities from boreal shield lake in IISD Experimental Lakes Area, Ontario, Canada - Jun2016-L221-5m | ecosystem: Environmental > Aquatic > Freshwater >...
GTTCCCACCTTCGGGAGCCTCCCCCTCTCGTTCATCCCAAATGTGGGGCAACTGTCCGATCCGCAGGTTCGCTTTCTTGGGCGCGGTTCGCATGCCACCCTCGCATTTCGCCCGGATGATCTGCTGCTGACCCTCCCGGTGACGGTGCCTGATACGAGCGATCCCCCCCACCGCCGCGATTTCGCTCCCGCTGATCAGGTCGTCGGGGTGAGCAGCCTCCACGTCCACTTGGATGGGGCCAATCCATCGCCTATGGTGGCGGGAACAACCCGCTTGCCCGGTGTGGCGCATTTCTTCCTTGGGAACACACCATCACAGCAGTTCACAAATATCCCGACCTATCAGGGTATCCGCTATCAGGATATCTATCCTGGGATCGATCTGATCTATGATGGGAGCGCGGGTCAACTCAAGAGTACCTACCTTGTCGCGCCTGGGGTCGACCCAACGCAGATTCGTTGGCGCTACCTGGGCGGAACGCGACCGCAGCTTGACCCGGCTGGCAATTTACAGTTCACGGTGGGCGTAACCCTGCCCGTCGGGCTTGCAACGCCGCCCACCCTGGCATCTACCGGCTTGGCGTTGCCGACGGGGGCCGCTCCGATGCGTGCGACCACCACGGTGACCGTCACGGAAGCTGCGCCGATTGCCTGGCAAGAAATCGCCGGGCAGCGCGTTTCGGTGGATGTGCAGTTCGTGGTGGAACCGAACCATCGGGTTGGATTTCATCTGGGAACCTATGATCCACAGTATCCCCTGGTCATTGATCCGACCCTCGTCTTCAGCTCGTTCCTGGGTGGTGCCGGGGCGGATCGTGGCAACGATATAGCCCTTGACGCGGCTGGCAATAGCTATGTGACGGGGCGGACGATCTCCGACACACTCCCAGGGGGATCCGGCACGCGGGCGACCTATGATGCGTTCGTGGTCAAGCTGAACCCCGCAGGGTCACAGGCGATCTACACCACCTTTATTGGCGGCAATGATGATGATGGCAGCAATGGGATCGCGGTCGACGCGAGTGGGCAGGCATATATTGCCGGTTATACCCGCTCCACGAACTTGCCGGTACTCAATGCGTACCAGACGACCCTGCGTGGGTGGCAGGATGCGTTTATCGGGAAACTTACTGCGGCTGGTACGCTGGCCTATCTCACCTATCTGGGCGGTACGGCTGCCTATAGTGGTGTGGCGGGGCCGTATAACGATGCGGTCACGGGGATCGCGATTAATAGTGCGGGCGAGGCGTATGTCACAGGCCCGACGAACTCCCGTGATTTTCCGGTCGTGAACGCCTTTCTTGGCACGTACGGCGGGGGGCTTATTGACCTCTTTGTGGCGAAGCTGTCGAGCACTGGGAACACCCTCGTCTATAGCTCATTTGCGGGCGGGACATTTGACAATTACCCCGGCGGTATTGCGGTTGACAGCGCAGGCAACGCCTATGTGACGGGGAGGGTTGATGGCAATCGCAGCGGCTACCTGACGACGACGCTCACAGGATTCTATTCAGGTGCCGTCCTGCTCAAGATCACCAGCAGTGGCGCACGTACCTTTGGAACGATTTTCGGCGACGCCACGGGTCTGGCCGTCGCCGTGGATAGCACCAGTGCGGCCTACATCACCGGCTGGGCTGGGTGTACCAGCTGCGGCATCTCTGCGAGCATTCCCCTCCCGGCCAACGCGTATCAACCGCTGCGGCGCGGCAACTATGAAGCCTTTCTGGTAAAGCTTGCCGGGGATGGGCAAAGCATTCAGGCAGGGACGTATCTTGGTGGGACGGGCGCGGAGTACGGGAATGATATCGCGCTCGATAGCGAGAACACCGCCTATATCACCGGATATACATCCTCGACAGATTTCCCCGTCGTGGCCCCGACGTATGGCTATAACCGTGGCAACTACGATGCGTATGTGGCTGCGATCACCGGGGGCGGGACGGGCCTGCGCTTTAGCACCTACCTGGGCAGTAGTGGTTTTGACACGGGGAGAGGGATTGCCGTCACGGGCACTGGCGATGTGTATGTGGCGGGCGAGACGTGGGGATGGGACTTTCCCGTGAACGGCCCGATCCAAGGTCAGAATGGCTATCAGGGTGCGTATGACGCCTTTGTCGCGATCTTCACCAAGGCGACCGTCCTGGCCAATGACCAGCAGAATGCTCCAGAAAAATGGTGTTCCTGCCCATCGCCCCAGCGTGTGTTCCCGAAGCCCGTCAACACCCGCACGGGCGGCTTCTGGTTTACCACGCAGGATCTCGCCGTGCAGACCCCAGGGCCAAGCCTCGCGTGGAGCCGTACCTATGCGAGCCAGACGATCGGCACCTGGACAACGGGGTTCCCGTCCGGCTGGCGCCACACCTACGCGACGCGGCTCCTCTTGCCGGGGATATCGGGCGAAACGAATCATGCGATTATCGTCTCCCCGGATGGCAACAAGCTGCGCTTTGAGGATCTGGGAAGTTATCGCTATACCCCAGTGGCTGGAGTCTACGCCAGCCTTGTTCATGGCACGGGGATCTTCACCTATACGTTGCGTGACCAGACGCGCTACGTGTTTGACGACAACCAGGGCTATCTCCAGGCGGTCGTCGATCCGCAGGGGCGCCAGGTGACGGTCGGCTACGACGCGAACAGTCGGATTTCCACCATCACGGACGCGAGTGACACCAGTCGCAAGCTGACGCTCACGTATGGCACCACAGGCTACCTCAGCACTGTGAGCGATGGGGTGCGCCAGGTGCAGTATGGCTACGATGTCAACAACCACCTCTCCAGCGCGACCGATGTCATGAGCCGAGCCACGACCTATACGTACTACCCAGCCAGTTCGCTGGTCTATGAGGTCTGGAATCCGCTGAGTCAGCTTGTTGAGCGCGTGGTGTACGATACGGCCACGCCGCCGCGCGTGACCCAGCAGACCTTGCAGGACTCGTCGCAGCGCGCCTTTCAGTATCTCGCCGCCTCGACGGTGATCACCACCACCGGGGTTGATGGCCGCCGCGATGTCGAGGAGGTGCTCTACGGGGCGAATAACGCCATGACGGGCGTCCGCCGCAATGGACAGGCGATCCTCGGCAGTGACTTCGATGCCACGATCAGCCCCGGTTCGCTGCGCGACGGCAATAACAACGCTATAGCGACTGTCTTCAATGATAATGGCCAACCATTGGTTGCCACTGATGCGCTCCAGCAGCAAGCTCGGCAGAGTTACGATAGCCACAGTAACCTGATCGCGACGACGGATCCCCTTGGGGTGATGAGCCGCTTCCGCTATGACTCGTCCAATAACGTGATCAGCACGACGGTGGGGATCACGAGCACGAGTCTGGTGCGGGCGACGACGCTCTACACGTATACGTACAACGTGCGCTACCCTGGCGACAGCCTGCTGCAGGAGATACGCAACCCGGACGGTGTTGTCACGCGCTACGAATATCCTACGACCGGCACGCTCACGCAGCGTGGGCAGCAGATCCGTACTATTGTCGGCTATGGCACCCCGCTCGCGCAGACGACCGGCTATGCCTACGACAACCTAGGCCGGGTCGTCACTACGACATTGGGCCTGGGCACCGCACTACAGCGACTCGATGTGACTCGCTACAACGCCGATAACAAGGTGCAGCAGACCATCCAGAACTACCAGGATGGCGTCTATAGCGCCAGCGCGCCCGACCAGGATCTGATCACCGCCTATGGGTATGACCACACCGGTCGGCAGGTATGGGTACGCGATGTACTGGGTCGGAGCCAGGTGACCCACTACGACGCAAAGGGACAGGTCGACTGGACGGCACGCAACGTGACGCCGCTCCAGTTCGATAGCCAGGGCCAGGTCGTCGCTCAGACGTTTAGCCCGGCCACGCCCGATCGGAATGTGGCGACGCTCTATGGCTACGATGGCCTGGGGCGCACCGTGCTCGTGACGGAAACCGGCATCCTTACCGGCACCTTCACGCTGGCCACCCGCCAGTTTAGTCAGGCAACCCAGCGGGTGACCCGCACGCAATATGACAGCCTGAGCCGACCCATCACGGTGACGCTGAACTTCCAATCCGGGCAGCCATCGACGGCGGACATGAATGTGAACCTCTATACCCGCTACGATGGCGCAGGAAATGTGATCACGCAGACTGATACCCTGGGGCGCCGTATCTACACGCAATATGATAAGCTCAGTCGCCCGGTGACGGTGACACTGAACTTCGAGGACGGCAACCCGCTGACGGGCCCTCGCGATGCCGACCTGGTCTCGGTCACGCGCTACGACGCCCTTGGTCGGGTTAGTCGAAGGATTGATAACTACGTCGACGGGATTTTCGTCGCCACTGAGACGATCACTGATCGGATTACGCTCTACGACTACGATCCCCTCGGGCGGGTGATCACCACCACGGTAAATTATGCGCCGGGGCAGACCGACCCGTCGCTCAACCGGGTCAAGGTGTCGCGCTACGACCTCACGACGACACGCTTGCAAGGCCAGCGTGATCTATTAGGCCGCTGGGCCAGCCTGGGCTACGATGCGCTTGGGCAGGTCACATACACGACTGCTAATTGTCGCGACAGCGGCGGGAATCCCGTCGCCACGGGTTGTGCCGCTTACAGTGCGGCCACACGCGACCGCAACATCACCATCTTCACTGTCTATGACGCGCTTGGGCGCACGAGCGACACCTACCAGAACTATATTGACGGTACCTACAGCACCACCGCCACTGATGAGGACATCCGTACCCAGACGGTCTACGATGGCGTCGGTCGCGTCACCAAGACGGTCGGCAGCTACCAGGACGGCGTCTACAGCAGCGCGACACCGGATCGTGACATCGTGACCAGCACCACCTATGATGGGCTTGGCCGCACGACCCAGGTCACCGATGTGCTCGGTGCGACTACGAAGCCCGGCTACAATGGCCTGGATCAGACCGTTGTGATGACCGACACCCTCGGTCGGGTGACGCGCACGGGCTACGATGGCACCGGAACCCAGCGCTGGCAGACCACGCCGGATGGGCGGCTGACCCTGTACCAGATCGACGGCCTCGGGCGGGTGGTGGCCACGACTCAAAACTACCAGGACGGGGTCAGCACCGTCGGCGAGTCCGATAGCGATCTGATCACCCGCATCAGCTACGATGCGGCGGGGCGGCGTCTTCGCACAACCGATTCCGTCGGGCGGGTGACCGTCTTCACCTACGACAACCGTGACCGGCTGATCACCGTCACCGAAGACTACCTCACCACTACCTGCACCGGCACCGATTGTAATGTCCAGACCCAGTACCAGTACGACCGGGCCGACAACCGGGTGCGGGTGATCGATGGGCGGAGCATCACGACCCAGCAGGCGACCTACGACGCCGCCAACCAGCAGCGCACCTGGGTAGACGGGCTGGGCCGCACCACGACCTTCGGGTACGATGCGGCCGGCCGACCAACGCAGCGCCTCGACCCACGCGGCGTGGCCAATGATCTCACCTATGGCTACGACGGCCAGGATCGGCTGACCAGCACGAGCGCGACCAACCTGGGCACGCTCACCGCGAGCTATGACGCCCTCGGGCGGCGCCTCTCGCTTATTGATGGTACGGGTACGACGAGCTTCGTCTACGATGCGCTGGGGCGCACGACCAGTCTCACCGCGCCGAACACCGGCAGTGTGGCGTATCAGTACGACGGACGTGGCCAGCGTACGCGGCTAACCTACCCCGCCAGCAGCGCGGTGATCGACTATACCTACCGGCTCAATGGGCAGATCCAGACGGTGCTCCAGGGTGCCACCACGCTGGCAACCTACGCCTATGACGCGGTCGGGCGCCTGGTGCAGGTGGGCCGCGCCAACGACGCAGTGACCAACTACCGCTACGACGGGGCCGACCGGCTGTTGGGCCTGCGCACGATTTCTAAGGGGGCCATTGCCAGTGGGACGAGCTATCAGCTCGACCGCCTGGGGCTGCGCGGTACCACGACCGACACCCTGCCGGCGACGGTGACGCCGAGCAGCGGGCGGATCAAGACGCAGACCTTCGAGGCCGAGGCGCTCGTGGACGGCTACAGCGGCGGCGATGCGGTCGTGGGCACGGTGAGCCTGGAGGCAACCACCCCGCTGAAGGAGCGGCGGGCGGCGCGGGTGAGCAATGTCGGCACCAGCTACGTGCGCGAGGATTTCACCGCCGCCGACACCATCTACGTCGCGCTCTACCTGCGGGTAGACGCAGCCCCGGCGGCGACGACCCAGATCCTGGCCATCCGCAACGGCAGCACGACCGTGGGCAACCTGGCGCTGACCACCAGCCGCACGCTCCAGCTGCGCAACGGCACCACCGTGCTCGGCACCTCGGCGGCGCTCACCGTTGGGACACTGTATCGGGTCGGCCTGCGCCAGAGCAAGGGCACCGGCGTCAACGCCGTGCTGGCCGGCTTCCTGGTCACCGGCGACGTGGCCTTCGGCGCGGCCTTCACCACCAACAGCACCCAGACCTTCACCACCCAGGCGAGCCAGGTCTGGCTCGGGGCGACCACGGCCACCGCCGCCAGCATAACCTTTGACGACGTGGCAGTGGACACGACCGCCCTGGCCGCGCCGATGACGGCAGCGAGCACGCGCACCACCAGCTACGGCTACGACCGGCTGAACCGGCTGACCGGGGCCACCGAAAGCCCAGGGTCGGTGTATACGTATGCGTATGACCGGGCGGGCAACCGCACCGACGGCGGGCGCACCTACGATAACGCCAACCAGATCACAAATGCGGGCTTCAGCTACGATGCGGTGGGCAACCTGCTGGGCGACGGGACAACGACCTACACCTACAACGCGCTCAGCCGGGTGACCAGCACGACGCGGGCCGGCACCACAACCACCAACAGCTATAACGGTGATGGCACACTGGTGAGCCAGGTGACGGGGGCGACCACGACGCGCTACACCCAGGATCTGGCATCCCCGCTGAGCCAGGTGCTCCAAACGGTCGGGGCGAACACGACCACCTACCTCTACGGTTTGGAGCGGCTGGCAGTCAACAGCAGCCCGAAGACCTGGTACATCAGCGACGGGCTGGGCAGCGTGCGCCGCACGGTGAACGACGCGGGAAGTGTTCTCGCTACTACCAGCTACGATCCCTGGGGAAGCCCGCAGAGTGCCCTCAGCACGCCCTTCGGCTTCACCGGCGAGCTCCAAGATAGCGCCGGGCAGATGTATCTGCGTGCCAGGTGGTACAATGCCACCTACGGCATCTTCACATCGCGCGATGCCTTCGCGGGGTTTCCTGGAAGGCCTTACAGTTTGCATCAATATCAATACGCTTACGCGAATCCAGTACTATGGACGGATGCAAGCGGTCAGTTTGTTGGTATCGCTGCATGTAGCGACTGTGATACTCAAGATGCATGCGCTAAATGGAAGTATTGGCCTTTCCCTTTGAGAAGGAGCCCAAAAGATATAGGGTTAGTGAGAGGGATGTTTGCAGGTCGTCTAGTTCCTGAGAGTTATGGTTTACCTAAACAAGATGGAACAATTGACCAATATCCTGCGACCGTAGTGGCATACGAGACCGTTGTTGATATGTATACGTTCTCATATGGAGAGTTTGCGATTAGAGGTTCAGTAAGGGGGCTTGTAAGTGTTCTTCAAGCAGGCTACTATCAAGGAATTGTTACAGGTTGGAGTAACTTTCTCGGTAGATCTGATATAAGCAACTATGGAGGAGGATTCACTTCGCAAGCTGTAAGTATTTCTTTCCCCCTGGATATAGCCAGTTTCGACTATACATATTCAACAAGTGACAGTGGCAAAATGAAAACGTTGGTCACGGGCTTTAGCGTAGGCGTCTCCCCATGGCCATCGCCTGTCTCCTATTCGGAGACGAAAGGTAATGCTACGCTTGTACCTAATACGAAGGCAAGCTTCCTCCCCGGTGAGAGGCCTTCTTTAGCTGATGCTTGTAGATTCGCCACTTTTATCGCCCGTGGTGGAGTTAAGTTTGAAAGTGGTGAGTTGCAAGTACAGTCACAGGTTATTACTGAAGTGTTAGCTAATGGGGGTGCTTGGTACTTATCAGGCGGAGGGTAATAGGTAGCACCGCAGGGCGGCGTGGAGCAGGAAAATTGACACACCCGAGCGCATCGGTATACTGGATGGATGCAAAAACTGACCTAGCTTCATTCGCTCGAAGTTAGCAGTATGGTCACAACTCGGCCTATGGCGCAGTACCCCACCGCTGGTCGTCTGGGCTGACTTATGCGATGTGCCGGTCATGGGGCGCCACCTTACGAGGTCAAACCACCAGCGCGCCTACGGCTGCATACATTGTGCGCTATGCTTGGCCCCATTGTTAAGACCCCAGAATCGTGCCGGATCGTGAGCGCGTATCAAGGGTTTCGTGAGCTGCGTCGCCCGGTTAGGTGGTCGGAAGCTGGCCGAGTCAAGACCAAGTGTCCAACGGCGGTGGTGCTGTGGCTGCCGGTCTTGACCGGGCCGCTATGCTAGACCACCTGCGCCACATGGGGCACACACTCACCAGCAACTCCACGCGGGCGGGATCAAGCCCGTGCTGGGACAGCGCCGCAAACAGCCGCTTCCACGCCTCCGTATCCTCTGCGGGCCCCGCCTGTTAGTCAAGGATGCTGCGACGTCCGCTCGGCCAGACTCCCTAAGAGGGTGTCCAGTATTCGATCAGCAAGATTTGGCTGCTCAAGATCGATTAGGTGCCATCTGACCGAGTTGCTTTACACGGTGCCGGTTAGAGTCTAATAGGCGGCCTTTCGCAACTATTCGATACCGTGTAAAAAGTGGCTTTTGAACGGTCGAATCCGAGCTTTGGAATATTGGACACCCTCTAAAGCCCTAAAGCTATAAATTGAACTGAAGAGGCGCAAAATGCGATTGTTTCGCGATCAACTTCCTAGAAGAGTAAAAGTTTTTAGCTCTCTACTCTCAGTGTTATTGCTCATTAGTGCTATTTTTGTATTTGTGTTAAATGATATGAAAAAATCTATTCTCATACCGGTTAATAAAATTGTTAGTACGGGTGCAAGAGTGATTGTTATCCGGATCCCAAAACAAAACGATATGATATCAGAAGATATCACTGTGTACGATGCAAATATGTCACCACCTTATTTAGTAACTCGCATGCTATCAGTGGATTTAACACCAAAGAACGAGTTGCCTACTATCTCAAAGATTTCCTTGACAGAATCTCAATGGCGGGCTATTGATGCCATTCGTCAATCTTGGTGTAAATTTCCACCTATTCGACACGAGAAAATGAAGGAAGCGTATCTATATACAATTGGTGTTCGCTGCCCTCTGCGTGAAAATCTATTTAATAGTATACTCTTAGAAATTCCATACGACACCCTTCCAAATGAGTTAAATGAGTTAATACAACATGTTCCTCCGATACAATAATCGTAATCGTATCCTCGCAATGATCGGGGTATCAGGGCGTTGCCCAGGAGGCACTCAGGTTCAATTCCTGCGCCCGTTGGACGATGAGATCCGCGAGTGATGGGAGTCCATTGCGTCCCGAGAGGCAATCCTGAATATAGTGGTAGATGTTGACGCCCAGTTTCTTGACCGTCGCCACCAGGGTGAGCCCCACGCCCCATGCGCGCACGCCTGCCTCCGTCCGTGGCCCAAAGCTGACATCGCGCCAGCGCACGCGGGCACGGCAGTCCAACTTGACCACATTGTTGTGGAGCGGGAGTTCGGGATGATCCAGACCTGCAAGAGATCGGTGCGGTTGGCCCGCATCTTGGCAATCCGGTCATCGATGGCATCAAGGTCGAGGCGTACAACGACTTTAGCAAGTGGCTCAGCTTTGGCAATGGGGGTGTGCTGCGCGACCGCGACCCGGAGGAGGCGGAGAAGGCGGTCAAGTATATCGACGTGCTGGCCAACGCGGTGATCCTGCACAACGCCTACGATATAACGACGGTGCTGTGCGATCTGATCGCCGAGGGGGTGGATGTGCGGATCGAGGATGTCGCGCGGCTCAGCCCTTACATCACCAGTCACATCAAGCGCTTTAGCAAGTACACGCTTTCCGAGCAGGAGCTACCCGATTTCGTGTCGGTCGCAGGGTGGGAGTTGCCAGCGGATACGGAGCCAGCGACAGGAAACACCCCTGATCTACACGAAATCGCTTACTTCATGTTTTTACCCGTATCTCGGCTATACCCCATCATGGCGCAAATGCTTCAGCGCCGCTACGTGGAGTTCGATACGCTTCTGGTCAAAATGAATGGGAAGGCCGAGCTGGGCCTGAAGGCATTTTGGTATGAGGATGTCGTCTACCGCGAGATTGTGGACTCAAACTCGGCGATCAGCCAACTGCGCAACGCGCTGGTGGGCCGGGCGGCCGAGGAGACCTACTACGAGCGGATCAAGCTTGGTGAGTTGGTTCAGGCGGCCATGAACAAGCTGCGCGAACACGATGTCGAGCGTATCACCAGCGTCCTCAAGCCCTTGGCTTATGAGACCCGGATCAACGACGTAATTACCGAGCGCATGGTGCTGAATGCGGCCTTTCTGGTGGGACGCGAGCGCGAACCCGAGTTTGACCAGGCCATTCAGCAGCTTGACGCCGAGATGGGCAAGCGGCTGATCTTCAAATATGTGGGTAGCGCGCCGCCCTACAACTTTGTGAATATTATCGTCCGCTGGGATACGTAGACACACGAATGGGAGTGCGGAAATGGGTATGATTTTAGATCTCCTGACCCTACCCGTGACCGGGCCGATCAACGGCACGATCTGGATCGCTGAGAAGCTCCTCGAACAGGCCGAGAACGAAATGTATGATGAAGGCAAGGTACGCGCCAAGCTGATGGAACTGGAGACCCTGCTGGATCTCGGTGATATCAGCGAGGAGACGTACATGGCCGCTGAGGATGAGTTGCTGCAACGCCTGCGGGAAATCCGCGCCTTTAAGGCCGCCCGCGCGGCAGAGTCCGCATGAAAACAAAAAAGGAGTCCACCACCATGGCCATGAGCATTCCCGAGATCGCCGCCCGCGCTAAGGAACAGCTGTCCTTGCTCACCGGGCTGAAGGCCAGCACCGTCTCGAGCTTGAGCCACGACGAAGAGGGCTGGCATATTGTGGCCGACCTGATCGAGCTGAAGCGGATCCCCGAATCTTCCGACGTTCTGGCCACCTATGAGGCCCGGCTCGACGACAAGGGCAACCTGCTCAGCTACCAGCGCACGCGGCGCTACACTCGCGGCCAGATCAGCGAATAGCAGCCCGGGCGGGTCACCCACCTGAACGTCACAACGCTCGTCTGGATTGCCACCCGCGCAGTGAGGAAGCGAAAGCATATGTCTTCTACCCAACTCCAGCACTCAGTTCAGTCGACGAACCTCGCCGACATCCTTGAGCGCGTCCTCGACAAGGGCATCGTCATCGCCGGAGACATCAACATTTCGCTGGTCGGCGTCGAGCTGCTCTCGATCAAGATTCGGCTGCTGGTCGCCTCGGTCGATAAGGCCATGCAGATGGGCATCAACTGGTGGGAGAACGACCCGTATCTGACCACCCGCGCTCGTGCGCTCACCGATGAAAACCGCGAGTTGCACGAACGGATTGCGCGGATCGAAGCGCAGCTGCTGACAAACACGCCGCCGGCCTAGAACTGATTGGGCGGCCCACCTGCGTGGCGCCCAAGGCGTCCCGACTAGGCGCACCGCCGCTATAGAAAGCAAAGAGAGTATGCCAGAGGAAGCGAGTATCACCCTTCGGGTGGCCGAGGCTCTACCGAAGGATGTCGGGCGGGGTCTCGTGCGCCTTGACCCACAATACCTTGACCAGATCGGTGTGCGGATCGGCGATATCGTCCAAATTACCGGCAAACGCGCTACCGTGGCGCGGGCGATGCCGGCCTACGCCGATCAACGTGGCCAGGGTCTCATCCAGGTCGATGGTATCCTGCGCATGAACGCCGGCACTAGCCTTGATGAGCGCGTGAGCATCCAGTTGGTGAAGGCCCAGCCGGCGCGCGCGATCGTGCTGGCCCCCGCCGAGGGTGTGCGCGCCAGCCAGGTCACCGCCCAGGCTCGCTACCTGGCCAAGCTGCTCGATGGCATCCCGGTGATCGCCGGCGACCGCGTGCGGGTCAACCTCTTCGGCACGCGCGCTCAGGGCTTCAGCGTCGTCGAAACCACCCCGTCCGGCCCGACACTAATCGGCGCGGCAACGGTCATCCGCATCTCGGGCGAGAGCGGCGGGCGTGAGCGCGGCACGATCACCTACGAGGATATCGGCGGCCTGCGCCGTGAGACCCGGCGCATCCGCGAGATGATCGAGTTGCCCCTGCGCTACCCCGAGGTCTTCGAGCGCCTCGGCATCGACGCGCCCAAAGGCGTGCTGCTCTACGGCCCGCCCGGTGCCGGCAAGACCCTGATCGCCCGTGCGGTGGCTAACGAGACCAGCGCCCACTTTGTCACTATCAACGGCCCGGAAATTATCGATAAGCTCTACGGTGCCTCTGAGGCCAACCTGCGCGGCATCTTCGAGGACGCCCGCAAGCACGCCCCGGCAATTATTTTCATCGATGAGATCGATGCGATCGCGCCCAAGCGTGAGGATCTGAGCGGCGACCGGCAGGTTGAGCGGCGCGTGGTGGCCCAACTCCTGGCCCTGATGGACGGACTCGAGTCACGCGGGAATGTGATCGTGATCGCGGCCACAAACTTACCCAACAGCCTCGACCCGGCCCTGCGCCGCCCCGGCCGCTTCGACCGCGAGATCGTGATCAGCGTGCCCGATAAGATCGGTCGGCTTGAGATTCTGGAGATCCACACGCGCGGCATGCCGCTGGCCAGCGACGTGAACCTCGAACGGCTGGCCGCTGTAACCCACGGATTTGTCGGTGCCGACCTGCAGGCATTCTGTCGTGAGGCGGCCATGAGCGCACTGCGGCGGCTGCTGCCCGACATTGACTTCAGCCAGGCCCAGATCCCCTATGACAAGCTGATGGCCCTGGAGGTCACGTCCGATGACTTCGCCGTAGCACTCGCCGACATCGAGCCGTCAGCCATCCGTGAGGTCTTCACCGAAATCCCCGATGTGAGCTGGGACGATGTGGGCGGCCTAGAGGATGTGCGCAAACTGCTAACCGAGGCGGTGGAGTGGCCGCTGCGCCACGCGCAGGCATTCGACCACGTGGGCGTGCGCGCCTCCAAGGGCATCCTGCTGCACGGCGCACCCGGCACCGGCAAAACGCTGCTGGCCAAGGCGCTGGCCCGCGAGAGCGAGGCAAACTTTATC
>Ga0194047_10001685_pt1 | contig 13249 bp, 11 predicted proteins | sample JunL225m_MetaG_2_FD_160070 | JGI IMG/M metagenome (GOLD analysis project Ga0194047, IMG submission 160070) | Anoxic zone freshwater microbial communities from boreal shield lake in IISD Experimental Lakes Area, Ontario, Canada - Jun2016-L221-5m | ecosystem: Environmental > Aquatic > Freshwater...
ATATTATTATAGCTCTCATACATAAGAGATGGCTCCCCATCGCGCCAGATACGGCTTCGGGTAAAAAACCTCATAAATCTTGATTGGAGGCGTTCCGGATTGAGAAATTCCGATATCCCCTTAATGCCATCCAATTCCTTTCCCTCTATATGCAATGAAATATCGGATGCAAACCGAAGATAAAACGGACCCGCATCAAGCACCTTGTTGTGATGGATCTTCAAGCCAATATCCTCATACTGCAACTCAAGATTTATGCTGTGAACCGGCGAAAAAAAACCTCGTCTGAAATTGCTTTCCCGAAAATGCACCCTGTCCAGAACAGTTACTTTACCACTTCTATTGTCATGAAGTACCAGCAGAGCAAGCGGTTTATATGCGTTGTTCTTAAAAAACGTCACATAGTAAACAAGATCAAAGCGCTCTGAAAAAGCCCTGCCCCAATACCAGCGGGCAAGATACTCCTGCATAGGCAAAGCACCGAAATTGTGGTCATGATATCCGGTCGCATTGACAGGAATGGTTCGAACTGCACCACTACTCTGCTCAATAATCTCAATCACCCCTTCAACATCTGCCTTCGGAACACTTAAAAGCCACTGGTGAAGAGGTACCCTTCCAGCATTGTTCTCATCTTTTTTTTCGTAGACAATCCTGCGGCAGGATGTAAACAATAACGATGCTTTAACTGCTTTTTGCCGGACAGGAAAGGAAAAATCAATATCGAGAGAGTATGCATCTTTCAGCACGTCATAGGTAAAACTGTTCTTTTCAAAGCGGACGCCTATAGCAGATCGACTGCTTTCAAAAAGCCCGTTACTTCCCTCTTTGATGAAATTGACAACCTCGCGACCGTTTTCGTACAACTGAAAACTAAACGCCGAGTAATTGGACGGAAGAGGAGCTTCTGTTGTTATACGATGTTTCCACCGTTCATAATGATTGGTGTAATATGGAGAAAAAGGAAAACCGGAGAACCAGATAAGAACCAAAGATAAACCGCTCGCCTTGTCTTCAACATCAAAATACCACCACTCATAAGCTCCGGCCTCATGCAAATCATGCCAGACTTCCTGATCAAGCTCTGTCGTAATATTCATGCCTGCACTTGGTGATGTTCAAACACGGAAGCATTGCTCAATGCCTTGCATGACATGGTATACCTTTGTAAATGTGGAAAACAGGAAAAAAAGAGAGGACATGCTTTTTTTTATCCGAGGCTACTTCGAGGAAATTGCCATTAACCGGTGTGGACAGAGAGGGAATCGAACCCCCGACACAAGGATTTTCAGTCCTTTGCTCTACCAACTGAGCTACCTGTCCTTTAAACATGTGGCAAAATATAGGAATAAATCCCTTTTCTCCAAAAGAAAAAAGAAAAAACCCGGTACACACCGTTGTCACTACCGGTTTCCTTGTCCAGACTAAGCCGGAACGCTGATTTTCTCAATACCCTTCAGGATGCGCCTGAGCACTGTCTCCTTTCCAAGGACTTCAAGCAAATGATAAAGACTTGGTCCGAAGCTGACACCGGATGTCAATATTCTCAATGGATGGATGAGATAGGCAGCCTTAAGCCCCTTTGAGGCTACAAACTCTTTAAGATGTGCTTCAATATTCTCAGCATTGAACTCCTCCAGAGAGTCAAGTATGACGGTAAACTCACGAAGAAGGAGATTGGTATCAGCAGCCCAGCGCTTTATAACGGCCTCTTCATCATAAGAATCCGGCTCAAAAAAGAAGTACGAAGAAAAGGTCACAAATTCATGTTCAAATCCTACACGCTCCCGCATGAGTTCTATAACCTGTCCAAGATAGGCATCGCCGGTAATGAGCTCCCGCGACATCAACGACTCCTTCTTCTCAAGTTCAGTAAACAGAATCGGTTTGATGACTTCAATAAGTTTCTCTGAAGGACGGCTTTTGATATACTGTTTTTCAAGCCAGTTGAGCTTGTCAACATTAAAAATCGCACCTGCTTTTCCTACCCGTTCAAGTGAAAACTTTGCGATAAGCTGCTCCATGCTGTACACCTCCTGCTCACTGCCTTCGCCTTCGTTCCAACCCAGCATGGCAACAAAATTCACGATAGCATCACTGCTGTATCCCTTGCGGACATAATCCTCAACAGCAACATCCCCCTGCCTTTTGCTCAGCTTTGAGCGGTCAGGATTAAGCAGAAGCGGAAGATGGGCAACCTTGGGAGGCTCCCAGCCAAAAAACTCATAGAGAAGAAGATGCTTCGGCATTGAGGGAAGCCACTCTTCACCTCTGATGATATGAGTGAACTCCATAAGATGGTCGTCAATAACACTGGCGAAATGATAGGTTGGAAACCCATCGGATTTCATCAGCACCTGATCATCAATTGTCGCAGAATCAAACTCGACAGGTCCCCTGATAATATCTTCAAACCACACCGAAACATAATCAGGTACTTTCATGCGGATAACATAAGGCAATCCCGCATCCAGCTGTTTTTGTATCTGACTCGATGGCATGGAACCACCCATCTCTTCAGGAAGCCATTTTCTGTTATATTTCGGCTGCAGTCCCTGCTTTATCTGAAGCTGGCGGTTTTCTTCCAGCTCTTCATGAGAAGCAAAACAGTAGTAGGCATGATGATCATCAAGCAGTTGCTGGCAATATTTCGCATAGATGTCAAGTCGCTCAGACTGAACATAGGGTCCGAAATTACCACCATGTTCAGGGCTTTCATCAGCAACAATGCCTGCCCATTCAAGAGTTTTTATAAGATTTTTCTGTGCTCCCTCAACTTTTCGGGTTTGATCGGTATCCTCAATACGGATAACGAAAATTCCATTCATTTTCTTTGCAAACAGGTAGTTATACAGTGCGGTTCTCAACCCGCCTACATGTAAATATCCTGTTGGAGAAGGTGCAAACCTGGTTCTAACCCTTTGACCAACCATAATGAGCGCTGTACTGTTTATTTTTGACGGGTAACTTCCGCAAGAGCTGTGAATTTAAGAAAAACTCCTCGCTTTTGAAGACACAAGATAAAAGATTAACCGAAAAATCTTGAATAACCCTTTTGCATAAACTTTTTGTTTTCGATTGCAGTTTAATTTTTAATTACTTTAAATGTACTAAGTTACATTTTTTACCATCACTCAAATAGTTTTATGCCCGTTAATCCCCGAAAAAAGTCAGGAAAAGATACTTCCAGAAATAAATTCAAGCCGGTAAAAGACGAGGAAGAAAAGGCAGGATGGTTTCAGGGAAATGGAGAAGGAGCGCAGGCTAAATTTCCTCGTTTTATCTTTTTTATGATGGTTGCTCTGTTGATGCTTTTTGTGTTTCAACGTTTTTTTGCAAACCCCGGTAGTCCTGAAGTTACCTACAACGAATACAAATCGCTTCTCTCCCGGACTCTTGTTACTGAAGTAACGGTTAAAACTTATGAAGATAAATCAGCCATCCTGAATGGAAAACTGAAAACAGTTACCCAGATCCCGCTTATTGACAACACAAACCTGCAGACTGACCGGTTTGCCGTCAGAATCCCTTCATTCAATTCAGAACAGGCAGATATCCTTGCTGAAAAAGGAATCCGTCTCAAGGTAGAGGAAGGTCCCAGCTCCCTGAATACCTTTTTTGTCCTGTTCGCCCCCTGGATTATTTTCGGGGTTATATATTTTTTTCTTTTCCGGCGTATGAACGGCCAAAACAACTCTCAGGCAAAAAATATTTTCAGCTTCAGTAAGAGCCGGGCAAAGATGGTCAGTGAATTTGATGTTAAAACCACTTTTAATGATGTTGCCGGCGTTAACGAGGCGGTCGAAGAGCTTCAGGAAACTGTCGAGTTCCTGACAAATCCTGAAAAATTCCAGAAAATCGGAGGCAAAATTCCGAAAGGAGTACTGCTTCTCGGTCCTCCAGGCACAGGAAAAACGCTGCTTGCGAAAGCTATTGCAGGAGAAGCCAAAGTTCCTTTTTTCTCGATATCAGGAGCTGATTTCGTTGAAATGTTTGTCGGCGTAGGAGCAGCCAGAGTAAGGGATCTCTTTGAACAGGCCAAGAAAAATTCACCCTGTATTGTTTTTATTGATGAAATTGATGCTGTAGGACGCAGCCGTGGAGCTGGTCTCGGTGGGGGGCATGATGAAAGAGAACAGACCCTGAATCAGCTTCTTGTAGAGATGGACGGTTGTACAACAAGCGAAAATGTTATCCTCATTGCAGCAACAAACCGCCCGGATGTGCTTGATACAGCATTGCTCCGGCCAGGCAGGTTTGACCGCCAGATAACCATCGACAAACCGGATATTCGGGGACGGGAAGCTATTTTAAAAATTCATACCCGCAATACTCCCCTTGCAGAAAGTGTGGATATAAATGTTCTTGCAAAAAGCTCTCCAGGATTCTCAGGAGCTGATCTGGCAAATCTGGTCAATGAAGCAGCACTTCTTGCAGCTCGAGACGATCAACTGCTGATTACCGCTGAAAATTTCGAGCAGGCTCGTGACAAGATTCTTATGGGACCGGAAAGAAAAAGCATGTTTATTTCCGATGAACAGAAGAAACTCACCGCCTATCACGAAGCGGGCCATGTGCTTGTTTCAACCTATACCAAGGGATCTGACCCAATCCATAAAGTCACCATTATTCCAAGAGGCAGAAGTCTGGGACTTACGGCATACCTGCCTCTCGAAGATCGCTACACCCATAACAAGGAGTACTTGCTCGCCATGATTACCTATGCGCTTGGTGGAAGGGTGGCAGAGGATATCATGTTTCATGAAAGCAGTACAGGAGCTGCAAACGATATAGAAAAGGCTACCGATATTGCCCGAAGAATGGTAAGACAATGGGGAATGAGCGAAACACTTGGCCCGATCAATTACGGAGACAGCCACAAAGAGGTTTTTCTTGGAAAAGATTATTCCCATATACGCCAGTACAGTGAGGAAACCGCCCTGCAGATTGATATCGAGGTTCGCAACATTATTATGACCTGCATGGAAAATGCGAAAACAATTATCAATGAGAAAAGTGCGATTCTGCATCGCCTTGCGGAACTGCTTATCGAAAAGGAATCGCTCAACGCGTTGGAAATAAAAGCAATTATAGGCAGTGAGCAGCTCGCTCTAGGCCTGGCAACATCATAACGTGACTTACAATCCATGCAACTCATCGCACTACTCGGCATTGGCATTGGGGCCGGCCTCCTGTCAGAAATGTTCGGTGTAGGCACTACAGAGTGCCGTCGGCACATCACTTATTGCACTGATTCTGCCGGTTGGACTGCTTGGGGTGATCGAGTACTATCGTTCTGGGAAAATTTCTGTGGAAGACATCACGATTGGGCTGGTCATTGCCGCAGGACTTTTTGCCGTAGCTTATTTCGGTGCAAAAATTGCAACTCATCTTTCTCATGATGTGCTGAGAAAAGCTTTTGCCGTTTTTATGGGAATTGTTGCTTTTCATTTGTGGTTTAAGTAACTGAAGGTCTTACAATAATCTAAGCTTTATATAACCATGGGAAACACAACGACAAAAGCTGATTTGGTCAATGTAATAGCCCACAAAACGGGCTTGACCAAAAATGAAACCGAATCTGTAGTTGACAGTCTGTTTGAAAGTATCATTGACTCTTTGAAAGCAGGAAAACGAATTGAAATCCGAGGTTTCGGCTCATTTAATATCCGGTATAAAAATCTTCGTCAGGCAAGAAACCCGAGAACGGGAGAGAAAGTTATGGTTGACCCTAAAAACGTGCCAACCTTCAAAATTTCGAAGGAGTTCAAGCACGCTGTAAGTGAAAGTCTGAGACCTGACGGTGAATAAGTATTTCTTACTCTCTTAACCTGTAAAGAAAAGCCACCAGAGCAAAGCAAAAAACGGGATGAGAACAGGAATTGAGTATTTGTAGATATACTCAATGAACCCAGGCACTGCAACGTTTGCCTGGATGGCAATAGTTTTGACCATAAAATTCGGAGCATTGCCTATATAGGTCAACGAGCCGAAAAACACTGAGGCCAGAGAGATGGCCATCAGATAGATATCTGAAGTTGCATCACCGTGAACCGTAGAGCTTATCCCTCCTGCGAATTTTTGCATATCGGAAACTGAGTTGATATCCATACCAAACTTCCCTGAGGCCCCGGCTAAAAAACTCATATAGGTCGGTGCGTTATCAAGAACTCCGGACAAAGCTCCGGTCATCCAGTAAAAACGCGTTACCGAAAATCCTCTCGCATGGCCTGAGGCATAGGCACTGATAATCTCAAGCGCAGGAATCATGGTGACAAATATCCCGATAAAAAGAAAGGCCACCTCCCGAATCGGTAAAAAGTTAAACCTATTGCCTCTCATCGCATCCTTATCGGCAGTTTTATAAGCCATAAAGGCAACAGCAAAAAGAACCATTTCACGAATGCCGAAAGGAAGATGCAGCAGAGTCTGAAGAGTGGGAAAACCAGGAATAACGGCAGGATCAAGAAAAACTGCGCCGATCACAATCGCAAAGAACATAAAACTTTTAGCACCGATTATGCTCACCCGTCCGGATTGTTCTGATACCCTCATCTCACCTTTCCCTACCCTGCTGTCTAAAACCATAAAGATCAGAATCAGCCCGGCAATCATAAGAATCCATGGAAGCCATAGTTTCGGCATAACCCAGAAAAACGGTACCCCTTTTAAAAATCCTAAAAAAAGAGGCGGATCACCAATCGGGGTTAACGCACCTCCTATATTGCTGACAATAAAAATAAAGAACACAATATGAAACGCCCTGATCCGTCCTTCATTGATACGTATATATGGCCGGATAAGAAGCATCGACGCGCCCGTGGTACCGATCAGATTTGAAAACAGTGCACCGGCAAAAAGCAACGCCCCGTTCATGAAGGGATTTCCTCTTCTCTCAATGTTGATAAGAATTCCGCCGGAAACGACAAAGAGCGCTGTAATCAGAGCAAGAAACGAGAGATACTCTTCAAGCGAACGCAGCAGCATAGAAGCACCCTGCTCAACCATAAACCAGTAATATGCGGCAACGATACTGCCAAGCCCGATGGAAACTTTATGATAATGATGCTCCCAGAAGTGAGAATACAAGAGAGGGCCTGTGGCAATCATCAAAAGAAGCAGCGTGAAAGGAGCTACCAGCCAGACAGGGGGCTGATGATGGGATGATTGCAAAAAATGAACGGCAGCTCCGGCTGCCGTTTCTTGATTTTCCGCTGCAATCAGCGTTTGAAGCATACCTCTTTGCTACTCCCCTTCAAAATCTGTAAGAGAAAAAACACTGTATCCTTTATCGCGAATTTTTTGTTCCCCGCCGATGTCTGGCAGGTTAACGATAAACGCCATTTCAGAAACGATCCCGCCAACCTTTTCGATCAGTGCCGCCGCTGCAAGAGCAGTTCCACCGGTAGCAAGCAGATCATCAACAAGAAGAACCTTTTGACCGGCAATAAGTGCATCAACATGAATCTCAATCTTATCGCTTCCATACTCAAGCTCGTATTCCTGCGAAACAACATCAGCCGGCAGTTTTCCGGGTTTTCTGACTGGGACAAACCCTTTGCCGAGCGTATAGGCCAATGCTCCACCGATAATAAAGCCTCTTGCCTCTATACCGACAATAACGTCAAAATCCATACCATCAAGCAGGTAGTGCTGCGTCAGATTGTCAATGACCAGCCTGAAACCGACTGGATCCTTGATAAGAGTAGTGATATCACGAAAGAGGATCCCTTTTTTTGGATAGTCAGGAACCGAACGGATACGGGATTTAATAGGCATGGAAAGCAAAGATTTAGTTGATGGTGCGGTAGAACACATTACTGTAAATTAAGATAGCACTCTCCCTTTTAAATTCAAATCATCTCCAAGGCACTCGATCAATACAGGTAATTCATTTCCTGATACCTGTTGCCCAGCATACCGATCGGTATCAACCAGTATCCGAAGATAGTTCGGCGTATAGCCGCTGCATTGCCATATCCCTGTTTTGAGCGGCTTGCTGGCTTCAAAAAGCACCATGCACGTTTTTCCTGTATAGCGCTCCTTAAACTGATACTCCTTTTGACGACCAAGTTCAACCAGCTCAGCATAACGCCTTGCTATCCTGCCCGACTCGACAGGGTTGCACTCATGGTTTGCAACTTGCCGGGCAAGAGGAGTACCGGGCCGAACAGAACAGCTGAATACATGAAAATAAGCAAGGGGAAGTCCTTCAAGAAAGCGGTACATCTGTAAAAAATCATCCTCGGTTTCACCCGGATAGCCAACGATCACATCAGTTCCGATAGCACAATCGGCAATGCGATCAACAGCATGCATCACTCTGGAGCGATACATCGCGCTATCATAACGGCGGCGCATGGCCTTGAGAATGCTGTCTGAACCGCTTTGGAGAGGAATATGAAAATGTGGAACAATTTTTTCTGATCCTGCAACAAAAGCAATCAACTCATCATCAACAAAGTCCGGCTCTATCGAACTGATACGGATACGGCTGACGCTGACCTCTTCGAGCTTGCGCAACAGATCACACAACGCCAGACTGTCATAACGATAATCGCCAATATTTACACCGGTAAGTACAATTTCACGATATCCTGATGAGGCCATGGCATGAGCTCTCTCCACAATCTGCGCAAGAGGAAGCGATCGCGACCCTCCCCTGGCTATCGGAATAGTACAATACGCACATCCGTAGTCACAGCCATCCTGTATTTTCAAAAACGCGCGGGTTCGGTCAGAACTCTCTGCCGCTGGTAATGAATAGCCCGGATAGACCTCATCAAAAGAAGCCGCCGGAGAAACTTTAACCAGAGGCGACGCTATCGGTTCAGCACTGATCTCGTTGTACGATTCTGTATGAAATTTATCATTGCTCCCCAAAATAGCATGTACACCCTCTATTGAAGCAAGAACGTCCGGATTCAGCTGAGAATAACACCCGATAACAGCAATCCGGCTCGCAGGATTTTTTCGTATAATTCCTCTGATTTTTTGACGGCATTTCTTTTCCGCCTGTTTTGTTACTGCACAGGTGTGAACAATAATCAGATCAGCTCCCTCATCTATCGATGATAACTCCCATCCTTGTTGACATAAATCATCCAGGATAGAGGATGTTTCAGCATAATTCAGTTTACACCCAAGGGTTACCGCAGCAACCCGTTTGTTACGATCGTTCATATCTCTATTGTTCCTGCACCGTGTTTCTTTGAACGAGCCAATATTTATAAGGAGAGTTCCCCGCCTTTTTCTTTATCATACAAGACAGTAATTTTGGTAGAGTCTTTTGTAAATACAGTGAACCTTTCATAAAAAGTTATATGAATCCCTCTCTTTTCTCTTGCGGTTTCGCAATAATTATAGGTCCGCCAAATGCCGGCAAGTCCACCCTGCTCAACGAACTTCTCGACTATAAACTTTCAATTGTAACACCCAAACCGCAAACAACAAGAAAAAAAATCACAGGAATATACCACAACGACACCTGTCAGATAATTTTTCTCGATACACCGGGCATCATGAAGCCACAGCAGCAACTTCATGAATCCATGCTCGAAGTCATTAGAACTACCCTGAAAGATGCTGATATCGTTATCGCACTGCTCCCTTTTTCAGGAAAAAAAGATCTTTTTGACAGAGAGTTCGCCGCAGAACTGTTCAATGACTGGCTGAAACCATCGGGAAAAACGGTTATTGCAGTTCTCAATAAATGCGATCTTGTATCCAGTGCCCGCCAGCTTGAAGCTGAAGAGATCGTCAGAAATACATGGAATCCAGCAGCAGTCCTCTCCGTTTCAGCATTGAAAGGCAATAACCTCCCGCAGCTTATCGAAGCTATCAGACCTTTTCTTCCTCTCCATTATCCGTTATATCCAGAAGATACTCTCAGTACCGCTCCAGAACGTTTTTTTGTCAGTGAAATCATCCGTGAAAAGATATTTCTGCTCTACGGTCGTGAGGTTCCTTATTCAACCGAAGTGGTCATTGATGAATTCAAGGAGCAGTACGAAGCAGACCCTTCAAGAAAGGATCTTATCCGCTGCTCGGTCATCGTTGAACGTGAAACCCAGAAGCAGATCTTAATTGGCAGCAAGGGCGCTGCTTTGAAAAAACTTGGGCAGACGGCAAGAAAAGATATAGAGGAGATGCTGGGACGTCCCGTTTTTCTGGAGCTTTTTATCAAAGTCCGCCCTGATTGGCGGAAAAAAAACAACCTGTTGAAAAGTTACGGCTATTAATCCCACACCCATATTCTGAACGGACAAGAAAAAGCCTTCCCTGTAACAGAGAAGGCTTTTTCTTTTAAAACGTGGAGCGAAGAAAGAAAAGTTAATTTTCTGCAGGCTTCACTTCGCTGCTTCTTTTCTCACCCGATTTGATCGGAGGTTCAAGCTCAGCGGTAGCAGCCTCAATCTCCTTTTTCTCATTGGGATGAGCAAGCAGATATGCCTCAATCTCTTCCTTGTTCTTATCCTTGAAATATTCAAGAGCAGAAAGAATAATGCGTTTGTTTTCCTTGTCAAACTCAATGACGCGGAGAGGAAGTTCATCACCGATTTTAAACGATGAATGGATATCCTTGACACCGCCCTGAAGAAGGTGCGATACAGGAACAAAACCATCCACATCTCCAGGAAGAATCACAATAACACCTTTCTCGATAATCTGTGAAATCTGTCCAGGCGTTTCGGCTCCGACAGCATATTTCTGTTCAAACTCGTCCCAGGGATCCTGATTGATCTGCTTGTGGCCAAGAGCAATACGACGTGCATGAACGTCAAACTTCAGCACCTTGACTTCAAGTTCCTGGTTTTTCTTGACCAGTTCACTTGGATGACGGATTTTCTTTGTCCATGAAAGATCAGAAATATGAACCAGACCATCGACGCCTGCCTCAAGCTCGACAAAGACACCAAAATCAGTAATATTGCTGACGGTACCCTTATGCAGAGAATTTTCAATGTATTTTTCTGAAAGAGCAATCCATGGATCCTCATTGACACGCTTCATGGAAAGAGAGAGCTTGGTATGATCCTTGTCAATATTCAGGATCACACATTCAACTTCCTGACCAAGCGTAACAAACTGACCCGGATGCTTGATATGCTGTGTCCAGCTCATTTCGGAAATATGAACAAGGCCTTCGATGCCCTTTTCGATTTCCACAAAAGCGCCGTAATCAGTAATGGAAACAACGCGACCTTGAGCTTTAGACCCAACGGGATACTTGATCTCGATATTTTCCCAGGGATGAGACTCAAGCTGCTTCATGCCGAGCGAGACTCTCTTGGTGTTTTCATCAAATCCGACAACAACGACCTTGATCGGCTGGTCGAGTTCAACAACCTCAGAAGGGTGATTGATTCTGCCCCAGGTGATATCGGTAATATGTACCAGACCATCAAGACCACCAAGATCTACAAAAATACCGAAGTCGGTAATATTCTTGACCGTTCCTTCAAGCACCATGCCGACCTTGATATTGGAAAGCATCTCTTCGCGACGGGCGGCATACGCCTCTTCAAGGATAACTTTATGACTGACAACAATATTCTGGGTAACAGGATTGATCTTGACAACTCTGAAGTCCATCGTCTGACCGACAAGAGCGTCGAAATCACGAACCGGTTTAACATCAATCTGCGAACCGGGAAGGAAGGCTTCAACACCGGAAAGAGATACGGTCATACCGCCCTTGACACGATTGATGATCTTACCGTTGATGATCGTATCGTTTTCAATTGAATCATAGATTTTATCCCAGATTCTGAGGACATCAGCTTTCTTCTTTGAAAGAATAAGCTGCCCCATCTTGTCTTCGATGTTCTCAAGATAAACCTCAACATCATCGCCAACATTGACTTCATCTTCGGCTCTGAATTCAAGCAGTGATACAATACCTTCAGATTTAAACCCGACATCAATCGTAACATCCTTGTTGGATATTGAGACAATCCGGCCCTTGATAATTTCATCTTCGGTAATTTCATTGAGGGTGCTCGAATAAAGCTTCTCCATCAATGCAAGTTCAGCGGGCTCGTAGTGCGCAAAAAACTTGAGTTTTTTTCTTGCAGGTCTTTCCTTGACCTTTTTTTCCTGTGTACTGAATGCTTCTGCCATTAATTTTTTCCTTCCTCTCTTGTAAGTTAGCCAGCCTGCCGTGAGAGATATCGGCATGCGGTTTTAGAGTTAATAAAGCAAATGCTGTGAACTACCCCGGATCCTGTTACCGGCAATCCTTCTGTATGTCTAACGCAAGATTATAGACAATATCCACCTGACGCTCTATCGTCAAATCCGATGTATCAATTTCGTGTGCTTCACTATGTTTTTTTAACGGTGCATGCTCTCTTTCGGCATCCGCGCGATCCCTTTTCCTGATTTCATCTTCAAGCACGTCAAGATCAGGCAGTTCACCTCCATCCTGAGACTTTGCAATCAGTTCAGCATATCGCCGTTTTGCTCGTTCCCGGGGCTCAGCAACAAGAAAAATTTTCAGTTCGGCATCGGGAAAGACAACAGTTCCTATGTCCCTTCCATCCATGACAACCCCGCGCTGACGTCCCAGCTCCTGCTGCATCTCTCTGAGCCTGTCACGGACCGGCTTGAGTGAACTGATAAAACTTACCTCACGGCTTACCCGGTTATCCCTGATCTCTGCAGTAACATCACTGCCGTTCAAAAAAACGCGGTCGCCCTCAAAACGTATTGAAATGTCTCTGACTAAATCGGAAACGCTCTCGGGAGAGCGTCGCAAATCGTCGAGTAAGCCCTGCTGCAGGGCTTTAAGGGTAACAGAGCGATACATTGCACCAGTATCGATATAGATATATCCAAGCTGCTGCGCCACTCTTCGGGCTGTTGTACTTTTTCCGGATGCTGCCGGACCGTCAATAGCAATAATGATACGCTTTGTCCCGATTTTCTGTTCCACACAAATTTTAATTAGACCTTCATTTTATAAAAAATATTTGCTTTTTCCAAACATATTAGTTACATGTTAAAACCCTTGTTTTTTGCTCACTCATATTTCAATATTTTCTTTATGTCACTTCGCTGCGGCATTGTCGGATTGCCAAATGTTGGAAAGTCGACCCTTTTCAATGCCATCACCGCAAAACAGGCTGAAGCGGCCAATTATCCATTCTGTACCATAGAACCCAATGTAGGAACTGTTATAGTTCCTGACGAGCGTATGCAGCAGATTGCTGATGTCGTTAAGACACCTACTTAACGACATCAGCAA
>Ga0194047_10001688_pt1 | contig 13238 bp, 12 predicted proteins | sample JunL225m_MetaG_2_FD_160070 | JGI IMG/M metagenome (GOLD analysis project Ga0194047, IMG submission 160070) | Anoxic zone freshwater microbial communities from boreal shield lake in IISD Experimental Lakes Area, Ontario, Canada - Jun2016-L221-5m | ecosystem: Environmental > Aquatic > Freshwater...
GCACAATACCCAATTCTTCTAATTTCTTAATGCGCACATGAATGGACCGCCCGATACAAAAAACTGTTTGCCTAAATCGGCATAGGAAACTTCAGCATCTTGCATCATGGCTTGAATAATTTGCAAATCCAGCTTGTCGAGGCTTTTGTCTGTGTTTAATTTGGGGTTAATTTTAGGCTCCATATTTGTATATTATTAAATTATAAGGCAATTTATTAATAATTTTCTATATTTTAAAGATTTTACTTAAAATATTTGCAACATATTGGTACATACCTTAGTTTTGATTTATCAAATGAAAGGATAACCGCTCAAATGATGAGTTCTTTTAAAAGTTTAGAATATATCCTATGGCAGACATTTTAATTGTCTACATGTAATGTTTATTGTAACTTATTGATTAATAAGTGACTATATGAAAATATGTATCAAGTGTAAAATTCAAAAAACAGAATTCAGAAAATCAAAAAAATATATAGATGGCTTAGATGTTTATTGTAAGGAATGCAGAAGAATAGCTGATAAAAAAACTTATAATACAAATTTGGCAGGAAATAGAAAAGCTGGTTTGGAATCAAAGAATAAAATCAGAGAGAGAAACAGACAATTCATAAGAGAATACTTAATTGGTAAGTCATGTATCGATTGCGGAGAAAACGATCCTATAGTTCTTGAATTTGATCACTTTGAAAATAAAAAAGACAATATCTGTGAGATAATACAAAACTGCTCTATTGAAAAAATAGAAGCAGAAGTTAAAAAATGTAACATAAGATGCGCAAATTGTCACAGAAGAAAAACAGCAATAGATCTTGGATATTATAAAACAAAAATTGTGGGGTGACGAAATATTAGGCAAACGTACCTTCTTGTCTCGAAGGCGGGGATCACGGGATAAACGTAACATAGAGCCGCTTAGCAATAAGCGACCAGGGTCGACCACTGAAACTTTGTGTTATAGCTAACTACCCCTTGGAGGTTCGATCCCTCCCCCTACAGCAATTAAAAAGCCTTTTCGAATTATCGGGAAGGCTTTTTTTATACCTATTCATCACTTGACCGACCTACCCTTATCTCACCTTGTATAATATTTAATAGAAACTTAATACCACGCTAAGTAAGCATGGTATAGATTGTGGGACTAAATTACTTCAATGAAAAGTATATTATTATACTTGCAATTAATTGTACTATCCAATACATTGATTGCTCAAAAAACTTACAATTATTTATCAGTGCCTGGTGATAAAGAATACACCAATATTGATAAAAACAATCACACAGTTTTACCAAGTGGCAGATACATTACCCCAGCCGGTGCTACTATTCAAATCACACGTAGCCCTTTTGGGATGGCCGTTTCACCCGATGGAACTAAAACAGTGACCTTACACAATGGCGTCATAACAATTATCAACAATGATAATCTAAAAGCCATTAGAGTTCCTAGTTATGATAAAAAAATTGATACCATTTTAAAAAAGGGATCTTTTTTGGGTATCACCTTTGCAAGTAATAATAATGACTTAGTGTATTTAAGTGCCGGTGATGCAGGTGCCGTGATGGTTTATGATATCAAACAGTTCAAAAAAATAGATTCTATTTCCTTAAATGGAACTATTGATGGAATTAGTTACGACGACAGCTTTACTTCAGATATCATCTACAATGAAAAGGAAAATGAATTGTTGGTTTTAGATAGAGGCAATTTTAGATTGGTTAGGATTGACTTGGCAACAAAAAAAATAAAAGCTTCCATTAAAACAGGACGTCAACCTTTTAATTTAGCATTAAGCCCCAACAAAGAATTCGTCATGGTGGCCAATGTAGGCATGTATGATTACCCAATCATTCCAGATATTACCAAGGAAAATTATGATACCATGCTGATGCCTTGGCATCCTTATGGAAACAACACAAAAGAATCAATAAATGGTATTACGTATAATGGAAGATTGATACCTGGCGTTGGCGACCCCTTATCACCTAATGCAATGAGTGTTTTTAACATTGATCTTAGTACAAATCAAGTAGTAGATAAATTTAAAACAGGCTATCAAATTGGAGAAATGATTGAGGGCGCTGAGGTAGTAGGAGGCGCAAGTCCAAACTCAATAACAATAGGTAATGAATTGGCTTATGTTTCCAATGCTACGAATGATAATATTTCTATCATTGATTATAAAAATCATAAAATAGTTGGAAGTATTCCTATTAAAATGAATGATGCCATTGATCAGTATAGAGGCTATCTTCCTTTTGGCATGACCATGACCAAGGACGAGAAAAAATTGTATGTTGCCTTATTAGGATTTAATGCAGTAGCAGTGATTGATCTTGAGAAAAGAAAGACTATTGGCTTTATTCCTAGTGGATGGGGTACCTCAAAAATCAGGTTGAGTAATGACGAAAAAGAAATGTATGTCATTTCTTGTAGAGGTTATGGTGCAGGGCCTAATGGTGGTATTGGTTTTAAAAAACCAGAACAAGGTACTTATATTGGCGACATTCAATTAGGTAGTTTCCAAAAAATAAAAGTGCCCACTTTAGAGGAATTAAAAAATTATACCAAAACAACTTTAAACAATACGTATAAAACGATTGCTAAGGTAGATGATGTAAAAAACCCATTACCCATTAAAGCCGGCATACGCAAAAGCCCCATTAAATATATAGTATACATCACCAAAGAAAATAGAACTTATGATGAAGTGCTAGGTCAATTAAAAACGGGCCGAGGTGATTCAAGTATAGCAAGATTTGGTAATCATGTAAGAATGGGCTTTCAAAGTAAAAATGCGGTAGGTTTTGACATTACCCCCAATCATTCAAAGTTGGCACAAGAATTTGCCTTTTCAGATAATTTTTATTGTGATGGTGACGCTTCTATCCATGGACATCACTGGATGATGGGCGTGATTCCTAATGAGTGGGTAGAAACCAATTCAAGTGTGAATAAATCGGCAAAAATATTTTCAAATGCTTCTGGTAGAAGATTCCCGGGAACCACTGGAAGCATAGATCCTGAGGATTATGCAGAAAGAGGTGGACTATGGGAAGCATTGGAAAGAAAAAATGTTCCTTTCTATAATTTTGGTGAAGCCAATGAAACAGCGCACAATAGAGAAGAATGGAATGATACAGCCACTGGAAGTGGACATGCAGTAATGGTGCCCATGCAAAAAGCTTTATGGAAAAATACAAGTCATAATTACGCAGGATTTAATTGCAATATTCCAGATCAATTTAGAATGGAGCAATTCGAAACTGAGTTTAAAAAATTGTGGCTCAACAAACACAAAGCATTGCCAAGCTTAATCACCATGCAGGTACCCAATGACCATACTGCCGATCCAAGACCTAAAGATGGCTATCCCTATCATGAATCTTATGTTGCAGACAATGATTTAGCAGTAGGTAGAATTTTACATTTTTTATCTAGAACGCCCTATTGGAAAAATATGTTGGTGATTGTTACCGAAGATGATCCTCAAGGGGGTGTAGACCATATAGATGCGCACAGAAGTATTTTAATGATGGCAGGACCTTATGTAAAAAGAAATTATACTTCCAATACACATGCTAATTTTGGTTCAATATTAAAAGTAATTTATAATATTTTAGATGTTCCCTATGTGAATCAATACGATGCTACCGCTAGTTTATTGGAAGACTTTTTTACCGATAAACCTAATTATAAGCCTTACAGCTTAGTATTTCCCTCTAAAGATATATTCAACACCACCAACGCCATGAAGCGTTACAACAGAGATGTGGATTGGAGAAAAGTAGAGAAAGGTCCAGATATGGATGACGAAGAAGATATGAGAAAAGCACATTATAAAAAGGAAAAGAAATAATTCAATCAGCGGCTTAACTAAATAATGAATGAAAAATTCTATTTTAACTATACTTAGCTTTTTTATACTCAATGGATATGTAAATGCCCAGAATTCAAATGAATACCCTAAAGTAGCCGCTTATTTTAGCATCAATCATCCATTACTTACCATTTCTTCAAATTTACCTGCTTACAATTTTGACCATTCCTATACTGTTGGCTTTCCTATTGGAATTAATATTATTAGATCAGATAAGTTGGCTTATAGTATTGAAATAGTTCCAACACTCAATTCAACAAAAGGGGTAACTAAAACAAGTAATTTGTCTATTCAACCGGGTCTTATCTTTAGATACCCCAAAGGTTTTAATGTACTTACTAGGCTTGCCTTTGAGACAGGAGGCCGATATGGTACCAATTTGGTTTTTAATAAGGTACTCTATAAAACCAAAATGAATAGTTATTGGGTTTCCGTCCCTATTCCAGCAAGATTTGGAAATAGTTCACCTGCCTCAGTGGGTATAGGATTACAATTTGGCGTAACATTTTAAATTAAAAATTATGAAAAAAATATTAGTAGTTCTATCTTGTTTTTTATTTTCAATTAATCAGTTAACGGCTCAAAAAGACTTTATAGTCCCTCCCTATCTTCAAATAGGATACGATGGCAACCCTAAATCTTTGTCTTTATTATGGCATAGCGCAGACACTATAAGTGAATGGAAGGTTGAAGTAAAAACTAAAAATACTTGGGTCAAAAGTAAAAAATTAGAATTTAATAAAGTGAACATAAAAGACTACAGCCCTTTTGTAGTATATCATGCAGCTTTGGAGCAGTTAGAAAATGGTAATGATTTTACTTATAGAGTATCTAAGAATAAAAAAATAGTATTTGAATCAACTGCACATGCGCCTAAGGCTAAGAATCAAAATTATAAATTTGTGGTGATAGGTGATATTGGTGCATTAACCAATAACCAAAAGAAATTAGCCAATATCATGTATGATCTGAATCCAGATTTTGTGGCAGTTCCAGGAGACATCGTATACAATAGCGGTTTGATTAAAGATTATACAACAAAATTTTGGCCCATATACAATGCCGATAAAAATGACAGCAGTGGAGCACCACTCATGAGAAAAATTCCATTCTTTGCCTCTGTAGGCAATCACGATGCCAATGATAGAGACATGGACAAAACACCTGATGCCTTGTCTTATTATTATTTTTGGGAACAACCTTTGAATGGCCCTGATTATAAAGAAGGTTCGGTACTGATACCAATACTAAAAGGCAATGAAACAAATAAAAATGCTTTTTATACCGCTGCTCAAAAAGCGTACCCTAAGATGACCACCTATTCCTATGATTATGGCAATGCGCATTGGACCGTGATTGATGCAGATTATTATGTTGATTGGACTAATAAAGATTTACAAAATTGGGTGTCAGAAGATTTAAAAAAGGCAGCAGGTGCAGAATGGCGCTTTGTGATGTTTCACCAACCAGGATTTAACTCCTCTAAAGTCCATTTTGAGGAACAACATATGAGGTTGTTGTCCCCTATTTTTGAAGCAGGCAAAGTAGATGTAGTATTTAATGGACATGTTCATAATTACCAAAGGTCATTCCCATTAACCTTTAAGCCAGATACAACTTCAAAAAAAGAGATAGCAGCTACAACAAAAAGAAAAGGAGAACAAGTAGGCGGAGATTGGGTATTGGATAAAAACTTTGATGGGATTAAAAATAAAAAGCCAAAAGGAGTTGTTTATATTGTAACAGGGGCTGGAGGACAAAGTTTATACAATCCAGAACAAACTAGTATGCCTAGTTCTTGGCAGCCATTTACAGACAAGTTTTTCTCAACAGATAATTCATTAAGTTATGTGACAATTGAAAAAAATATATTTACATTTAAACAAATTGCAAGTTCTGGTAAAGTGGTAGATAGCTTTACCATTGTTAAATAAACTAAATACTTTTTACATACAATTTTTTAACAGGTACAAACTTTTTTCGTGAATAAAAGTTTTGTGTGGTCGTAGAATTTAAATTGCAAAGTACTTCTATCTTATCCATGCCTAATTGAATAGACTTTTCATAAATAAATAAAAATAAATCATCTGCGATGTTCAATTTTCTATACGCAGGTGAAATATAGAATTCCTTAATTTGCATAATAGGCTTGTTGGTTAATAAAACTTCTTCTTTTTCGCAGCAAATACAACCAATTTGACTACCTATAGTTGTTTCAATAACATACAATAAACAATTTTTATTTTTTAATTTCTTTACAAATTGTTCTTGAAAAACTTCTAGTTCAATTTTCATTGAATGAATTTGCTCAATAGCCTGATGAAAGTATTTCAAATCATTTAAATTTGCCTTTCTAATTCTCCAATTCTTAATCAACATATATTAAATTTTTAAAAAACTAATTAACTCATCTAGGTTATCAATAATGTTATCTGGATTGGCTTCCATTAATTGTGCTTTAGTTTGTGCACCAGTAGTAATACCAATACTATATAAACAATGGGCGTTTTGGCCTTCTTCGATATCAATTTTGGAGTCCCCAATTTTTACTACCTCCTTAGGATCATTGATAGAAAATAAATTCATTGCAAAATGAATCATATCAGGTGATGGTCTATTGTTCTTAACATCTGTAGCGGATACCAATAAATCATAATGATATAGTTGTACCCAATTAATCTTATTTAAAATAAATTGTGCAGTAGCTCGGTCATACCCTGTATTTAATACAACCAATATATTTTTGCTTCTTATATAGGTCAACACAGTTTCAGCATGCTGCATGGCTTGAATATCAAATTCTTCATAGGCAGTTTGAAGATGATTGATAAAATAATGATACATATCATTTGCCTTTAGCAAATCTTCTTGGGTACCATACTTTGAAACAATGTCTTTGATGGCAGTTAATTTTTCTTGGCCTGCCCCTATCTCTAAAACAGCAGACAAATCAACAACCACATCATATTCATTAATACTTTTATGTAAGGTTTTATATACAATATTGTCTTCATCAATAGTCGTTCCTGCCATATCAAATACGATCATCTTTATGCTCATAATCTATTTTTTAATAATGATTGTTCTAAAGTGCTTCTATAAGTATAGATATCATCCACCTTTAAATTGGGGATTTTAGCTTGATCGTCCCATCTTCTTAATGCAACTGCTTCTTTAAAATAGGTATTGGATTCAAAACTATTTTTTTCTGTTTCAGACATGATACCACCTTGTAAAATCAAACTGGCTTTTGAAACTGAAGAAAGTGCTTCATAGTATTCACCATCTACCAAGCATAGGTACCTTTTAGCTGGTACATGTAATTTGACAGCCTCAGCCACTTCTTCATTGAAATATTGCTTTAAAAAATCTGCCCCTAAAGCTTCATGAACGTCATCAATGCCATTATTGGTGGCATCATCTGGTAAATCATGCAATAAATGTCCAATATCATGCATTAAGGCAGCAGCAATTAAATTTTCAGAAGCATTTGCTTCTTTTGCAAAATGGGCAGCCTGTAAGCCATGCTCCAACTGTGTTACAGCTTCCCCGCCGTATAATTCATGCCCTTTTTTTAAAAATACATCAATAATAAAATCAACGATATTATTCATACGTTTAAAATTTAAATTTTGTTTACAGCTTCTTCTGCAAAACCAAAAGACAATGTCATACCATTTCCACCAATTCCATTGATAATGTATACGCCTGGCTCCACTTTTAATAGCAAGTCAGTTGCACCATTGGTCATCATGGGATAAACACCATTCCAGGATTGTTGCAATGTCCATTTGTCAATGTGTATTAATTTTTTTAAATATTTCAAAATCAATTCGTTGACAGAATGTTTATCAAAGGGTTCAAAATCTAAAGCATATTCGTGTGAATCCCCTACGGTTAATTCCCCTTGATGGTTTTGAGAGACCATGACATGAATTCCATTTTTAATGTATTCTGGAAGTTCTAAGTCTATTTTTGCTTTTAATACATCTAAAGATTTTGATGCAGTGAAACTTTTATAGTGTAATAGGGATAGGCCACCACAAATCGCAGTGCCAATTCTATAATTTCGATCATTCGGCACAAAGCGCATCATTTGTAATTTTGACTTAATTATAGGTAATTCTTTAAAATTTTCTGGATAAAGTGTTTCAAAATCGGCACCTGAACATATACAAATCAAATCGGCATTGTATTTTGTTTTAAAAGACCAAACAGTATTAGTGGTAACATTAGTAATAGCTGTACCCCAAACTATTTTTATATTGTAATAATCTTTCAAATAAGCAGGTAAATTTTTTATGCCTTCTCTAGGATCTATAATGGTTTCATCACTACTAAATAAACCTGCTTTTAAATTTTCACCATTAATGCCATTAAATTTTTCCAAGATGGTATTGGTTTGCATTAAAGTAACGGGCCTATTGTGTTTTGTAAAATGTTCATACAATTCTTCCAATACATCCTGTTCCTCTTTGTCATAGGCCAAATGCAAGCTTCCACAAGGATCAAATTTTATTTTTGCATTGGTTAAATATTCTTTCCAAATTTCTCTAGACCTGATGGCACGCTCATACAATTTTCCATCAGGTTGACCAATAGGCCATAACATACCAAAGTTTCTAATAGAAGCTCCAAGGGATTGTTGCGATTTTTCAAAAATGGTAACTTTGTACCCTTTTAAAGCCAAGGCTCGGGCAGTAGCCATTCCCAAGATCCCAGCCCCTACTACGATTGCTGTTTTATCACTCATGTATTAATAGTTTAATATTTTAATTTTTTTGGCATAATATAGGTATGCAGCTAAAGATGCAACTAAGCCAAGGATAGAAAAATATAAGACGCCCTTGGAATAAAATTCTGCCCAATTCAATTGTAAATGTGCAGTTCCTTTGATACTTATAACAATAACAGAAGCCAAATATCCAAAAGAATCCAATAAATAAATAAGAAAGCCAACATTGCCTTTGATTCTGAAAGTAGCAATCATTCGGTCAAATAACAATGAATTAAATGGTATATATCCCATATACAAGCCAAGGCCCACTAATAACATCCAATGGTATCCGTTTAAAATATTCATTTTAAAAAATAAGGTACTTAATCCAACTATTATAAATCCTAACATGATGATTACAATACTTATTAAAAAAGCAAGTTTATTTTTTTTGATAACAATCATACTTGCAATCAAAATCAATACAATAAAAGCAATGGGCAATTCGGTATTGGTAAATACACTTGCATTGTTTCCATAACCCAAATCGTTCCAAATATTTGCAGCAAAATTGTCTCTTAAATCTCTAAACAAAGTCAGTATTAAATAAATAAAAACAAAAGCAATGATGCCTATTTTAAATTCCTTAAAAAAAGAATGGCGATCCAATTTGGTCATGGGTAGCCTTGGTGCTTTTAATTCAATTTCTTCGGGGGTTGGGGCAGGAATTTTTTCAAGTAAATAAATAAATAAAATGATGGGCAAAATAAAAACTAAGCCAGTATAAAAAGGTACCCACATTTCCGAAATATTAAAACTCATTTGAATCCACTTTGCAATAGATTTAACAACACCAGACGATACAATAAAACTTACTGCCAATGCAGCACCAAGAAAATCAGTCGCTCTTCTGCCTTCCACAAAAGAAAATACGATGCCCCATATGATCCCTAATGGGAACCCATTTAAAAAAAAGCAAAATATATTAAGAGGTGCTGGTAAAACAGGAAATAATAACAAAGGAATCCATGATAAAACAATCAATAGTAGAATTAATTTTCCCCTTCCAATATTTTTTAATTCTGAGATAAATTTGATGCCAAATACTTTACTGGCTGTATAGCCTAAGACCTGTGCAATAACTAATAAGTTCTTATATTCAATGCCCATGTAACTGGGCATATTTTCGTACAAACCAATGGTGAAAGGCTTTCTAAAGGCATACACACACGCATAGGTACAAAAGCATACAATAGAGATATAGATGGAAGCTCCAGCTTGATTGTCTTTTTTAAAACTTAGATTGATCATTGAAATTTGCTTATCAAACCTAAGTAAAAATCTATTTATTTCATTTAAAACAATGTAATGAAATAGTTAACTATATATTAACTTAATGTTAAGCGTTTTAGATATTACTCTATTAATTAAACAAAATCAGATCCAATACTAATTGGTATAGATAGCTCTTAGCTTTTTAATTATTAGAGGTGTCAACCCCAATTCTTTTTCTAGATAAGTATCTATACTGCTATATTTACTTCTTATGGTAGCAAAAGTAGCTGCTATATATTCTTTTTTAGCTCCCATTAAATTATTCGCAGTTTTTTCATCCAAACCATAATATTTGGTCATTTGTGCTATGGATTTAGCATTTTCATTTCGTCTATAATAGTTAGTAGCTTCGTAGTCATCAAAAATGGTTTGTTCATCCACGCCTAAAGCATACAAAATTAAAGCAGCTGCAATACCTGTTCTATCTTTACCAGCAGTGCAATGAAATAACATTGGACTTGCTTTAGTATTGGATAATAAACTATCAAACAAAGGAGTATAACGGTCTTTAAATGGTGTCAAAACTGTATAAAAACTAATTAAAAAAGAATCCGATTTCATATACTTACCCATATTCTTCATGTAGTTGCTATCTCCTACATTTTCACTACCCGCTGGTAATGCAATTCGAACAGTGCCTGATGGTATTTTATCAGGTGCAGTTTTAACTTCATAAGGGCCTCTAAAATCAAAATCATATTTTATATGTAGGGCTTCCAATTTAGCTAGATCGGCATCTGTTAAGGTATTTAAGGCTGCGGAACGATATAATAAGCCCATTTTTACCTTTTTACCATGCTTTGTAGCATAGCCGCCAATATCTCTAAAATTTACAGCACCTTGTAATTTTACCTCTCTACTACTACTGTCTGCAATTTGAGCGTGGCTAGTTAAAGCAATAATAATCATTGAAAAAAATGACATAATAATTTTCATAGTCCCGTATTTATTATAAAATTAAAAAAGTGGGGAGCGATTAACTCCCCACTGTAAACAATCCCCTATACTTAAAAAACTATTTAATCAACCACATTTTAGCATTCAAATCGTCTGTACCACCATATTGAGATGATAAAGCAGCTTTATAGTTGTTTGTATTGTAGTTGGCTTCATCCACAGGATATTGCCATCTCAAAGGTATTTTGAAAGTAGGTGTTCCTATTCCTACACCACCTTCTTTAAAAGTAGGCACGCCTGTTCTTCTCCATTGGTAGAAAGATTCAAAACCTGAATTCAAGAAGAAGGATACATACTTTTGAGTCAAAATTTGAGTTAAACCGGTAGCATTATCACCCGCATAAGCAATATTGGTTAAGAAAGTATTTACATCATACGTAGCAGTTCCTAAATTTGGTTTTGTGCCATCATTGTTACCAACGATAACAGTACCACCTTGCTTAATTCCGTAAAAGTCTAAAGATGCTTGAACACCATTTTTATACCAGGTTGAAGCAGTTTGTGTAGTTACCCATCCTCTATTGATAGCTTCAGCAATGTTAAAACACATCTCACTATACCCTAATAAAATATAATTTTCAGACAAGGTACCACCAATATTAGAAGGTGTCATATATCTATTATAGCTTGGGCTAGAAAGATACGTATCATTTGTAAATGTAAATTTCATCGCTGTAATAGATGAATCTTGATCTTGTCCAACATAGTTACTAAAACTACCTACAGGATTAGCAGCAGTAATGCTTCTTGTACCTGGTGATAATAAAGTAAAGACACGTGGATCTTTATTTGGTACAGTTGCATTTATCCAAGTGCTAGAAATATTCACACAGTTATTGTACTGAGCATAACCATATCTTTGAGGCGGATATTGATTGTAAGCAGAGTTATATTTATATACAATATTATCGCTGTTAGATGTCATGATAGGAAACTGTGTTGGATTGTTGATGATGGCAGCAAATTGAGATTTAATATTTAAATCTGCATTGTCATCTGCACGCTTGCTTAAAGAAATCAATACTCTTAATTTATAGGTATTTACTGCTTTTTGCCATTGAGCATAAGTTAAACCAAACACATCACCTGATGCATCTACTTTTGTATTTGCATTGGCTGTAGAAATTAATGATCCTAAAATGATGTTGGCTGAATCCAATAAAGCCAATGATTGCTTGTAAACATCGTGTTGAGAATCATATTTTGGAGTTAAGTTATTGATATCATTAGCTTGTGACATAGGGATATCTCCTACTCTTTGTGTTAACCAAATATAGGAGTATGCTTTAAAAAACTTGCTCAATGCAAAATAGACGTTGGTTCTATTTTTATATTGATTCAATGCTTGTTCTTCCATTTTTACACAATATTTGATATTGTCATAAGTGGTACTTGTAGTAGACCAAGAATAAGTATTACTTCCAAAATAGTAAGTATAATTAGAAACTAAATTCTGATTGTACTTGTATACATTTGAAGTGATTGGATCTTCCTCTTTCATTAAATTCGCAGTGATGTGATTTAATAATAGTGAAGAAGGAATGGTAGAACTTTCTGCTGCAACATTTGGATTGGCAGTCAAGTTGTCCCCTTTTTGGCAACTTGTGATACCAAAACTTATAGCAACTAAGCCTAAGATGATATTACTAATTTTGATTTTCATATAATTACTTTTATACATTTTTAATTTTAGAAATTAAGACTGATGTTAAATCCAAATCTTCTAGCTGTGGCAGATTGCAAAATTGCACCCTTTTGTAAGCTTCTGTCAGAATCATTGTAGCCAGCGGCAAATTGGTCTAAATCTTGGTCTTTTCTGTCGGCCCAATACAATAAGTTTCTACCCATTAAAGAAAAAGTAGCACCCTTTATATATTTCATTTTAACTAAAGCATTAGCAGGTAAAGAATAAGCAATACTTACTTCACGCAATTTTACAAATGAACGATTGGTCATCCAATATTCATCCACTCCACCATATCCTGATGCACCAGCTATAGTTTGAACTTTTGCTGCGACATCATTAGGCGCAAATGTTAAAGCAGACAAATTGGTAATTACACCACCAGCATAAGTTGGTGTTCCAGCAACTATTTTAACACCTGGGCCTACATATTTTGCAGTTTGTGCAGTAGTACCATTGTTGGTTGTTTGCCACTCAGCTAAACGTGCAGCACCTATCAAACCTTGAGTAGATTCTATAGAAGTACCCCCATTCATACCATCATGATAGATTTGATCATAGATGCTACCACCAATTCTACCATCAATTTGGAAGCCAAAGCTTACATTTTTAAATGTAAACTTGTTAGAAATACCAAATATATAATCAGGATTTGCAAATCCTA
>Ga0194047_10001689_pt1 | contig 13230 bp, 10 predicted proteins | sample JunL225m_MetaG_2_FD_160070 | JGI IMG/M metagenome (GOLD analysis project Ga0194047, IMG submission 160070) | Anoxic zone freshwater microbial communities from boreal shield lake in IISD Experimental Lakes Area, Ontario, Canada - Jun2016-L221-5m | ecosystem: Environmental > Aquatic > Freshwater...
TCTTTGATGACGCCGTGGCTCAACGCCTGAAGCAAGCAGCACCCCTCGCCGAACTACTTCGCCCGAGGACGCTGGATGAAGTAGTTGGACAATCTCATCTCGTTGGGCCAGACGGACCACTTCGTAGCTTCGTAGGCGCACAACAACTCACCTCAATGATTCTCTGGGGACCAGCAGGAACTGGAAAGACAACCTTGGCCCGCATTCTTGCAACGTCGGCGGGATATGCAACAGAAAGCCTGTCCGCTGTCACCGGTGGAGTGAAAGACGTGCGCGAGGCACTCAGTCGTGCCCATGAACGACTCGGCGAGCGTGGTCAAAAGACAGTTTTGTTTATCGATGAGGTTCACCGGTTCAACAAGTCTCAGCAAGATCTCTTACTGCCTGCGACCGAGTCCGGTGAAATTGTTCTCATTGGCGCTACGACCGAGAACCCATACTTCGAAGTGAACGCTGCACTCATGAGCCGCTGCACCCTATGGCGGTTAAAGCCACTCAGCGAAGACGAACTTCTGACGCTTGCTCGTCGTGGATTGGAGCTTCGAAATGCATCAGCGACCGATGAAGCGCTGAGCGCAGTTACGTCATCTGCTGACGGTGACGCCAGGGGAGCACTAACGACGCTCGACACCGCAATTATTTTGGCGCATGCTCAGTCTGGCGTTGGAACACAGGTGAGTGTTGAACACATTGCGCAGGCTCGTGACGGAAGGCTGTATCACCAGTCTGCAGATACGCACTATGACCAAGTGAGTGCGTTCATCAAATCAATTAGAGGATCTGACCCAGATGCTGCTCTCTATTGGTTAGTCACTCTGCTCGAGAGCGGAGAGAGCGCGAGATTCCTTGCTCGACGCCTTGTCATTCTGGCGAGCGAGGACGTGGGCCTTGCTGATCCAATGGGTCTGCTCGTTGCTGAGTCTGCGGCACGAGCTGTTGAGTTTGTCGGACTTCCTGAAGCTCGGCTCACACTTGCTCACGCGACAATCACTCTGGCCCTTCTCCCAAAGAGCAATGCGGTTACCCGTGCACTCGGTGCGGTTACCCAGGCAGTGCAGGCGGGCGGGCTAATTGAAGTCCCCGATCATCTTCGCGATGGGCACTACCGCGGAGCCAGTGAGATGGGCTTTGGAACCAACTATCAGTACCCTCACGATTTTGATAATGGCTGGGTAGACCAGCAGTATCTTCCAGACGACCAAAAGGGTGCACGATACTTCGAGCCCTCGTTTTATGGACGAGAGCAGGCTCTGGTGGAGCAATGGCGTCGTAGGACTGGCCAATCAGACACAGATGGCACTTCAACGCCGGTAGAGTAAATGCCGTGGAAGCAGCTCAACTCCGTTCTATTTTTCTTAACTACTTTGCTGAAAACGGGCACACGATTGTCCCTTCAGCAAGTCTGATTCCTCACGACCAGTCGCTACTTTTCACCGTTGCTGGAATGGTTCCTTTCAAGCCATATTTCACCGAAGAAGAAACTGCGCCTTACAACCGTGCCGTATCAATTCAAAAGTGTTTTCGAACCGGAGACATTGACCAGATTGGAACCACGCAGCGCCACTTGACCTTCTTCGAAATGATGGGAAACTTCTCATTTGGTGACTACTTCAAAGAGGGAGCCATCAAATACGCCTGGGGACTCATCACTGAGGGCTTCGGTCTCGATCCAGACAAACTTTGGATAACTGTTCACCACTCTGACGACCAAGCTGCAGAGATGTGGCGTGACCTAATTGGTATTCGCCCAGAACGAATTCAGCGTCTCGGTGAAGACAATTTCTGGGCCATGGGAGACAGCGGACCATGTGGTCCATGTTCTGAAATCTTCTATGACAAGGGGCCATCATTTGGCGCTGACGGTGGACCAGAATTCGGTGGCGAAGATCGCTTTATCGAATTCTGGAATCTCGTTTTCATGCAATTCGAAAAAGGACCGAACGAGTCATTCATTGATCTTCCGAAAAAGAACATCGACACTGGTGCGGGTTTTGAGCGAGTGTTGTCAATTCTTAATGGTGTTGAATCGGTCTTCGCTACAGACCTCTTCGCTCCGCTGATTGAAACTGCATCTCGTGCGGTAAATGCTCCACTCGGTCGTGATGAGAATACTGACATTGCAATCCGACGCATTGCAGAACACGGCCGCGCCATGAGTATCTTGGTTTCTGACGGAGTGCTTCCATCAAACGAAGGACGCGGCTACGTTCTGCGTCGCATTATTCGTCGAGCAATACTTGCCGCTCGTCGTGCTGGTTCTGACGCCCCACTCACTGCGCAGCTTGTAGACGCAACGATCGAAAAGATGGGTGGCGCTTATCCAATCCTGGTTAAAGACCGTGACCTCATTGTTTCCATTCTCGAGCGCGAAGAAGCGGGTTTCTCTCGAACACTGAAGGCCGGAATGACGCTTCTTGAAGAGGAGCGCAACAAGGTCACTAAGTCTGGATCATTAATTTTCCCAGGCGACATGGCATTCAAGCTCCACGACACACACGGATTCCCAATTGAACTCACTGATGAAATTGTTGCTGAATCTGGCCTCAGCGTTGAGCGCGATGCATTCGATGCAGCGATGACAGAGCAAAAAGAGCGTGCTCGCTCTAAAGCCAAGGCACTTAATCTCGCTGATGAGTCACAGTACAAGGACCTCATTGAAAACCACGGCGCAACAAACTTTGTGGGACGTGACGTTGAGCGCTACAGCATTGAAACTTCAGTTGTTGCGATTCTGTCTGGCGCAGATGGTACGAGTGAACTCTTCTTGGAGAATTCCCCTTTCTACGCAGAATCAGGTGGTCAGGTTGGAGACATGGGAACAGTCGTAACTGAATCTGGCCGCTTTGAAGTTGCCGATACCCAGAATGTTGCTGGTGGGCTCTTCGCGCACCGAGGAAAACTCACTGGAGAAATTCTTCCTGGTCAAGTTTGCGTTGCAACCATTGCGCCAGAGCGACGTGAAGCAGTTCGTCGAAATCACACCGCCACACACCTTCTCCATGCTGGACTTCGCACTGTTCTCGGTGACCATGTACGCCAACAAGGCTCGTATGTAGGACCAGATCGTCTCCGCTTTGACTTTGCACACGGTTCGGGTCTTGCTCACGAAGAAATGGCACAAGTGCTTACGCTCGCGAACGGCGACATTGTTGAAAATGACGCCGTTGAGACAATTCAGACTTCAAAAAAGGAAGCTGAAACTATGGGCGCGATTGCGTTCTTTGGTGACAAGTACGGAGACCAAGTTCGTGTTGTTCGCGCCGGTGTGCACAGTCTTGAGTTCTGTGGTGGAACCCACGTAGACAGTCTTGGCTCAATTGGTCAGATCCAAGTTGTAAGCGAAGCCTCCATTGGTTCTGGAACACGCCGCATTGAAGCGGTTAGCGGACTTGGTGCGTATCGCAGAAGTCAGGAAATGGAAAGTGCACTCGGTGCGGTTGCCACACTTCTTAAGACATCTTTAGACGATGTTGTTCCAGCGCTCGAGCGAGTGTTCGAACGTCAAAAAGAAGTTGAAAAAGAAATGTCTTCGCTTCGCCAGTCCCAGTTGTCTGCTTTCGCAGAACAACTTCACAACGAATCAGACACTCCAGTGCTTGTCGCACGAGTTGATGGTTTTCCTGGAGATCAGCTTCGCACTTTGGCACAGGATCTGCAGCGCCGAGGTCGCAGAGCTGTTGTTATTGCTGGTGCATTCGAGGACAAGGTTTCGATTGTTGTTGCCAGCGATGAATCGCTTGACGCACAGGTAACTGTAAAAGAACTCGCAAAATTTGTAAACGGTGGCGGTGGAGGATCTGCACGCTTAGCGCTTGCCGGTGGCAAAGATGCCTCGGGCATTGACAAAGTGCTCGCTGCGGCAAAAGCCCTCTAGGAATCATGAGTCGAATACTCGGAATCGATCCGGGCACTCGCCGATGCGGTGTCGCCATTACTGACTCTGGACAAACAATGGCATTCCCTCGCACAGCGTTGGACGCTGGTGAGTCATTCATCAAGAAGCTTGGTGAGATTATTGAAGAAGAGTTTGTTGGATCAATTGTGATCGGTCGGCCAATCTCGCTATCGGGCAATGAGACGCAAAGTACCGAAATAGCTGACCAGCTCTTCGAGGCTATAAGAGTCGCTTTTCCAGCCTTTTTGGTAGTTCAGTGGGATGAACGCTTGACCACCCTGGAGGCTCAAAAATCGCTTTCTGGGGCCGGTATGAAGGCAAAGAATCACAGAGACCACATAGATAGCGCCGCCGCTGTAATCATGCTGCAAAACTACGTAGATGCGCTTCCTTCTACTTAGGCCCGTAAAGAGGACCATCCAGGCGCTGGCGGCCATCGGGGTGATTTTGATTGCTTGGTTCTTCCTGCAATTGAACCCCATCGGAGGAGGCGGCAAAGAAGTAGTTTTCACCGTCCATCCCGGAGATTCGATTTCTCAAATCGCTTCTGAAATGCAAACAGTTGGAATTATTCATTCAACCTTGGCCTTTCGTATTGACGTTGCGCTCTTTGGAGCACCAGTCGTTCGCGCGGGAAGTTACGAGATACCTCAAAATTCTTCCTTTGGATTTGTGAAGTCAGTAATTGGTAGTGCTCCGAACGTACGGGTGCTCACTGTGCATCCCGGTCTCACATTGAAAGAAGTTGAAGTTTTGCTTGCTAATGATGCGGGAAATACATTCGCTAATTCTTTCGCCAAGGAAGTCAGTGCGGCAATCTCTTCTAATGCGTACCATCCAAAAAGTTCGCTCGAGGGACTCATTGGGGCTGGACAATACATTTTGTCCCCAGGGACTACTCCAGCAAAACTTCTGAAAGAAATGCAAATTTCTTTCACGAGACAGGCTTCTGAAGCGGGACTTACTCCTCACTCCAGTATTCAAGGACTTAGTGCCTACGAGCTGCTCGTCGCCGCATCCATTGTTGAAAAAGAAGGTTATTACCAGTCCAACATGCCAAAGGTTGCACGGGTTATTTTCAATCGGCTAAAGCGCGGTGGCTCACTTCAAATGGATTCAACAGTTCTTTACTACCTAGGTCAAGACGGTGGAAGAGTTACTCCAACAATGCTCAAGTACAAGACTCCCTACAACACATATTTGAATGCTGGACTAACACCAACTCCGATCTGTGTTGTCTCTCTCGGTGCAATGAAGGCTGTGATGAACGCGCCAAAGGGCAACTGGCTGTACTTCACGCTCATTTCAAAAGATGGCACGGAAGCGTTCTCAAATACTTTCGCAGAGCAACTCGCGAATGAAAGACTCGCTGCTTCAAGGGGAATCAGATGAACTGGAAAGTAGGAGTCGTTGGAGACCCGGTAGCCCATTCACTTTCACCTCAACTCCAAGAGGCTGCGATGCAGATTGCTGGCCTTGATGGGAGTGCTTCTCGAGTCCAGATCTCTGGAAGTCAGTTAGATGAACTAGTCAATGCCATTACGAATGAGTTCGATGCGCTTTCCGTGACAATGCCGTTGAAGCCACTCGCAACGACGGTCTGTGACCACCTAGACGCTGCGGCAGAGCGGACCGGAATGGTGAATTCCTTACTTCGAAAAGATGGCCAGATTTACGGGGCTTGCACTGATGGAGAAGGTTTTGTGCGTTCAGTGATGAGTCAGTTTGATTTTGACTTCACGAATGCTCACGTAGTCGTCATTGGAGCTGGGGGAGCGGCAACGGGAATCATCGACGCTCTTCAGAATTCAAATGCCGCAAGCATTACGGTTCTCAATCGCACTTCCTCGAAGATCGACGCACTCGCTTCAAAGTACGAGAAAGTTACTCATGCTTTACCAACCAGCATTGATCTTCTGATCAACACAATTCCTGTAGCTGGGAGGGTCGCTCCAACAATTGTTCCCGGCATCAGTGAAAAAACTATCTGTGTGGACATCACGTACTCACCACTGGTTTCAGATTGGCTTTCTTTCTTCAGGTCAGAGGGGTGTCAAACTTCTAACGGTCTCGCAATGTTGGCTCACCAGGCAGCATTGCAGTTCAAGTTCTGGTGGAATATTGATATCGACGGAGATGATTTGTTAGAGGTAATCAAATGACGGACACCTTAAGCTCGCTTTCAAATCGAATTCGATCGAAGGACTCTTTGGACGTCAGTCTCTTGTGGGGAATGATCGCACTGGGAATTACCGGCGTAATCATGATTTACAGTGCGACACGCCAAGCGCTACTAAGCGCTGGATACAACCCTCAGTACTACCTAGAACGTCAAGCACTCTACGTTGTTGTAGGCATTGGCGTTATGTACGGAATGTCGCTTATTGACTACCGGCGACTCGAAATGGTGGCGACCCCGTTATACATTTCAGGGTTACTCGGTCTTTTGGGAGTTATGTTTCTGGGCTCAACTGCTCTTGGCGCGCAGCGTTGGTTCAATCTTGGACTCTTTCAAGTGCAGCCGAGTGAGTTCACAGTTTTGTTCTTGATCATTGCGGTTGCGACGTACTGCGAACGGCGACCTGAAGGTTTAAAGCTGTACGACGTTTGGCGTCTTCTGGCTATGGCGGCAGCACCACTCTCTTTGATCGTTGTCCAGCCAGATCTTGGAACGTCAATCATCATCGTGATTTCGATTGGTGCCATGCTGGTGGTCGCCGGAGTTCCACCTCGATTCATGACCGCTCTTGCGGTCATTGGAACCGTGGGCATGCTGCTTGCCGCGTATTTTTCAATTTTGCAGAAGTATCAAATTGAACGCTTCACATCGTTTTTGAACCAAAACACAAGTTCAACTGATGCTCAGCTTCAAGCACTGATCTATCAAGTCGACAATGCGAAGAGCGCAATTGGCTCGGGAGGACTTCACGGCTCTGGTTTCTTTAACGGACTTCAAACGATTCTTGGATACGTTCCAGAGCAGCGCACTGACTTTATTTTCACTGCGATTGGAGAACAGCTTGGTTTTATTGGGTCACTTCTAATTATTTCCCTGCTCTCGTTCGTTGCGTACCGTATGTTCAGAATTGGAAGAAACGCAAAAGACACCATGGGTAAGACAGTTGTACTCGGTATTTTTGTATTCTTCTCGTTCAGCTGTTTTGAGAACATTGGAATGACCATGGGAATTATGCCCATGACTGGAATTCCGCTGCCGCTCCTTAGTTACGGAGGCTCTGCAGCAATGGTGTTCTTTGCGGCTGGCGGGGTAGTGCTTTCGGTGTCCAGGCGCTCTGGCAGTTAGTCTTACTACCTATGAGTGATGAAGTAACAACCCCCGAAGAGTCAGTGATTGAGGCTCCAACTCCGGTCAAATTCTTTGTCATGACCATTGGTTCGGTGACTTTCGATCTTGTTAATTCGACACCTGAAGTTCATCTCACAGAAGATGATCACCCATATCGAAGTATTTCAATTCCAATTGCCTTGCCAGAAGCCCAATCACTTGAGAGCGCGCTGAAAAAGATCAAGGGTCGTCGACCTTCAACGCATGAGTTATTTACTGATGTCTTAGGCCAGGTCAATGTAGACGTCATTGCGGCTCGAATTGTGAAACTTGAAAATGGTGTCTTTTACTCTGAGCTCGATTTGATGTCGCCTAAGGGAAGAATCGTTCTTGACTGTCGAACCAGTGATGCCTTGATTTTGGCTTCTCGCCAAGCAGTCCCAGCACCAATACTTTGTGCTGAAAGCATTCTTAAACAGTTCTACGTTTAAGTAAATTTAACCGCTCGAACTTCTCCACCTCGAAGTTCGTTTGAATTCTCCTGCGAGATGCGTAGTAACAACGCAACTATTACGTAGTTCGAAATTAGAGAACTTCCTCCATAGGCCATGAATGGCAATGTGATTCCTGTGAAGGGAAGGATTCGAAGCACTCCAGCCATAATGAAGAATGCCTGGAATCCCATTGTCGCAGTTAGTGCAACTGCAACGAGGCGAACAAAGTCTGAATGTGCTTTTTGTGCGATTCGAAAGCCTTCTCCAACGAAGAGGGTGAAGAGACAGAGAATAAGAATGATTCCGATAAATCCAAGTTCTTCTCCGAGTGCAGCAAGGATCATGTCTGATGAAACCTCAGGAATGCTTCCAGATTGACCAAGCCCTAGTCCGGTCCCAGTCATGCCTCCAGCAGCAAGCGAGAACCATCCATAAGCGAGCTGGTGTGAAAATTTAAAGTTCACAGCCGACCATGGATCGAGCCACTGAGAGATTCGGTAGTGAACTTGGGTGAAGAAGATGTTCGCTGTGTATGAACCCACAGCGAATAAGGCAAATCCGAGTCCAATGTACGTTTTAAGACCCGTGGTGATCCAAAGAAGGGAAAAGAATAGGGCGAAGAGAATCATTGCGAAGCCAATGTCGTTCTCGCCACCAAGAATCGCTAGGGCGAATCCCCACGCTGCGATAATCGGAAAGAGTACTTTTGGTGGAACGATCGATCGACCAAGAAATCTCTGCGTTGGGGTTGACAGCAATTCTCTGTTTGAGGCGAAGTAAGAAGCAAAGAAAAAAGCCAAAAGTAGTTTTGCGATCTCAACTGGCTGAAACGAAAGTGGCCCGGCTCGAACCCAGAGACGAGCACCGTTTACGTTCACCCCAAGGCCAGGAAGAAGAGGCAAAAGCAATAAAAGTATTGCTGAGCTGAGCGTCATGTACCGGTATCGATCGAGGTCTCGAACACTCCCCACAAACTTCAAGGTCAAAACAAAGGCAATCGCAGCTAGGAGATACCAAACAGATTGATACGCAGCCCTGCTCGTGTTCCATCGCGCTATCTCGACATAACCAATTCCATTCAATAGGGTCGCTATGGGCAAAAGAATCTGCGATGAACTTGGTGCGAATTTCTTCAGTGCAAGATGCATTCCAAGTGATATCGCCACAATTCCAAAAAGGAAAATCCAGATCTTTGGAGGCATGGTTCCATGTGCGCCAAGTGAAGCGAGAATGTAAAAAGAAACGATGATTATCCACGCAAGTGACATAAGTCCTAATTCAGTGGAACGCAACTGTGACGGTTGTGTGAACAATGATTTAACCACTTCAGCACGCTTGCTTCGTACGGGATTCGCCACGTTTTAACAGTAGTCGTAGAATTGAATAAATAACTTCATTAAGAAGAAAGTGATGTCTGTCTGTGAGCTTTAGTCCTCAATCTTTTGGTTCAGAACGATTCTCTAACCGCGAACTCTCACGTCTTGAGTTTGGCGCGCGACTTCTTGACCTCGCTGAAAATAACGCCCTCCCAATTTTGGAGCGCATCAAGTTCGTAGCGATCTTCGCCGACATGATTGATGAATTTTTCCAGGTTCGTGTCGTGTCTTTGGAAGACAAGGTTGCGGCCGGAGTTCATACTCCATCAATCGACGGAATGCGCCCTCGTCAGCAACTCGACGCAATCCGAGAGAGCGTCATGTCGCTCGTAGATCGCCAGGACCGTCTTGTTATTGACACGTTGATTCCAACGTTGGCTTTATCGAACGTAGAAATCGTCAAGTACAACGAATTAGATGATCTACAGAAACAAATGCTGTCTGAGTACTTTGAAAAGAATGTGTACCCAGTTCTAACCCCACTTGCGGTTGATCCAGCTCACCCTTTCCCGATGATTTCGAACCTTTCGTTGAACATCGCAGTGACGGTTGTAGATAAAACCACACAAGAAGAGCGCAGTGCCCGAATCAAGGTTCCGAACTCCCTACCTAGGTTTCTTAAAGCTTCAGAAACTCAGTTCTGCTTGCTTGAAGAGCTCATTATGGAAAACCTTGATCGTCTCTTTCCTGGGATGGAAGTTGGACGCGCTGACCTATTTCGCGTAACTCGAAATGCAGACTTAACTCTTGATGAAGACGAGGCTGATGATCTTTTGGTTGCTTTAGAAATTGAGCTCCGTCGTCGTCGCTTTGGTGAAGCTTTACGTGTTGAAATTCAAAAAGGCATGGACCGTGATTTCCTTGATTTGCTAGTTGAGCAACTAGAAATTGACCGTTCGAATGTTTACGTTACAGATGCTCCACTTGGTCTCCACGACTTCTGGAGCCTGTACGCACTGGACCGTCCTGATTTGAAGGGTGAAAGTTGGTCTCCACTCACTCCGAAGAGAATTCTGGACGGTGATCACGTAGGTGACATATTCGCATCCATTCGTGAAGGGGACATCCTTTTCCACCACCCTTATGAGTCGTTTGCAGATGCTGTCGAAGGATTTATTGCTCAAGCTGCAAAAGATCCCCAAGTGATTGGAATCAAGCAGACGCTGTACAGAACGTCTGGTGATTCTCCAATTGTCGCATCACTCATTAAGGCAGCTGAACGAGGAAAACAAGTTGTCGCAATTGTGGAGTTGAAGGCACGTTTCGATGAAGCTGCCAACATTGAGTGGGCTAAAGCCCTTGAAGATGCGGGAGTCCATGTTGTCTATGGAATCAGTGGTCTTAAGACTCATGGAAAGACGTCTCTGGTTGTTCGCCAAGAGGGCTCGTCTACCAAACGCTACGTGCACATCGGAACTGGAAATTACAACGGAAAGACTGCCAGAATTTACGAAGACTATGGACTTCTTACTTGTGACGATCAAATCACCAGTGACGTTGGAGAGCTGTTCAATTACCTGACAGGATTTTCTCGCCACACTGACTACGCGAAATTGATTGTGAGTCCCGTTTCAACCAGAAGTGAAATTCTTAAATTAATCAATAAGCAACGCGACCTAGGTGCGTCTGGCTCAATTTCTATGAAGGTAAATGGGCTAACTGATCCAGCAATTATCGATGCACTGTATGAAGCCAGTGCTGCAGGAGTTCAAATTCGTCTTCAAGTTCGAACGCTCTGCAGCCTTCGTCCAGGCGTACCGGGGCTCTCTGAGAACATCTCTGTTAAAAGCCTCGTTGGAGAATTCTTGGAGCACTCACGGGTCTTTATTTTTGGAGCAGAAGGAACAGAGAATTTTAAAGTTCTCTTCGGGTCTGCTGACATGATGGAAAGAAACTTGGATCGCCGCGTAGAAGTAACAGTTCCGATTCAAGATCCAGCGCTACAAAAAGAGATCGTTGAGAACTTCGAGATTAGTTGGAGCGATGATCTGTACACCTGGGTCCTCGGAACCGACAGGCGCTGGCGCCGACTTCAGCCGGTGAACAACATTTCAGCTCAGAGAATCTTTAAGGCTCGGGCGATTCAGCGGTCTCGGGAACTTCTCTAGAAAGTGGTCCTTTTCTCCATTGAAGGCTCGCGTATGTTGTCGCGCCAATTGGGATAGGTAGCCAGAAGTTAACTAGACGGTACGAAAGTACGGCCAAGATGGCTTCGGCGTGAGGCACTCCAAATCCCACGAGTGTTGGAATCAGCACTCCTTCAATCACACCAAGCCCAGCTGGCGTTAGGGGAATGGCCGCCAAAATGTTGGCAAGCCCATAAGCAACCAGAAGATCAACGGGCGAAACAATGTTTCCAAATGCCCATAGGAACACCCAAAGACAAGCTGCATCGAATAGCCAGTTGAGGCCAGCCCAAGTAAAGGCCCACCACAACGTCCGACGATTATTGATGAGAAGGGTAATCCGGTTTGCAACTTTGTCGAGAAGTTGAGAAATTTTCTCTTCGTCAAGTTTCGGAACTCTACGTGCCAGTGCGCGAAGCCATATGTCTGCTTGACTTTGGCCTTTTGTAATCAGGATGATTGTTCCAAAAAATGCCAGCATCAAGAACGCACCAGCAAGGGCAGCAAATCCGTATGCAGGATTAAATCCTCGCAGTGGAATCGAAATTACTAGAGCGGTCCAAAAAATGATGTTGAGAACTACCGCAGATCCACTTCCTTGAGCGGCAAGTCCGAATGCATTCGTTTCTCTCGGTACGCCAAGCTCATTGAAGATTCGATATGAAAGTGCGCCAGCCGGTGCCGTTCCTCCTGGAACCACGTGGCTGATAGCCAGTCCAGCGAGATTAACGCGAAGGGTGTTGTATCTCTTTGGCGCAAATGGGTAGAGAACTGTACGAGTCAATTCGACATAAGAATAAATTGCTGCCATTTCAAGGCCAATAGCGAGCAAAACAATCAGAGGGTTCAGTGAAGACAACAGGTGAAGCGACTTGCGCGCTGATGCGAACTGGGGGAGCACTAAATACTCAAAAACGAAGACCAAGCATCCTGCGCTTAGAATTATCCGCAACTCTCGCGGCATCGGGGTTCGCTTCTTAGCTTTTTTCTCTGTCATCTGTGGCAAGTTTTCATAAGAGGATTCATATGAAGTCTTTAGGAGAAGTCTAGGTCGCCGAACTATGATTTTGAGGTGCGAACATTGGTCGTTTTACCGACATACAACGAAATTCTGAACATCGAGCCAATGCTTCGAGCCATTAGAGCGGCTGTGCCAAGTGAGCATATCCTTGTTGTTGACGATGGAAGCCCGGATGGAACAGCAGATCGTGCTCAGGAAATTGCTGGTGAACTTGGCCAAATCGAAGTCCTTCGACGTTCGTCAAAGAGTGGACTCGGTGGAGCGTACCGCGCTGGCTTCAAACATGGAATTGAAAATAGCTTCGACCACTTTGTTGAGATTGACTGCGACTTCTCACATGATCCAAAGGTATTGCCTCAATTACTAAATGAAGCCGAAACACATGATGTTGTAATCGGTTCTCGCTACGTTGCGGGAGGTCACATTCCAAACTGGAAACTATCTCGACGGCTGTTATCTCGAGGTGGGAACCGTTATGCCTCAATCATGCTCGGACTCCATGTGAAGGACTCAACTGCTGGCTACCGTGTGTATTCAAAAGTTGGCCTTGAGAAAATTGACTATGAGACTGTGACTGCTGATGGTTACGGATTTCAAATTGAAATGACGTATCGTGCCCGCCGCGGTGGGGCGTCAATCATTGAAGTTCCTATTTCATTTATTGATCGCGAGCACGGTGAATCAAAAATGTCGAGAGCAATCGTTCTTGAGGCGCTTCTTCTTGTAACCAAGTGGGCACTAGGTCGCCCTTTTGGGATTAAAGCTCACTGAACGCTGTCAACTAATACTGACGAGAGCACGCTCGCGAGCTTCGCTCTCGTCTCTTCGCGCTCAGCTGTGGGATCTGATTCACTGACAATTCCTGCACCAGCCCATGCTTCAAAGGTATTTTCATGAAGCAATATTCCTCTGATGCCAATCCACCACTCACCATCACCTCTGGCATCAACCCAGCCAACTGGTCCCGCATAGTGACCTCGGTCATGGTCTTCAAGCTTTTGAATGAGATCGTAGGAGTCCTTACTGGGAATT
>Ga0194047_10001690_pt1 | contig 13229 bp, 9 predicted proteins | sample JunL225m_MetaG_2_FD_160070 | JGI IMG/M metagenome (GOLD analysis project Ga0194047, IMG submission 160070) | Anoxic zone freshwater microbial communities from boreal shield lake in IISD Experimental Lakes Area, Ontario, Canada - Jun2016-L221-5m | ecosystem: Environmental > Aquatic > Freshwater >...
TTATACCATGCCTAATTATGCAAAACCTGCATTACCCAATACAACTTATATTGCTATTGTAGACAGACCTGCTTCAGTTCAAAGTGTTGTAAGCATTGCTTCTACTGTTAACTTAACCAAGGGCGCTCCAATAGATATCCCAGCTACAGTAATGAACAATATTTTAGGTGGAGGCTTTTCTGGAAGATTGTTCTCTAATTTAAGAGAGAAGCATGGATTTACGTATGGTGCGGGTTCTTCTATTAAATCTGATAAGCAAATTGGGTTCTTTAAAGCAGAATCCTCGGTTAGAAATGAAAAAACAGATAGTGCCATTCAAGAAATATTAAATGAATTAAATATTATTCGTAATACTAAAGTGGGGGATACAGAATTGAGTAGAATGAAAAATTATTTGGCGGGAGGCTTTGCTCGTTCTTTAGAGAATCCTGGTACGATTGCAAATTTTGCTTTATCTGTTGCTAGCAATCATTTGCCATCTGATTATTATCAAAAGTATTTAACCAATTTATCGGCAGTGAATGCGCAAAATGTGCAAGATGCAGCAAGTTCTTTATTGAATCCTACGAAGATGCATATTGTGGTGGTGGGTAATGCAAAACAAATTGTCAAAGGCTTAGAAAAATATGGCCCAGTAAAATATTTTGACATAGAGGGAAATGAAATGGCAGCGCCAGTAGAAGCAAAATTAGATGCAAATCTTACGCCTGCTGCTTTAATAGAAAAAGCAGTGGCTGCCATTGGTACCAAAGAGGCTTTGGCTGCAGTAAAAGATTTGCAATTAAAAGGAACAGCAAGTGTTATGGGGCAATCTTTAGAAATGATACAAACCCTTGTACTTCCGGGTAATTCAGTAACTAAAATGTCAATGGGTGGAATGGCTATAACAAGACAGGCAGTGGTAGATGGCAAATATTCTGTTTCACAACAAGGACAGGAAGCGCCCATTACTGATGAGCTAAAAGAAGGACTAGATGAATCTGCATATCTTACCCCAGAGCAATTATACCTTGCTAAAGGCTATGGTTTAAAAATTGTAGGCGCAGAAAAAGTAAATGGCAAAGAAGCGATTGATGTTGAAGTAACTACTCCTTCTAAAAAAGTTTCACACCGTTTTTATGACGCTAAAACTTTCTTATTATTGAAAACTTTTAAGTCTGAAGAAGTACCTGGAAGAGGTACCATGACGCAACAACAATTCTATAATGCATATCAAACAGTCAATGGCATTCAAATACCTACAGAGATGCTTATAGACATGGGCCAGATGAAAATAAATGTGAAATACACTGATATTAAAATGAACCAAGGGTTAAAGACAAGTGATTTAAAATAGGGAAGGCCTACATCAACTTCCTTAAAGATTTCGTTCAGCGCTTCTATTAATTTTTGCGTTCGCATAAAAAAACCTTCCTAGAGTCTCGGGGAAGGTTTTTTATTTGCAGCGTCATTAATATACTTTGACACTTATTTTTTTAAACTACCAGCTTGATATTTAATTCCTTAAAAACGTAAACCATATCCAATATTAAAGATCAATTGATTGCCTGTCATACTCGCGTAAGTATTTGGTTTATCGTTTAAGCGATAAGGGAAAACCACATCTTTGGTACTGCTGTTGATAATGGTAAAATCAATAAAATGATGATCTGTTCTATAACCAACACCACCACTTACAACAAATCTAGATGCTTTAATGGATTCATCGTTGTAGGGTGAGCCATAATAAGCAGTACCTGCTCTTAACATCCAGTTGCCATCTAATTTTATTTCAGAACCAAGTTTTACATTTAAATTATTTTTATATAAATTTTTAATTGTATTGTTTAGGGCATTGTAATAATTAGTGGATTCTTGATCGTAGGTATTGGAATAAAAACGGGTGCCTGCATAATTTACCCATTCTAGATCTGCACTAATAAATCCAAGTGGTTGCGTTGGCCTGTTTGGTGATGCGAAAAAGTAGCTCGTACTAAAAATAGTTTTTAAAGGCGTTGCTACTGTGTATTCTCTTTCGCCAGCATACCCGTTGTTTAAATCGTTAGAACTTGCAGATTGTGTGCCTGCATATTTCTCGGTATTCGTTACCATATCTACACTTAAATTGTCTTTAAATGAAATCAACTGTGGCGTATGCACAGAAAAACCAAGTCTAAAATAAGGTTCAGGTTTGTAGATGATTCCAAATTTTGCGCCAATACCCCAGCCCTTGGAACTAAAATTTTCATGTAGGGAAAATCCAGCAAAATCATTATTGGTATTGCTAGTTGCATCGGTTTCTGAATAATAAAGCGATCTGCTATAATTAATCATGGGCATCACAAAACTTGCACCTAAATATAATTTATCATCCATATTTCCGCCCCATCCCAAAGCCAATTCATTGTAGCTTCCTGATGTATAAGCATCATAGGCTTGATTCACTCCTGTTGTTATAGGCACTAGGCTTTGGTAACCGGTAACGGCTCCTTTTGCATTGGCGGTAGTGTCTACCAAATAAGTTCTATAAGCAAGTGAACTACCAAAAATATAATTGTTAGCTGCGCTGTTGGTGTCAGCGCCATCATGTATTAATTCTTCTAAATATTTTTCAGACAAACTGCTAAAATTATTTTGTCCAGCAAAACTTACGTGGTTGGAATAATCTGCAATTTGATTAAAAGTAATTGAGAAAGCAGTGCTGGTCCAATTTCTTACTTTTCTACCTTCGGAAAGCACAATACCAATAGATCCAAAATTTGATTTATTGTCATTGCTTGTGGTGCTGGTACCTCGATAATTAAAATTATTGGATTGAATTAAGAATTTTGGAGTTAATAAAATCTCACTTGATTTATACAAGCCCAATCCTGCTGGATTAATATGATTGGCAGACAAATCCCCTCCTAAAGAACCCATGGCACCGCCCAATGCATTGCTTCTAGCTGTCCCACTTGGATGAAACCAAGACAATCTCAAAACATCTTCTGGATCTTGTGCATAAGCGCTTAAGCTTGATCCTAGAATGATCAATAAAACTAGTTTCTTCATAATTCTTATTTATTTTAAATACAGGCTTTTAGAAAAACTACAACCAAAATCTACAATCAATCATTAAGGATTTTGACTTCTTGGAGCACGTGTGCTTCCAGTAGAAGTTCCTGTGCTAATGTAACCACCACTCCTACCGCCAGCATTGTTTGAGTTATTGGTACTTTGATTGCTTTGAGTACTTTGAGTAGAATAATTTGAATTGGCTGCTCTATAATTGTTATTTGCGCTGTTATTGTTTGAAAAATATCTTACGGGCCTATCAAAACTATTGGCGTTATTGACATTCGTATTATTGGTTACAACACGTTTGATTAAGCTTCCAAAATTGTTGTTCAAAGTTGGATTGCCGGTATATCTTATATTACCAGCGGCAGTAGTATTGGAAACGTTATTGGTACTATTAAAGCCTCTATTATTTCTATAAGCATTTAAAGCTACAGGACTGTTTTGCATTGCACGCGTAGTTCCTGGCTGCTGCATGTTTCCTCCATAGCCATGGTTCGTGTAAACATTTCCGTATTGAATTGGGCGATAAGGATTCCAGATTCCAGCATAATAGGGGTTCCATCCACCATAGCCAAATAAGAAACCCAACCCGCCGTATGCAAATCCGCCATAGCCACCATAGCCAAATGGATCATATCCAAATGGGTCGTTGAATCCCCAGCCCATTCCACCATACATCATATTGTAGGGAGAATAGCCGCCCCAACCCATTCCGTAACCAGCTCCAAATGGAGCATACCAAGAAGCACCATAGTACCCTGTATACCAACTGTTCCATCCCAAATAAGAAGGGTAAAAAGCATTGTTAAAACGAGGATCGTTCCAATAGGACCAGTCGTCAATAACACTCCATCTGTTTCTGTTGGCTACTTTTAATCTAAGGTATCGATCGTCTTGATAGTTTTGATAGTCTTGATATTCCTCTGTATCTGAAACAACTGCTTGATCGTCGCTATTGCTTATTTGTTGTGCTTTTCCAGCATTTTGAACCTTATTTGGAACACCCCAATTCTCTGTAGTAATAACTCTTTTATTAGAGACGTTGGTGTTTTTATTATTGCTGGGTGTGGTATACAAATCGTCAGATGCCATAGTGGTGGCTTGTTGCAAGCTAGTACAGCTGATCCCTACTAAACTAAACGTCACTATGCAAATGGCGATTAGCATTAAATTAGTGGTCGTTAAATTCTTGTTCATGTTGATCAAGTTTAGGTTTTTATATGCCCCTGATTTAGCATACATTTGCTGGTATAAAGGTATAGAAAAATTGAACATAGAGCGTTTTTCGTACTTCTATTTATTAGTATAAAAAATTGTTAAGAATTATTCATGGCAAAGGAATTAACAACTAGGGCACAGGACTATTCTCAGTGGTACAACGACCTTGTTATCAAAGGCGAATTAGCTGATTACAGTGCAGTAAGAGGATGTATGGTAATAAAACCATATGGTTATGCTTTATGGGAAAATATGCGCGATGTTTTGGACAAAAAATTCAAGGATACAGGGCATCAAAATGCTTACTTCCCTTTATTCGTACCTAAATCTCTTTTTGAAGCAGAAGAGAAAAATGCTGAAGGATTTGCGAAAGAATGCGCAGTGGTTACCCATTATCGTTTAATCGCCGATCCAAATAATAAGGGAAAATTAATGGTAGATCCCGAAGCCAAATTAGAAGAAGAATTAATTGTGCGTCCAACCAGCGAAGCCATCATTTGGAATACTTATAAAACATGGATTCAATCATATCGTGATTTACCCATTTTAGTAAATCAATGGGCGAATGTAGTGAGATGGGAAATGCGTACGCGTTTATTTTTACGTACCGCAGAATTTTTATGGCAGGAAGGGCATACGGCACATGCAACTGCAGCGGAAGCCATTGCAGAAACAAAACAAATGTTGGATGTATATGCCGATTTTGTAGAAAATTGGATGGCCGTACCTGTGATTAAAGGAGTGAAAACACCCAACGAACGTTTTGCAGGTGCCGAAGATACTTATTGCATTGAAGCATTGATGCAAGATGGAAAAGCATTGCAAGCAGGCACTTCACATTTTCTTGGGCAAAATTTTGCCAAAGCATTTGATGTAAAGTTTAGCGATCAAAACAACAAACAAGAATATGTTTGGGCGACCAGTTGGGGAGTGAGTACAAGATTAATTGGCGGCCTAGTAATGACACATAGTGATGATGAAGGGTTGGTGTTGCCTCCGCGCATTGCACCAATTCAAGTAGTGATTGTTCCTATTTATAAAGGGGAAGAACAAAAAGCAATATTGGATGCAAAAGTTGGGGAGATGGTGCAATCCTTTAAGGCAGCAGGTATTAGAGTGAAGTATGACAATACGGATCATGCAAGACCAGGATGGAAATTTGCTGAATACGAATTAAAAGGGGTGCCCATTCGTATTGCGATTGGGGCGCGTGATTTGGAAAACAAACAAGTGGAATTGGCGCGCCGTGATACCAAAGAAAAATCATCGGTTGCCATGGAAGGCTTGACACAAACTGTAGAAAATTTATTAGTAGAGATTCAAAATAATTTATTTGAACGCGCTAAACAATACCGTGAGGAACATATTACTAAAGCCGATACTTGGGAAGATTTTTTAAATATTTTAGACAATAAAACTGGATTTGTTTTAGCACATTGGGATGGTACTGCTGAAACAGAAGATAAAATTAAAGAATTGGCCAAAGCAACCATTCGTTGTATTCCTTTAGACAACCCATTAGAAAATGGAAAATGTATTTTAACGGGCAATGCATCTACACAACGCGTATTATTCGCAAGAGCTTACTAAGTTTTCTTTTGCATGAAACAAAAACCCATTCTAAAAGTCTTAGTTCCTTATTTAGAAGGCAAAGTATTGCTTATTGATAAACCCTTGCTTTGGACCTCTTTTGATATTGTAAAAAAAGTAAGAGGACTGACTAGAATTTTAAAAGTAGGGCATGCTGGTACGCTAGATCCCTTGGCAACGGGGCTTTTGATTGTTTGCACCGGTAGTTTTACCAAACAAATTGATCAGTACATGGGCCTTCCTAAAGAATATACTGGTTCGATGGTATTGGGTGCAACTACACCAACTTATGATTTAGAATCTGCACCTGAAAATTTTACATCCATTGCACAACTTACAAAGGAAGAAATAATGAAAGCAACGCTTCCTTTCATTGGCGATATATTACAAATGCCACCTCAGCATTCCGCTATAAAAAAAGATGGAAAAAGATTGTATGAATCTGCAAGAAAAGGTATTGAAGTAAAAGTAGATCCTAGAAAAGTAAATATTGCCAGTTTTGAAATTACAAAAATTGATTTGCCCAATATTGAGTTTAAAGTTATTTGTTCTACGGGTACCTATATTAGAAGTTTGGTCAAAGATTTTGGAGATACATTAAAAGTAGGGGCTTACATGAGCAGTTTAAGACGTACAAAAATTGGCAACTTTGAGGTGGCCAATGCGATTCAGTGGCAGGATTTGCAAGTGGAAATTGAAGCCTTGGTTGCAGGTTCTGACGGAATGATGAATCAGGAAGAAGGGATTGTTTAGAAGGGTAAACCTATACCAAATTGCCAAGCATAATTATTAATTCGTAATCCATTGGGTTTTACATCTGTCCATTTGATATGGCCAAGATCCATCCATCCATTGTTATCCAATCGTGTAGGGTCTTTCATCTTTAATGCGTAATCGATACGGATGATAAAATAATTAAAATCAAATCTAATTCCAGAGCCTACCCCAATGGCTAAATCTGTATAGAGTTTGTCTAATTTAAATCCTGATGCAGGATCGCTACTTGATGCATGCGTATTCCAAATATTTCCAATATCAGTAAATAAGGCAGAGCTAATTTTATAGGTGCCCAATTGCAATAAAGGAAAGCGATATTCTAAATTGGTTTCTAATTGCACATCCCCAAAGCGGTCAAAGTTTTGACTTTTGGCACTGGTATCATAAAACTGCGAACTACCTAAACCCAATTGTCTTAAACCCCATGCACGCATGCTATAAGGGCCACCGGCAGTGAATTGTTTAAAGAAAGGAAGTTCTCCTTTTAAAGTTGGATCATTGCTATAGTTGTTGCCCCATCCTCCCATAAATCGCCAGGCCAATTCTGAGTAATTGAATTTGTACAATTCTCTAAATTCAACTTCGGCCTTGATGAATCTATAAATATGTTTTTGAACATCGGTAGAAATGCCAAGCAATCCGCCAGCTTCTTCAATTCCAAATCTGAAATAATTATTTAAATGAGCTATGTTTTTTGAAGGCCCTGAATGTATAAAGCTAAAGGTTTGACTAATTACATTGCCTTCGTTAAAAGAAGATCTTAAAAAAGGGTTTAACAACAATAGACTATCCAACTTAGCAAATTTAGCAATATGATACAATTCAATATTGAGTGGCTTGTATATTAAAGTATTGTCTGAACCATTTTTATTTTTTTTAGTTTCATATCCCCAATTGGTGGTAAAAGATCTAAGTCGATAATAGTCGAGCCGATCAATATAAGCACCGCTTAACGAAAAATTAGTTCTTGTACTATTGCTGGCATTGGCTTTTAAAGGTACAAAGGGAATTAATAAATTGGGAAAGCTATAGGTATGTCCAACATTAAACAATAAAGTTTGGGTTAGATTCCCATTTCCATTATTAACATTTAATTCAACGCCACTTCTTAAATTGGAGATAGAGGTGATGGATCGTTTTTGCACATTTTTATCTCGATAAGTAAAGCTCGTTGACAAGCCAAGCAAATCTCCAGCAACCAATTGGGAATTATTTTTACTGCCTTCTACATCAAAGCTAAAACTATGTCTAAGTGCGGGCACTAAAAAATAATGTAAGTCAATGCTGTCATTTTTTATAGTGGTTCTACCATCAACTTGTTGCCATGCACCCAGTCCGCTAAAATTATTGAGGGTTTGGAAGTATTTCTTTTCATCATACAGGTCGCCTTTTTTTATGATGGACTGTTGTTCAAAAACGATTGATTTGAATTTTAAACGATTGTATTGATGCAGCAAGTCGCCAAGGGTATCTTGATGGATCAAGGGGTTGGTTAATACGGTATCCGGATTGTCGGCCAATTTTAAATCGCTGTAAAATATTTGTTGCCCAATAGGATATTGTAGCGTGGACTCCTTAGAAATGTTGCGCAATTGAAAACTAATTTTCCAACTTGGATTTTCTTTTTCTTTTTGCTTTGCATTGTTAATTTGAGTGGTTTGACCTAATGGATCTAAGTTCAATTGCATTAATTGTTGATTCAAAGTGTCCACTTCGGCAAAAACTTTTTCTTTTGTGAAAAAATAATAACCATTAGATCTAAACAATTCAACTAATCTATCTAATTCATTATTGATAGATTCATTAGAAAAAGGCATGCCTTTTTTGATGTAAGCAGCGGAAACATTCTTTATAGCAATCTCTTGTAGTTTTTTATCGGCCAAATAATAAACTACCGTATCAATTACTGTTTTTTTGTTCAATTGAATTTCCATGGTTAAATAAGTTCTCCATTCTTCTTTGACCGTATCCACTTTTACAATGGATTTTAAAATAGGGTGATTGTAGCCTTGAGTGGATAGATACGCCTGCATAAATTGTTGCGTGCGTTCCAATTTATCTTGTTGAAATAAACTGGGTTGCAACAAAGTATTGAATACACCAAATTGCCTAATTCGCTTTACTTTAAGGCTGTCATCCCAGTAATTGTCCAAATCTGCTTGTAATTCCTGTAATTCTTTTTTAGAGGCTGCATCCTTTATTTCAATTTTATTATCAAAAACAAAGGCTATATTTTTAGGATAATCATGAATTGTTGCTTTTTTAAGGTCGGCACAAGCATTTAATAAAAATAAAAGCCCAAGTAAGTAAAATCTTGAGAAGAAACTAATATTTTTAAGTCTCCGTAAATGCATATCCATGATAAATAATAGTGAGCTCAAATATATTCAATCTTTTGCCCATAAAAAACATTGGGCAGAAGAATCTGCATTTATAGTAGAGGGTCCTAAAATGGTGCAAGAGCTTTTAAACAGTCAATGGACAATTAAAAAGATCTATGCAACGGCAGATTGGATTCAAGTTCAAGGGGTACTGCCAATCCCTGTAGTTGAAATTGATCAACTCATGCTTGAAAGGCTGAGTTTGATGCCTTCGCCCCATCAAGTAATTGCACTTGCTGAAAAAGCGTCTTTTTTAAAGCAAATTCCTTTTGAGGATACTTTTACACTATTATTGGATGGTATTCAAGATCCTGGCAATTTGGGAACCATCATAAGAACTGCAGATTGGTTTGGGATCAAACAAATTTTAGTATCCGAAGATACTGCTGATTTTTACAATCCCAAAGTTTTGCAAAGTACCATGGGAAGTTGTTTTAGAGTTAGAATTGAATCGGTTAATTTGGAGCATGTACTTTCTAAAAATAAATTAGAAGTATATGGGGCAGTATTGAATGGCGCTTCGATGTTTGAGTCAAAAATTGCACGTACTGGTTTTTTAATGATAGGCAATGAGTCCAAAGGTGTAAGTAAAGATTTGACAAAATACATTACACATCCTATACGTATTCCAAAATATGGTCAGGCGGAATCTTTAAATGCTGCTGTTGCAACTGGTGTATTGTTAGCACATTGGAAGGCTTAATCAAATTTGATGGCCTTGGTAGGGGATATTTTTTTAATCCATAAAGTTGGAATTAAAAAAGAAACATAACAAACTACAGCAGTTCCAATGATAACGGAAGCTATTTCAGTTACATTAAATTCTATCGGTAAAGTTTTAATAAAATAGGCAGTTTCGTCTAATTGAATCCATTCGAATTTTTCTTGTAAAAAACAAAGGCCAAGTCCTATCAATGTACCCAATCCAATCCCCATCCAACATATAAAGCTTGCTTGATAAAGAAAAATTTGTCTAATGAATCCGGAGGTGGCACCCAATGCACCAAGTGTCCCAATCATCGTAACACGCTCTAGCATCAATATAAATAAACAAGTAAGTAAATTTACAATGGCGATGATTAGCATGATCGTAATGGTTACATTGCGGTTGATGCTTTGTACGCCAATCCAATCAAATATTTGAGGATAATAATCTTTGATTGTAGTGGAAACCCAATTGACTGGCATCTTTGCTTGCACTGCGTCATTTGCGGCATCAATTTTAGTATCTTTTTTTAATGCAATGGAATAACCTTCAATTTCATTGGGTTGGTTATTGAGTTGTTGAAGTAGTTTTAAATCTACAACAATGAATTTGCTATCATAATCTTCAATCCCAGAATGATACAAACCCACAACGGTTAATTTTCTTTGTTGCACATTGCCCGCATTAAAAAAATACATCCTAACCACCGCGCCAAGTTTAATTTTTAAAATAGCAGCTAATTTTTTAGACAAAACAACTTCGGAAACGATGCGATCACTTATAGGCTGAATGCCTCTTCCTTCTATAATAAATGGAGTAGCGTTGCTGCTGGGTTGCCCTTTGGCAACTACTCCTTCAATATCTTGTTCATAAGCCAATACAATAGATTGATTTAAAAATGGAGTGACGCTTTGAACAGCTGGTAATTTTTTTAATTCCAATTCTACATTTTTATCAATGGTTAATGGAGCGCCATTTACCGAAGCAATGCGTATTTGCCCCCAAAAACGATATACTTTATCGCTAACAACATGTTGAAAACCATTGACTATAGAAAGGGTAATCAAAATAGCTGCTACACTGATAGAAGTAGCGGCAATAGACAAGCGAACTATAAATCGAGTATAGTTTTTTTGTTTTTGAAAACTTATTCTTTTGGCAATTTCAAAGGGGTTCAAAACGAGCTAATTTTTATCAAATCTAGTTTTTTCTATTTAAAAATTAGGATTAAAGCGGTAGATTCGTAGGGCATCAATTGTTGAACTATGTTTTACAAGCGCTTATTGTTATTGGGGTTGTTTTTGGGAACTTATATTGGGGTTTGGGCTCAAAACAATCCAGACAAAACCTATGATACGGCCATTCATACAATTCTAATCCATCCATTGAATCAGCCATTGGCGGTTCCCGCTATTGAATTAAATGCTACCCATCCGCTTCAAATAAGTTTTGATGATTTTAAGGCAAGCTATCAGGACTATTATTATTCCATTGAATTAATGAATGCCGATTGGACCACAACGAATATGAATGCGTTTGATTATGTCCAAGGTTTTAATCAAATAAAAATTAATGATTTTTCAGTATCGTCCATTGCCTTTCAACATTATTTTCATTATCAATTCAATTTCCCTAATACCCATTTAAAGCCTACCAGGTCGGGTAATTATATCTTAAAAGTATATAAGAACGGAAACAGCAATGAGCTTGTTTTTACCAAACGTTTTTATGTCATGGAGCATCTAATTGGCATTGCTGCTTCGGTAAAAGAACCATTTGATGGCAATATTTCTAAAACACATCAGAAGATAGTTGTTCAACTAGATGTAAAGCAAATTCCATCTTTGCAATCCGATCAATTGCAATTGTTAGTAGTTCAAAACTATAGATACAATGATGGAATAAAATTAACAACACCCAATTTTATAAGAGGCAATATTTTAGAGTACAGCCAAGAAGATCAATTGGTTTTCCCTTCTGGCAAAGAATGTCGTTGGCTTAATTTACAAAGCATGCAATTGGTTTCGGATCGAATTAGTAAATTTCAAAAGATAGGGAATGATAATTATGTATTTTTAAAACCTGATGGTTCTCGAGCAGAAATGGCTTATTCTACTTTTAATGATTTAAATGGGAATTACCTCATTAGCAATACCGATGCATTGCAAAGTGAAACTCAAAATGATTATGCCCATGTGTCGTTTACTTATATCCCCAAGGATCATATTCCACTTGTCGGACAAAAATTATATTTACAAGGCGCTTTAACCAATAATGAATTGAATGAGCATGCCGAAATGGTATTTGATCCTAAAACAGGGGTATACCAAAAAACATTAGTTTTAAAACAAGGCTATTATAGTTACAATTATATAACAAGAGATACGCATGATCCCAATACTTTAGATGATTTTACCGAAACAGAAGGCAATCATTGGGAAACCGAAAATGATTATACCATTTTTGTGTATTATCGACTGCCTGGTGGCCAGCATGATTCTTTATTGGGATTTACTACCATCAATTCCAAGCAAAGCTGGTAGCAATAAGGGTTTTAGCACACTTTTTTTAGTAGCTTTTTTTGTGTTACATTTGCACCGGCAGGTCTTGCACGACCAGCTCCTGTTGAAACTCCCCAGGGCAGGAATGCAGCAAGGATAGACGGTTGAGCGGTGCGATGTAAGTAGCCTGCCACTTTTTAAAACTATAACTTATGAAATTTTTCATTGACACAGGTAATTTAGCGCAAATTAAAGAAGCCAACGATTTGGGTATCTTGGATGGTGTAACTACGAATCCAAGTTTAATGGCACAAGTAGGTGTAAAAGGGGAGGCAGCTATTGCAGCTCATTATAAAGCTATTTGTGAATTAGTGAATGGAGATATTAGTGCAGAGGTATTGTCTACCGATTTTGCCACCATGGTGGAAGAAGGTAAAAAATTAGCGGCTATTCATAAAAACATTGTGGTAAAAGTGCCTATGATTAAAGATGGCATTAAAGCTATTAAGTGGTTTACCGATAATGGTATTCGCACTAACTGTACTTTAATTTTCTCTGCTGGTCAAGCAATTCTTGCAGCGAAGGCAGGTGTTACTTATGTTTCTCCCTTTATTGGAAGAATTGACGATAGCTCTTGGGATGGAATGGAATTAATTAGTCAAATTAGACATATCTACGATGTACAAGGTTTCAAATCTCAAATATTAGCCGCTTCTATTCGTAATGCTTTACATATTGTAAAAGCAGCAGAAGCAGGTGCCGATGTTTGTACTTGTCCTTTAGATTCTATTCTAGGATTGTTAAAACATCCTTTAACCGATATAGGATTAGCGAAGTTTTTAGAAGACGCTAAGAAAATGTAGGCTTATTGTTAGCCTTTTAAAAATAGTTCATGATTTTAGGAAAGCCTCGCAATTTGCGGGGCTTTTTTATTGGTACAAATTTATTTATGCACTCTTTAGAAAATCTCCGAACGTATAAGTTTTATAAGTTTTGCGGCTTATTCCATTTTAATTT
>Ga0194047_10001691_pt1 | contig 13200 bp, 10 predicted proteins | sample JunL225m_MetaG_2_FD_160070 | JGI IMG/M metagenome (GOLD analysis project Ga0194047, IMG submission 160070) | Anoxic zone freshwater microbial communities from boreal shield lake in IISD Experimental Lakes Area, Ontario, Canada - Jun2016-L221-5m | ecosystem: Environmental > Aquatic > Freshwater...
GAATGAATATAACCTTCAGTTGAAAGCCGTCAAACTTCCCGATTCGCTTCAATCGAAAGTTTGCATCATTTCTATTTCTAGTAAAGGAAAGGTGGAGTATGAAGGCGGTAGCTATGCCGACCATTATGTTATTACCAAAACAAAGCATTTCGGCAATTTCACGATTGGCATTGATGCCACTCCTCCGCATTTAGCATTGGCAAGTAAAAGTAATGGACAGGCAGTTGCTAACTTCGCAAAGGCTCGAATCATTGGAATTTCAGCCACCGACAATCTTTCTGGTATCAAAACTTATCGTGCCACCATCGATGGTAAATGGGTGCTTTGCGAGTACGAACCGAAAAAAAATCTTTTGTATTATACCTTTGATGATGCTGTTAAATCAGGCGAACACAGCTTTCGCATCGAAGTTGCTGATGAGAAGAATAATATTTCTATTCTTTCTTTTAAGTTCAAACGCTAGGTTTTTAGTGGCTTTCACCAAGTAGTGTGCTTGCTTTAATTTTTTCTTGTTGGCGCAAATTAAAATGTTCTACAGCATTCTTTTCGATATGTTCAATGGCCTCATCTATTGAGTCGGTATAAAGTAAGAGATTCATTTCATCTTCATGTATGGTCCCTGCAGCAATCATCTGCTCGAAATGTTGATGAAGACTTGCATGATAACTTTTATCCATCAACACCACCGGAAAACGCTTGATAAAGTTGGTTTGAATCAAGGTTAGCGCTTCGAAAAATTCATCCAAGGTGCCGAAACCACCCGGCATCACTACAAAAGCGTACGAATATTTACACAATAATACTTTCCTTACGAAGAAGTAGCGAATGTTCACCCATTTATCCAAATAGTCATTCTGCCTTTGTTCATGAGGCAAAACAATGTTGCAACCCACCGATTTTCCACCCACTTCTTTCGCCCCTCTATTAGCGGCTTCCATTATTCCAGGCCCACCTCCAGTAAGCACCGTGAAGCCTAGGTTTGCAATACCGCTACCCATCTTACGAGCAAGTTCGTAGCTCGGATGTCCTTCCTTGATGCGTGCTGATCCAAACACCGTAACACATGGGCCAACGAAGTGCAATGCCCGAAAACCCTTTATGAACTCTATGAGAACTTTAAGTATGAAAATAAAATCGCGACTTCGTGTTTGAGGACCAGCCAAGAAAGATTTCTCTTCCTTGTGTGGCACATTCTTGCTTAGTTGTTCCATAAGTTTTGTTGTCGATTGTGAATCACCTTGTGTGTTCATCGCTAATTAAAAACCTCACCATTGGCACTGTTTGAGCAACCAAGGTGAGGCTTTTCTAATTTCAAAGTATGAATCGTGAACTAATTAATCATTTAGTTTTTTATAGGCAAGTATCCGTAATCTTTGCCATAACGAAGCATTTGTTCAATAAAGGTTTCATTGTTTTCAATTTTAACATCCACTATTTTATCACCTTCCATTACAGGTACTAGCTTAGGTTGTATGAAACCCATGTAAGGCGCTACATTTAGTTTCTCCATGCGCGCATGAACTTCTTTCAATAATGCTTGATCCACTTTCACTCCGTAGTTTTCTACTAAGTTTTTCCCAGCATTGAAATCTCCTTCCGATTTCACACGTTGAATCTCCTTCAACAATTGGCCAAACAAATCGCGAAGTTTGTTATAATCGTTAATCTTGAAGTAAGTTTTTCCATCTTTGCTCACGTGTTCTATCACGTTGTCTTTCTTTCCTTTCTCAAACACCCAAGCAGCGTTCATTTGACGATTACGCATGTGGGCTTCTTCCAAATTATCGCCTGATTTAATACGGAACAACTGAGTCATCAAGCCATTCATGATGTAGTAATCGTATTGGGCTTTACCTACTTCAATAGAAGGACTAACGCCAATGTCAATCAGCTTTTGATCCATGATGTAGTAAAGTCCCACTAGGTCAGCACGTGCCTCTTCCAAAGTACCTGCATAGTTTTTAAGTGTCATATCAGGAGTTGCAATGCCTTTGTTTATTTGTCCTGAGGCATGTCCTATTACTTCGTGCATGTCTGTTTCCAAATCTCCACTCAATGGTCCATATTTTGAAACACGATCTTTTACTTCTTGGCTTGCTCCAAACTCACCAATGGTAGGGCTTTTAGCACGTGCAAAATTATATGAGTAAACAATGTTGCTCAACGATACTGATTTAGAACCATTCGATTCTCTTATCCATTCTGAGTTCGGAAGGTTGATGCCTATTGGTGTCGAAGGGGCATTGTCGCCAGCTTCTCCAATCACGGTGATTACTTTTGCGGAAATTCCTTTCACTGTTTTCTTTTTGTGCGCATCTGCAATAGGAGAATGATCCTCGAACCACTGAGCTTCCTTAGCAATAGCAGCAATGCGTTTGGTAGCTTCCATATCTTTCATCGATACTACAGATTCGTATCCACCTTTTTTCTGCATCGCATCATGATACACTTCGATGAATCCATTTACTACATCTACTCTCGAAGCTGTATCCGTAACCCAACTCACAGAGTAGTCGTCAAAGTCTTTCAAATCTCCACTTTTGTAGAATTTAATCAAGGCCATCAATGTGGTTTTCTGAACATCATTCTCCGCTACCGTACTTGCTTTTTCGAGCCAGTAAATTATTTTATCGATAGCAGCACCGTACATTCCTCCGCTCTTCCAAACTTTCTCCACCATCTTACCGTTCTCCATCATCAGCTTCGAATTCAAACCCCACATCGGTTGTTCTTTCACATTTTTCTTAATCAAGCCAGCATAATAGGTTTCCGCTTGTTTTTGAGTAACACCTTCGTAGAAATTTCCAGCTGAAGATTTCACAATATCTACATTGGCGCTCAAATCAACAGCTTTCGGTGCCACCTTTGGGTCGAAGATAATTGGTTCTAGCATTTTTGTAAACTCTTCCACTTTCATTCCTTCTAATGGTAGTTTCGCATTATCCGATTTGCTGATTAATTCTTTGAAATACTCGAAATTGAAATCGGGCAACATCTTGGCATTGCTGTAATGATGGTGAATTCCGTTCGCAAAGAAAACGCGTTGACAATATTCTATAAACTTTTTATAGTCTTCCGTGTTCTTATCTCCTGTATACGTTGTAAGTATGGTTTCAATGGTTTTTCTGATACAAAGGTTGTACTTGTATTTTTGATCCCAAGCCATGTCTCGTCCACAAAGTCCCGCTTCATATAAGTAATAAGCAAGCTCTTTTTGTTTAGCACTTAAGTCGGCAAATCCAGGCACGTCATAGCGTAGCACTTGGATATCAGCAAATCGGTCGGCCATAATTTCTGTTGGGGTAGCCACTACAGAATCTTTCTTTTGTGCGGTTTGTTCTGTTTTCTTTTCACCATTAGTACACGACAGAATGCTTGCTGATAAAAGCAATGACGCGATGTAAAATTTATTCATTTTCATTTTTTAATATATTAAGTTAATTATTGTGATACGGAACGAAGCGTAAAAGTAGAAAAAATTTACTTCCCACAAAGATGGATTAATAAACTTAAACTGAGATTAGTCATCTGATTAAAAGACAAAAAAATAGCCACAACTATTTGTTATGGCTATCTTCATGTATAAATGGATTTGACGCTATTACTATGTAAACATTGTCAACCTATAAAAGAAAGTGCTTTTTTCGCTTTATCCAGCAATCGTAAGAATGTTTCCGCTTCTCGTTACCGTATATTTTTTTAATGGAGCAGGAGGTGGTCCTCCTGTTACATTTCCACTATTGTCGAACGTACCACCATGACATGGACATACAAAACTATGACCGCTCGGGTTGAAATATACACTACATCCTGAGTGAGTGCAACTCTGAGCCACAGCGATATAGTTTCCGGCATCATTAGCTACTACCACGCCATTAGATGAAATAGCTCCTCCAGCAGTATTCAGCGAATTATTGGCAGGCTGTGATAAATCGATAGTGAAATTTACTGTTGGTCCCTGTGGGGTGGTGGAGGTTGAATTGCTTTTCTTGCAACTTTCAACTAATAGTGTTGAGCCCACAACCCCAAGTCCACAAAGGGCTCCTGATGTTTTTAAGAATTTTCTTCTGTCCATAATTACTTTTTTAATGACACGATTATTTTAATTTATACTTGTAAACATAGTTTGAATTGATTCTAACTAATGATAATGGTAGTGTATTACACATAATTGAATAGTTGTCAATGGGTAGTTGTTTTACAAATCGTATTAGTTTTTTGTGCTTATATTCCTTTTGATATACAAAGGTACATTTGGTTTAAAGGCAAACTTAGAAAACGAGGCTAATCTTCAAATTGTATCGATTTGCATTTCCTTCTTGATTTACATATAAACTTAAAACTTAAGCTTCATGTGTCTTCGAAGAATTCGAAACCAAATGAAAAATTTCTTTCAATTCAAGTTCGGTCAAATACTTCCATTGGCCAGTTGGTATATCAAGGTGAATATTCATGATTCTGATTCGTTTCAGTTTCGTTACTTTGTACCCAAAACGTTGACACATCCTTCTGATTTGCCTATTCAGCCCTTGTGTAAGTACAATTTTGAACGAACATTTCCCCTTTTGTTCTACTTTACACTTATTTGTCATGGTACCTAATACAAGGACTCCGTTACTCATGCCTTCAATAAAACCGCGTTTTATAGGCTTGTTCACCGTCACCAAGTATTCTTTCTCGTGATTGTTTTTCGAACGCAAAATTTTATTCACTATGTCGCCATCACTCGTTAATATAATGAGTCCTTCGCTATCTTTATCAAGTCTCCCGATTGGAAAAATACGTCTTGGGAATTTGATATAATCAATGATGTTGTCTTTTTCAAGCTCTGTATCGGTCGTGCAAACAATACCAACGGGTTTGTTAAAGGCAATGTAAACGTGCCTTTCAGCGGAGTCGCTTATTGTTACACCATCCACCTTTACTTCGTCATTCATGGTTATTCTCAAACCTATTGCAGCAGGTAGTCCGTTCACCGTTACTTTTCCCTCACTTATTAACGTATCAGCCACCCTACGAGAGCAATACCCTACTTCCGATAAATATTTGTTTACGCGTATAGTTTTAATGTCTTCCATGATGAGTATGTTTATGAAAAAGATTCTTGTTTTGTTTTATTTTGATTTAGACTTTTATTGTCATTATTCAATGCTTCTTCAATCTTGTATGACTTTCATTCGTATTTTATTAATCTAAGTGCAATCAAAATCCAATTTCATAAATTATCATCACCCTTAATCTTTAAGTATACTCTGGCTAATGAACGCAAATAACTGTTTTGCTGTTGTTGGTTTTTCTATTGTGCTCATTAAATTATTAAATTCATGTAGATTGATATAGTTATGTAATTTGGTCATGTCTTCATCCGACAATTCTTTAAATGCCATACTCCAATTTGGAAAAATTTTCTTTTCCACTCTCTCTTGATGAATAAGTGTAACATGCGAATGTCGTTTGTCTTTGCATAGCAATTCAAAAAAATCGAGAATAACTTTTTCATCTCCTTCAAGTATTTGTAGGAATTCTTTATTATGATAGAGTAAGCATCCACTTATACTATGTTTCGAACTAAACTCCCGCGACTGAATAAGTATTTTGAGAATGTCTTGTGAACTTAAGTCATCAACAGCAATACTATTAAAGATTAATTCGAAATACATAGTTTTTAATTTCACTGCGAAAGTACCACTTATTTTTAATTGTTTTTACTTTGAAGGAAGGACTAAAAACATGAAATTTGTCATAATTTGAATAAGGAAAATATGTATAAAAACGTTGCCTTCAATTTCATTTTCTATCAGCATCTTCTTTCCAACACTCAAAGCGATTAGAACAACCGCTCACCTATTTCCTTTTCATCGTTCTATTGGTTGTTTGTTGCCTCTTTTAATTAAAAACAATTAAAACTCTTCAATATTTATCAACGAATAATTATTTACTTGTTTATTATCCTTAATTTCGTCAACTGAAAAAACCCCTAGGAAAAGGAATGGGTTTTTATTCGATTTTAATTACTCAATTAGATAATTCATAAATGTCAGGAAATACCTTTGGAACACTTTTTAGATTGACCACTTTTGGCGAATCACATGGCTCTGCTATTGGTGGCATCATCGATGGTTGTCCTGCTGGTTTGTCAATCGATTTTGAATTTATTCAACACGACCTTAATAGAAGAAAACCTGGTCAATCTAATATTGTTACACAGCGCAGCGAAAGCGATAGAGTGGAATTTCTTTCTGGTATCGTGAATGGACACACCCTAGGAACCCCAATTGGTTTTATCATCAAAAACGAAAATCAGCATCCCGAAGATTATAACCACATCAATGATGTTTATCGTCCTTCTCATGCCGATTATACTTATGATGCAAAGTATGGTATACGAGACAATCGTGGAGGAGGTCGTTCTTCCGCACGTGAAACTGCTTCAAGGGTAGTAGCAGGAGCAATTGCAAAATTAATATTAAAGAAATACGGAGTAAGCATCTATGCATACACCTCTCAGGTTGGTGATATTTCTTTATCAAAGGATTATCATCAGTTAGACTTTTCTAAAATCGAATCAAACGATGTTCGGTGCCCTGATGATTTGGTGGCCGCAGAAATGATAAAGAGCATTGAACAAGTTAGAAAAGCTGGCGATACCATAGGTGGGGTGATTAGTTGTGTTATCAATGGTACACCCGTTGGTCTTGGTGAGCCTGTCTTTGACAAGCTTCATTCGGATTTAGGAAAAGCCATGTTGAGCATCAATGCTGTGAAGGGTTTTGAATATGGAAGTGGATTTGATGGTGCCAAGATGACAGGAAGCGCTCACAATGATTTGTTCATTCCTAAACACAATCAGGATGGAAATCAAAATCCACCACTCACAAAAACCAATCATAGTGGCGGTATTCAAGGAGGAATAAGTAATGGAGAAGATATTTATTTCCGAGTTGCTTTTAAACCAGTAGCTACTATCATGCAAAACCAAGAAACAATTAATTCGAAAGGTGAAGCCACAGAGATGAAAGGCAAGGGGCGTCACGATGCATGCGTATTACCTCGTGCAGTGCCTATTGTAGAAGCTATGGCAGCACTTGTAATTGTCGACCATCTTTTTAAAAATAGAAATTCAAAAATTTAATATTAATAAAACAAACCAATGACAAAGGAACCTAAAAAGAAAAAAAGTTTAATTCGTAGAATCCTTAAATGGACAGGTATTACTTTTTTAGTACTCATTATTCTCATCATACTTGCTCCTTTTGTGTTCAAGAAACAAATTATTCAATTTGCTAAAGACGAAGCCAACAATAGTTTGAATGCCAAAGTGAATTTTGGTGAATTCGATTTGACATTAATAAGTTCGTTTCCCGATTTCAAACTTTCGGTAAACGATATTTCGGTTGCCAACATTGGCGATTTTGATGGTGATACCTTATTAAGTGCAAAAAATCTATCGGTAGGTTTAAACTTGATGAGTGTTATTAAAGGAGATAATTATAAAATTAATACGATCTCTATCAATCAACCTCGTATTCATGCTTTGGTATTAAAGAACGGAAAATCGAATTGGGACATCACCAAACCTTCTACCGACCCAGCTAAACCTGAAGCGCCAAAGGAGCCTTCGAAGTTTAAAATGACTTTAAAGAAGTTCGAAATAAAAAATGGCTATGTTGTTTACAACGATGCTTCAATGGCCATGAAAACAGAATTAGCTACTCTTAACTTTACCTTGAGTGGCGATTTTACTTCTGATAATTTCTTACTTAAAACATTAACCGAGATTGAGAAATTTAGCTTGAGTTATGGTGGTATTACATACATGAACAAGGTAAACACACGCTTGAAAGTTGATTTGGATGCCGACATGCCTAATTTTAAATTTACGTTTAAAGAAAACGAATTCTCTTTCAACGAACTTACACTTGGCTTGGATGGATACTTTGCTATGCCGAAAAAAGACATGGACATGGATTTGAAATTCAAAGCAAATCAAACAGAGTTTAAAAACATTCTTTCGCTTATTCCTGGAGTATATACCAAAGATTTCAAAGACGTAAAGACATCAGGAACCTTAGCATTGAATGGTTTTGCAAAAGGAATTTACAACGATAAGAAACTCCCTGCCTTCGGTGTAAAGTTGTTGATTGCTAACGCCATGTTTCAGTATCCTTCGTTGCCTAAATCCGTTAATAATATTCAAGTAGACTTAGCGGTTGATAATAAAACAGGATTGACTGATGCGACAGTAATTGATTTAAATAAATTTCATGTGGAGATGGCTGGCAATCCTGTCGATGCGACTATGCACGTTTCTACACCTGTTTCAGATGCCAATATTGCTGCGCAGATAAAAGCAAAAATAAACCTTGCTTCTGTTAAAGATGTGGTGCCAATGGAAAAAGGCGATAACCTCACAGGTACTGTTAATGCTGACATTAAAATGAAAGGCCGAATGAGTTCTATCGATAAGAAGGAATATGAAAAGTTTGATGCACAAGGAAATCTAAGCATCGAAAACATGGATTATAAATCAGCCACATTGAATTACCCGACACAAATCACAAAACTAGCTTTGGCCTTTTCTTCTAAATTTGTTGAATTAACTCAATTGTCTGCAAAGGTGGGTCGTAGCGATTTTCAATTAGATGGTCGTATTGATAACTTCCTACAATATGCTTTGAAGAACGAACTCCTTAAAGGAAACTTCAACTTAAAATCATCCTTAATTGATTTGAACGAGTTTACTTCTTCCGAACCTAGTCAGCCTGCAGCACCGGCTAAAACAGATACCACCAAAATGTCGGTGGTTGAAGTGCCTTCTAACTTAGATGTAAAATTAAATGCAACCATCAACAAACTTAAATACGACAATCTGGACATCACTAATATTTCGGGTGGAGTAGGAGTAAAGGATAGCAAGTTAAGTTTAGATAAACTTCGAATGGAGATGAAACAATTGGAAGGCACCATGATGCTTTCAGGTGTTTATAACACACAGAACATCAAAAAACCTACCGTTGATTTTGATGTTGATATTGCAAACTTCGATATCCCTAAAACCTTTACCACTTTTGCAACAGCTCAAAAGTTGGCTCCTATTGGTAAGTATGCCAAAGGTAAATTCGGAACCACCATGAATTTTGCTACTGCCCTCGATCAACACATGTCGCCCGATTTAAAAACACTTGCTGGTGGTGGTAAGTTAGAAACCAAGAGTGTTGAAGTGGATGGCTTCGAACCATTAAATAAACTTGCCGATGCATTAAAACAACCTAAATATAAAAAGTTGACTTTTGAAAATGTAAATGCAACTTATGAGTTCAAAGATGGTAGAGTGCTTGTTCACGAAATGCCAATTAAATCTGGCAACATCACTGGTAAAGTAAAAGGTTCAACAGGTTTTGATCAAACAATTGATTACAACTGGAACTTAGAAATTCCCACTGCTGAGCTTGGTTCGCAAGCCAACGCACTTGCGGGTAGTCTTCTCGATCAAGCCAACAAAAAGGCAGGAACTAGTGTGAAGATGCCTGATAAGATTAAAGTGAATGCTACATTCGGTGGTACTATCACCAAGCCGACCATAAAATTAGGAAATATGAATAGTGGTGAATCGGTGAAAGACCAAGTGAAAGATGTAGTAAACAAAGGAGTTGATTTAGCAAAAGATAAAGCCAAAGAAGAGTCGGATAAAATTATGCGCGATGCACAAGCACAGGCTGATAAGTTGAAGGCCGAAGCTCAAGCATTGTCGGACAAAACACGAGCCGAAGGTTATGCTGCTATTGATAAAAACATTGAGAACATTGGCAATCCTATTGCAAAAATGGGTGCTAAAGCGGGCGCTCTTGCTGCAAAACAAGAGGTGGATAAAAAGGCTCAGAAAATTGTGGATGAAGCCAACAACAAGGCCAATGACATCATGAATAAAGCAAAGATTGAATCGGATAAAAAATTAGCTCACTAATTGGGTAATATTTTAATCAATGGCTATTCTGCTTTGTAGTATGTACTTTTAATTGTGTTTTAATAATTATGAATTATAATAAAATTATCGTTTTCTTACTTTCCTTTTTATCCATAAATGCTTTTTCGCAAGACGAGAAACCTTGTCAGGTGATTGAAAATGCTAAGGCTTTGAAGCTATACCAACAAGGCATTGATAAAAAGAATAAAAAAGAAGAGCGTCTCGACTTCCTAAAAAAAGCGCTTGACTTAGAACCCGATTATGTGGATGCTAATTTTGCTTATGCTGAAGAAAAGATTAAAACTCTTATTTATTTAAATGCCTCTTTCAAACCTACCGAAGAGTATTTCAAAAAGGTCATTCAAATTTGTCCCAACTACCATTCCGATGCCTATTATTACTTAGGGTTTATTTATTACGAAGAGGAAAAATGGGATAGCTGCATGAAATACCTCAAAGGGTTTCAAAACTATAAATCGGATGACGATACCAAATTCAATAAGAATTATCCTGCATTTTTATCTCAAGCAAAAGACATGATTTCGTATGCAAAAGTGTATAACGAAATTTTTGCTCATCCTGTTCCTTTCGATCCAAAGCCTGTTGAAGGTATCTCTACCGAACGAGACGAATACCTCCCTATCATATCGCCTGATGATGAGATGATGCTCTTCACCCGAAGAATGCCTTATAAGAGCCGAAATGGAATAGTGGGCGAAACCTACGACAACGAAATAGAAGTCTTTAGTCTTAGCAAACGCGATGCCTCCACACATAAATTTCCCAAAGGAAGTCAAATGCCTAGTCCGTTCAACGAAGGAGGAAACGAGGGCGGTGCCACCATTAGTATCGACAATAAGCACCTGTATTTTACAGCATGCAAAGATGAAAAAGGAGCTGTGGCCAATTGCGATATTTATTATTCCGATTTGGTAGATGGCGAGTGGACCAAACCTCAAAAAGTAGAAGGAATAAACGACCCTGTCTTTTGGGATTCGCAACCAACCCTCGCTTCCGATGGTAAAACTCTTTATTTCGCTTCCGACCGGAAAGGTGGTTACGGTGGTGTCGACCTTTACGTTACCACTCGAAACGATATTACTAATCAATGGAGCAAACCCGAGAACCTTGGCAAAACCATTAATACCAATGGTGACGAAAAATCGCCTTTCATCCATTCCGATTTTCAGACACTTTATTTTTCTTCCAATGGTCTTCCCGGTGTTGGTGGTTTCGATATTTTCTTGTCGCGTAAAAACGAAAAAGGAGCTTGGACAGAACCCAAAAACCTAGGTGTTCCTATCAATACCAATTCTGATGACCTTGGCTTTTTTGTTAGTACTGACGGCCATCTTGGCTACTTTGCCTCCAACTCGCATTCGCAGATGAAAAACAAATCCGTAGGTGGATACGATATTTATTCGTTCGAATTGTACAAAGAAGCTCGCCCTGACGAAGTAGCATTTGTTCGTGGCAAGGTAGAAGATTTGGGCAATGCCGAATCGAAAAAGTTTGATGTGGAGGTAAAAGATGCCACCACAAAAAAATCTACTAAAGCCATGGTGGATACCATCACAGGCGAATATTCGGTGGTGGTTGATATGAAGGAAAAACACGATTTAATAGTAGAAGTAAAAAGCGACAACTATGCTTTTAGCTCGCAACTCATTGCCAAAGACTCTATCCAAAATGCAAAACCTGTAAAAGTAAAACTCACTGCCGACATCATCAAAGTAGGCCAAACCTATTTGCTGAACAATATTTATTATTCGTCCAACTCAGCAGTGCTCGATCCGCGTTCCAACATTGTTATCGAAGAGTTTGTGGCCTTCCTCAAAGCTCACCCTACACTCAAAATAGAGATACATGGCCACACCGACAACGTAGGTAACGAAAAAGCCAACCTCGCCCTATCCACCGACCGTGCCTTCACCGTGCGCGATGTATTGCTTGCCCGCGGCATCGAAGAAAACCGACTCATTGCTTTCAAAGGTTTCGGAGCCAGCAAACCCATTGCCGATAATACCACCGAAGCAGGACGAGCAAAAAACAGACGCACCGAGTTTGTAATCGTTAGTAAATAATATATCGTTTTTTAGAGCGTTTTACCTTCGCCTTTCTTTTGAATCATGCCCTAAACCAAGTCCAATTACCATTCGTATTTCCTAAAACTCCTAACAACCAACAACTAAATCTCAAATCTAATATCTCAAATCTCACATCTATTTAGGGCGTTTCCCTTTCTACCTTTTCGTAAACTTCAGCCCTGCTATCCGTTCCAAGTCCGCCCATCCCACAAGCCAACGCATGCGGGCTTTCCACTTCTATCAGGCGCAGTTAGTCAGCGCATCACTCTTTGTAATCGTTAAGTATACACAAACAAAAACCCTCCGAACATTATTGTTCGGAGGGTTTTTTATTTGTACCATTTACCTACTCGTTTAATATGTACCCGTGTTTCAACGCTTCTTCTTAGTTCTTATAGTAGAAAAGATTTTTGATGGTTTTTGAGATGTATGAAACACTCTCGAGATAACTACCTTTTGTAATCCAACTCTATAAATGATTTTATAACTCCAAACAATTATATAGCGATATTCATTTTTCTTATGTTTAAGGAGAGGTTCAATCTGTCCTATTTTTGGATGATGTTCTAATCGAACCACCGAATCTAATATTTTAGTTAAAACCAATTCTGCATAAAATGTCCCTTGTTCTTTCTGTATATATTTTACAGCTCTTTCAAGTTGATTAGTTGATAATTTTGTCCAAATTACTTCAACCATTTCTTCGCTTTTTTCACAACCTCTTTATGCGTATACACCTGCCCAAGCTTTTCTTGTTCTTCCGATTTTTCTATATCTGCTAGCAATGCCAGTTGTTCATACACATCTTCTAGCGTGGTTGAAGCGTTTACCCTATTTGCAATTTCTAAAAGCGATTGTTTTATTTTTATTCCACTCATGGTTCTTATTTTTTACAAAGATAAGTTTTTTCTTTTTCAACACCGAGTACACAAACCAAAAAGAGTTTCACAGATAAATAAAAAAAACTCCAACCATCTCTGCTAGGAGTTTTTTAACGTTTTGCCCTTCTTGGTGTTTTCACCAACAAGTAAAATTGGTAAATCTTACTTTTTATATTCAATACGTTTGCAGGTGAAAAAACGGCACTAATATCTAAAGAGGGACAAGAAGGGAAGCTAAGTTTTTGGAAAAGATTATTTAGCTTTAAAT
>Ga0194047_10001692_pt1 | contig 13198 bp, 13 predicted proteins | sample JunL225m_MetaG_2_FD_160070 | JGI IMG/M metagenome (GOLD analysis project Ga0194047, IMG submission 160070) | Anoxic zone freshwater microbial communities from boreal shield lake in IISD Experimental Lakes Area, Ontario, Canada - Jun2016-L221-5m | ecosystem: Environmental > Aquatic > Freshwater...
TGACTTTGGGCCGTTTTCGGATGCATCTGTTGATTATCCTGATTTCGCACATCCTGTTGCAACATCAGTTGAAAAAGGTGAAACACATTTTGGAATATTAATTTGCGGTAGTGGAAACGGTGTTGCTATTACGGCAAATAAACATCAAAAAATTCGTGCGGCATTATGCTGGACCGAAGAGTTGGGTTCACTTGCCCGACAACATAACGATGCAAATATTTTGTGCTTACCTGCTCGTTTTATTGATTTAGAACTTGCAAAAAATATCACAAATAAATTTTTGACAACTGCTTTTGAAGGTGGTCGTCATCAAAATCGTGTAGATAAAATTTATTGCTAAATCAAGTTCCGTAAAGATGTTTAATTAAACGTCTCTACAAATAAAATAATGAACGAAACCATTCAAAAATTACAACAAGGAGATGCACGGGTTTTGGCTCGGTGTATTTCAATGGTTGAAAATGAAACAGCAGGTTACGATGATTTTTTGCAACAACTTTCGCTCGATAAACTGATACCCATAACAGGAATCACAGGCCCTCCCGGTGCTGGTAAAAGCACACTCATCAATGCATTGGCAAAACACTTTACCGAACAAAATAAAAAGGTAGCCATCGTTGCCGTTGACCCAAGTTCGCCATTTAATCAAGGCTCGATAATGGGCGACAGATTGCGAATGAGCGAACATTTTTTACACCCCAATGTTTTTATCAGAAGCATGGCAACACGAGGAAGTTTGGGTGGACTGGCACCTAAAATTTTTGAAGTGTGTGATGTATTTCGTGCTGCAAATTTTGATCATATTATTATCGAAACTGTAGGTGTTGGACAAAGTGAAGTTGAAATTGCTGCACTTGCCGATACAACCGTTTTGGTTTTAGTGCCTGAAGCAGGAGATGAAATTCAAAACATGAAAAGCGGTGTGATGGAAATTGCCGATGTGTATGTGGTAAATAAATCGGATCGTGAAGGTGCTGATACCTTTTTTAATAATTTATTTATGGTTGCCCACACCAATATTCGCAATAGTTGGGAAGCACCGGTGATAAAAACCATTGCTTATCGAAATGAAGGAATAACAGAGCTGTTGAGTGCCATCGATAAACATATTCACGCTTCAAATAACACCGATAAAAAAATTCATTTGCTTGCCGAAAAAGCAATGATGATGATTCGCAATATGCGCACAAAAGATATTTCAATCTCACAAATTGAAAATGAATTGAAAATATTAAGTACTCAGAATGATTTTAATATTTACCGTTACGTAAAAAAATATTTGTAATTATTTTTCTTCCTAATTTCAAATTCGTATTCAATATTTTTTTGATTTCTAAAATTGAGTACTTTCGCAGCAGAAAACAACAAGTATGAATAAACTGATAGAAGCAATAAAAAAATCTTTGGCAAAAGATGGTATCAATGAAAATGTGGTTGCATTGCTAAAAGAATTGAGAGAATGGTTTAAAGCAAACATGAACGAGCCGGGATATGTTAAAATGGTTCGTTTGGCTTATGAAGATATTGAAGCAAACGGAGATTATACTTATTTGTTTTTGGAGGATAGTGATGGGAAAGCAAACCTTGAGTATTTTATTGATTTGCTAAGCGATAACCAAAATAAATACAACAAAGAAGAGCTACAGGAAGTACGCAACTTGATGGAAGGTATTGAGCCTGAAGTTGAGGAAGAAACAGAAGACAACGCATAATCTTTCCGAATTTTTTCGGACTACATTTAAATTTTTTTAGGCGATTTTATGCAACGATTTTTTGTTGCAACATTGTTTTTACGTTGCTGATAATTGCATCAGTATCGTAACCACACTCGGCATATAACTCGGCTTGTTCACCATGTTCAACAATATGATCAGGCATTCCCATCATTTTTATTTCTGCTGAATAATTATTTGCAGCCATAAATTCAATCACTGCAGATCCCATTCCACCAACAATTGTTCCGTCTTCAACAGTTATTATTTTTTTGTATTTTGAGAAAACTTCGTGCATCAATTCTTCGTCAATTGGTTTTACAAAACGCAAATCGTAATGCGCTACATTTATTCCTTCAAGTGCTAGTTTTTCGGCTGCTGCTACTGCAAAATTTCCGATATGTCCGATTGTTAAAATAGCAACATCATCACCATCTCTTAACTTTCTCCCCTTGCCAATTTCAATTTCTTTAAATGGTGTTTTCCATTCGATCATTACACCACTACCACGAGGATAACGAATGGAGAAAGGACCCGCATTTTTTTCGAGCGATGCTGTAAACATTAAGTTGCGCAATTCTTCTTCATTCATCGGTGCACTCACAATCATATTCGGAATGCATCGCATAAACGGAATATCTAATGCGCCATGATGTGTTTGCCCATCGGCACCTGCAATTCCTGCCCTATCCATACATAACACAACATGTAGTTTTTGTAAGGCAACATCATGCACAACCTGATCATAACCGCGTTGCATAAATGATGAATAAATATTGCAAAACGGAATCATTCCTTGTGTTGCCAAACCTGCCGAAAATGTAACGGCATGTTGCTCTGCAATTCCCACATCAAAAGTTCTTTCCGGAATTTTATTCATCATGATATTAAGCGATGAACCCGAAAGCATAGCGGGTGTAACACCTACAATTTTTTTATTTTGCTCGGCAAGCTCAACCATTGTGTTTCCGAATACGTCTTGGTATTTTGGAGGTTGTGGTTTATCCGATTTCGATTTATAAATTTCTCCTGTTACTTTATCAAATAAACCCGGAGCATGCCATTTGGTTTGATTTTTTTCGGCCAATTCAAATCCTTTTCCTTTTACGGTAAGAACATGTAATAATTTCGGTCCTGGAATTTTTTTCAAGTCGTTCATTACCTTCACCAAGTGATTCACATCGTGACCATCGATAGGTCCAAAATAACGAAACTTCAACGACTCAAACATGTTGCTTTGCCTAAGCAAACCAGCTTTCATCGTATCGTGTATTTTGCCAATAATATCTTGTGAAACATGACCCACTTTTCTTAATCTGTCGAGCGCTTTCCAAACATCATCTTTAAAACGATTGTATGTTGGCGATGTAGTGATGTCTGTTAAATATTCTTTCAATGCACCAACATTTGGGTCGATGCTCATGCAATTATCGTTAAGCACAACAAGCAAATTTGAGTTTTCAACCCCAGCATGATTCAAGCCTTCAAAAGCAAGTCCTGCAGTCATTGCACCATCACCAATTACAGCAATATGCTGACGATCTAACTCACCTTTAAGCCTCGATGCAACAGCCATTCCGAGTGCCGCTGAAATTGATGTTGACGAATGACCAACACCAAAAGTATCGTATTCACTTTCGTTTCGTTTTGGAAAACCCGAAATGCCTTTATAAACCCTGTTTGTATAAAACTTTTCTCTTCTTCCGGTAAGAATTTTATGTCCGTATGCCTGATGACCAACATCCCAAACCAATTGGTCGTATGGCGTATTAAAAGCATAATGAAGAGCAACTGTAAGCTCAACCACACCAAGACTTGCCGCAAAATGTCCTCCGTGTACCGACACCACATCAATGATATACTGACGTAAATCTTCACAAACCTTATTTAAGTCTTCCTCCTTTACTTTTCGAAGATCAATCGGATATTTGATTGGTTCTAAAAACGGTCCTGCTTTAATCTCTGATTTATTCACGTATTCCCTTTTACTATTATCGGTTTACAATAACCAACTAAAAAATTTATCAAAAATAATCAATTCTTGTTTGCTGTTTTTATAAAAAATTACAAACGTGCGTCAAGAATATTCAAATCATATCTAGGACTTAAACTTATGACAGGTATGGTTGAGTGATTGACCATTTGCTGTGCAAATTTTCCTAAGAAAAATGAACCGATTTGCGCTTCCTGTTCTGTCATAATAATAATCAAATCGGCATTAACTTTATCGGCATGTTCAATTGTTGAATTAGTAATATTTGAACCCACTTTTTTCTCGATGGTATATTCAATTTTTGCCTCTTCCATTTTCTCCTTTACCTGTTTTAAATAAACATTTAAATGCCTTTCTGTTTCAACATCCAAATCAACTGTAACGCCTAAAACGTGAATTGTTGAATCAAATTGTTTGGCAAGTTTTATGGCAAACGGAACTTTTTGCCTCGATTCAATTGTTGTATCAATTGGCAATACTATTTTCTTAAAATTATTGTGTTGTGCATTTTCGCGCATGGTTAAAACCGGACACTTGGCCATACTCACAACACGGTATGCAGTACTTCCCATCCAAAACTCTTCAAACCCTGATATACCATGGGTTCCCATAATAATTAAATCGGCATCAACCTCATTCGAAGCATCAATAATTCCATTATATGGCCGTCCTGATTTATGTAAAAACTGATAATCAAAACCATCACAATTTTGATTAATTATTGCTTTAATATCATTGTTCGAAATTCCTTCATCAATATGAATAACACAAAGTTTACTGTTATATTTTTTGGCAAAAAACAGAGCCGATTTTAATGCAACAATTGCTTGTGATGAACCGTCAAATGGTAAAAGAATTTGCTTAAATGCATTTTCCATAAATGTTAAAATTTAGTACAAGATAATCTTTTGCCAAAATATACCAAGATTGAATAATACAATGTTTACTGTCCTTTGAAATTGGGTTTTCTCTTTTCGATAAACGCAGTAACACCTTCTTTGTAATCATCACTTCTTCCGGCTATTTCCTGGCAATATGCTTCATATTCGAGCATTGTATCCAAATCGGAATGAAATGATTTATTGAGCATTTTTTTCATCATGGCAATAGCTTTGGTTGGGGCATTTTGATAATATGCTGCCATTTTATCTGTCTCCATATCGAGTTCTTCGGGCTTTACCACACGGTTTACCATGCCCCATGCTAGCGCTTGTTGTGCAGTAACTTTCGTTCCCATTGTGGATAGTTCGAATGCTCGAGCCGATCCAACCAATCGTGGTAAAAAATAAGATGAACCTGAATCGAGCACTAAGCCAACATTCACAAAAACTTCTATCAATGATGCGTTTTCTGATGCAACAATCATATCGCTAGCAAGTGCCATCGAACAACCTGCTCCTGCAGCAACTCCATTTAGTTTACAAATAATCGGAATGGGTAAATTTCTCATGGCTTTAATCATTGGATTATAGCGCTTGTAAATTGATTCGCTTAGCGAGCGTTTAGTTCCTGCTATCGATTTTAAATCCTGACCCGAGCAAAATGCTTTACCTGCTCCTGTTAAAATAAGCACGCGAATGCTTTTATCCTTTTCGCACTTTTTCAATGCATCAATTACATCATAGCTTTGCTGTTCGTTAAATGCATTAAAAACATCAGGGCGATTTAATGTTAGTGTTGCAATTCCGTTGTTTACATCAAATAATATTGTCTCGTAACTCATGTTATTTTAAAGGATTATTCTTTGATAAAGTTTTGAATGAAGCAAAATATTTTTGTTATAAAATAAAAAACATGATTAGTGTACCAGTTAAAAATCCCATGTACAATTGTTGCTGATTATGCGACTCTGCATAAATTCTTGCCGATGCTGTAATACCTGTAATAATAAAAATAATGATCAGCAATAACCTGATATCAAAACTTGCCTGATGAACAGAAGCAACTATAACTGCAGATAAAGCACCTAATGCCGAAGTATGAATGCTGATTTTATAAAATAAATTAATGATTAAAACAGCAACAGTTATGGTTGAGCATGCCAATAAATAGGAAACAATAATTTGAGGTGCTCCTACTTTCATGAATAAATAATAGTTGAGCAAATAAATTGTAGAGGTGATGATATATGGCAATGTTCGCTCGTCTTTATTATCAATTAATAGCGAACTTATTTTACCAAGCACTTTCATCAACAGCACGATTAATAGTGGTAGAATTCCTGTTGTTACAAAAATGAAAAGTATATAAATTAATTTAACATTATCGCTTAACCCAAATTGCAAAACCGGAAATAAAACAAACAACAATAACAGGCTTATTAGGTTAATAAAAACCGGATGAAATATTGATGAAATAATGAGGGCTACTTTTCTGTTCATTTTTACTTCGCAAAGAACTCATTTGTTTTTGATGAAATCCGTACGTAAATTCGTACAGATATTTTTTAAAATGAAAACTGCAACTGTTACTGGATTTAGAGATAATATTAAAGATTACCTGGAAGAAATTATTGATAACCATGAAGAGTTATTGATATCGCGCGCCAAAAATAAAAATGTAGTTGTACTGTCTCAGGAAGATTATGAAGCTATGCGTGAAACCGCATATTTATTGTCTTCATCAGCAAATGCAAAACGAATTAACGATTCGTTGAAACAATTTGAAAAAGGTAAATTAGTAAAAAAATCTTTGAAAGATTTATGATTTGTTTTACTGAAAACGCTTGGGATGATTACTTGTTTTGGCAACAAAACGACCCTCAAAAAATTGTAAGAATAAACGAATTATTAAAAGCAATAACCAGAGAACCCTTTAAAGGAATTGGAAAACCCGAACCATTAAAAGGAAATTTAAGCGGATGGTGGAGCAGAAGAATTGACCTTGAACATCGCATATTATATAAAATGGAAAACAAAAATGTGATTGTGCTACAATGCAGGTTTCATTATAGCTAAGCTTACATCAACGAATCAATGATACTTTCAATGCTCACACCTTCGGCTTCGGCTTTATAATTTTTGATAAGGCGATGACGCAATACATTTTTTGCAACAGCTTTTACATCATCAATATCGGGCGAATAACTTCCGTTAATCAATGCATGGCATTTTGCTCCAAGAATAAGGAATTGCCCGGCACGCGGACCTGCACCGAAAGAAATAAATTCGTTTACTTTATCGGTTGCATTTGCTGTTTGCGGACGTGTTTTGCTCACTAATTTCACTGCATATTCTAACACATTATCGGCAACCGGAACTTTTAAAACCAAGCTCTGAAAAAATAATATTTCGTTGGCATGCAATATTTTTTGAAGCTGAGGATGTTTACCGCTTGTTGTGTTTTTTATCACCAACAGTTCTTCTTCAAATTTGGGATAATCTAAAATGACGTTAAACATAAAACGGTCGAGTTGCGCTTCAGGCAAAGGATACGTTCCCTCCTGCTCAATCGGATTTTGTGTTGCCAAAACAAAAAATGGTTGGTCGAGTGTATGGTTTTTTCCGTTGGCTGTAATCGATCTTTCTTGCATCGCTTCGAGCAATGCAGATTGTGTTTTAGGAGGAGTACGATTAATCTCATCGGCCAAAATAATATTCGAAAATATTGGACCTCTGATAAATTTAAACTCTCTCTTTTCATCTAAAATTTCAGAACCTGTGATATCACTCGGCATTAAATCGGGAGTAAATTGTATGCGGCTGAATTTTAAATCGAGCACATCGGCAATGGTACGAACGAGTAATGTTTTTGCCAGCCCCGGAACACCAACCAGTAAGGTATGTCCATTAGCAAAAATCGACATCAGCACAGCATCAACAACATCATGTTGCCCGATAATTACTTTGCCAATTTCAGCCTTTAGTTCTTTGTATTTTTTATGCAGCGCATCTGCCGCTTCAACATCTGATTGATATACTGTAGTCATTAAATTATTTTTTAGTAAATTTATCTAAACTAGGACAGTTCTGATATGAATCTGAAACATGAATGTAAATCTTTTTGCGGTATCCTTCAATCCAATCCTGCATGGCTTTTTGTTGTTTGCGCTGAAAGGCCATTGCCTGCAATTTTTGGTAATCATCTTTCATGTTACACTCATGAGGTTTCGACTCTGATTTAAGATACATCACACGCCATGCTTTATCTCTATCAGGTCCTGGTATTGTTATCTGTTCAGGCTCCGACATTTCGCCCGGTTTCATTTTTTCGATAATGAAGTAAAGGTCTTTCGGAAGTTCGTCAATTGGTACTTTTGTTGTTCCAATTTGTCCTTCAGTAATAAAACCGCCATTTGCTTTGGTAGGCATATCATCCGAATATTTTTTTGCCGCATTTTCAAACGTTAACGAGTCAATTTTTATCTGCCAAATAATGCTATCCATTTTTTGTTTAGCAATTTCAATATCCGACCTGAAAATTTGTGGTCGAATGAGAATGTGTCGAACATTAATATTGTCTCCTTTTCTGTTTACTAGTTTTAAAAAATGATATCCGAATTTTGTTTCAATAATTTTTGAAATGCTATCGGGTTTTAATTTAAAGGCTGCAGCTTCAAATTCTGGAACCATATCACCTCTCGAAAAATAGCCAAGCTCGCCACCTTTTGCTGCCGACCCTTTATCGTCAGAATAAATAAGCGCTAGTGTACTAAATTCTTCTCCGCTTACAATACGGTCGCGTAATTCGGTAATTTTTTGAAGCGCTATTTGCTTTGCATCTGAAGAAACTTTAGGTTGAATAATGAGTTGCGCAACTTCAATTTCGGCACTGTAATACGGAAGACTATCCATTTTATCCAACTCATTGTAATATTTTTTGATGTCGGTTGGCGATACTTTTACATCTTTTAAAATCTTTCCTTGCATTTCCTGAACCAACATGTTGCTTCTAATTTTTTCGCGATTGTTTGCTTTTATTTCGGTAATGGTTTTTCCATAAAAATCTTCCATTGCTTTTTCTCCGCCAAATTGTGCAGCAAAATACCTGATACGTTTTTCGAGCTCTCCATCCACACGTTCATCAGGTAATTCAATACTATCAAGTTGTGCTTTGGTAAGCATTAATTTATTGATAATTTGTTGCTTTAATATTTCGCATTTTACACTATCCGAAACTTTAGGCATTTCTTTTTGAAGTTGCTGAAACTCTATTTCTACTTCACTTTCGAGGATAATATTCTCGCCTACAACACCAACAATTTCATCAATGAGTTTTCCTTGTTGTGCTTGTGCCAAAAAACACATGGCAATACTAATAACCAATAAAAAAAGTTTCTTCATTTGCTGTATTTTTCAATATCCTTATTAAGCTCTGCTTCTTTCATCAGCGTTAATTCCATTTCCTTTAGCAATTTAAGTTTTCTATCGTTTAATAAAATTGAACGGATATTGTCGCGCTCAAACTCCATTAACGAAATACTATTCTTAATACGATATGCTTTAATGTTAATGAGGTAAATATAATTGCCTTCCTTTATTTCTAGAAATTTATTGTTTCGCAGAAATTGTTCTTGGTCGTAATTTTTTATAGGAAGTTCTTTCAAAATCTCATTAAAATCGAGCCATACTTCATCATCCAAAAAAGAGTTGTTTGCATATTTAACACATAATGCCGCCAACTTTTCTTTGTCGGAAATACGTGACGACCGAAATAAATTTCGTATTTGAACCAACGCTTGTGACGATTCGGTTATTTTAACAAAAGTAATTTGTACTAGATTTTTTTTGAGCTCGAAATTGTTTTTGTTCTTTTCGTAATATTCTTTCAATTGATTTTCGGTAACGGTGGTATCAATACGTTCGTTAACGAGTTTCATTTGATATTTATAAATAAGCAGCGAGTTGCGGTACTCATCAATACTTTTCTGAACGTCCTTTTCCTCATCGGTTAAGTTAAGTTGTGCTTTATTAGCAAGTACTTTGTTTCTTATCCAGTTGTCAATAAACGATTTTACAACACGTTCGCTATCGGCAGTGCTGAGTGTAGATGAAATCATTCCTTTTAAATCAGAAGGATATAAAAAATCTTCGTACACCTTTACAATAGGAGGCTCGTTGGTTGATTGCGTTTGCTTTTGTTTGCAACCAATCATTACCAATAAAACCAAAACAATATAAAAGCTATTTCTTTTCAATGAGGGCGCTAAATTAGGTGTTTTTAAATGAAATTTGAGTGCGTATTTATTTTGAAAATAACTTTTAAAATAAAAAAGCCACCTCAAAAAGGTGGCTTTCATGCATACTGTTTTACTTGATTATTTAAACAAAGTTTTTACTGTTTCTTCATTCACTTTAACCGGATATTTTTCGCGAAGCGATTTTATCCATTCTTTCTCAAGATAATTTTGATAATCGGATGTAACCAATCCTTTAGCCTCTTTCAGGCTTTTAGGTTCGGGTGCAACAACGCCATCTACCACATAAAATTTAAAGGTGTTGTTCTCATTTGCAATATCAACTACACCTTTTTTATCCCACAGTTTATCGATTGTTGGCATTTCGCCTTTTTCTGTTTTTTGATCGGTAACCACAATTGTACCACCAATTTTTTTATTCAGTTTTGCTTTAATCTCATCAACTGATTTGCCTTTTGAAACCATGCCCATCGCTTCTTTTTTTGCTTTATCGCTCAAGCAGCTATAAGTATACACTTTCAACCTTTCTTTCCACATGTATTTTGTATTGTTGGCATCATGAAACTTTACCAATCCTGCTGAATCGGAAACAGCTTTTGTCCAAACCATTTTATCCGTTAAGTCAAATAATAAAATTCCATCGTGGTATTCCTGCATCAGGTTTTTAAAATCTTCATATTTCACTTCAAGCATGCTTTCTTCAAACTCTAGCGCTTTTTCATCGCTGAATTTTTTAAACAAGCCTTTCATAATAACTGGAATAGAACCATTTGGTTGTGCTTCCTGATTTACTTGAATAAAATTACCTAAATCGCGTGCCGTGTAAACTTTTGTGTTAAAAGAAATAACAGGCTTATTCGCAACTTTTGATTCTTCCATTGCCCATTGTCCTTTTATAAAATTCGAATCAAGTTTGTCGGTAAACTCTTTAATGTTTTCAGCAAATTCTTTGTAATTGTTTTCTTTCTTAATTCGCTGTGCTACGACAATTTTACTGCTTTCAGCACGACTGTCTCTTCCGATTTTATTTTTAATTCCGTCTTCAAGTTCTTTTTGATCAGGCAATCCGCGCTTATCATCAATTTTCACAATATGAAAACCAAAAGTTGTTTTAAAAGGTTTTGATATTTCTCCTTTTTTCAAAGAGAAACACATGTCTTTAAATTCGTCTGGGAAATTGCTAAAACTGCCAAACCAAACCATCGAACCTTTGTTGGCTTTGCTTCCGTCATCTTGTGAATATAGCTCTACTATTTTTTCAAACGATTCGCCCTTCATTAATTTATCGTATGCCGAATCAATTTTCAATTTTGCTTCTTTTATCGTTTCCTCTGATGCACTTTGTCCGGTACGAAGCATGATATGTGAAATTTTTACTTCGCCACGTGCAGCACGTTTATCGTTAACCCTTAAAATATGGTAGCCAAAACGTGTACGGAACGGCATAGATACTTCTCCTTTTGGTGTATGATATGCTTGATTTTCGAATGGATAAATCATATGAAATGATGTAAACCATCCAAGTAATCCCATGTTTTTAACAGCTGATGGGTCTTCTGACTGGCTATATGCAGCCGAATCAAAACGTTCGCCTTTTAAAATACGTTTACGTATTTCCATGATTTTATTAAAAGCAATAAGCGAATCTTTAGCACTCGCATTTTCGGCACAATTAATTAAAATATGGCTTGCATTTATTTCTGTTTGCATGCGCTCGTATGCTTCAGCAACAAGCTGCTCAGTCACTTTTTTATCTGATAAATAAGGTTTTGCCAGTTGTGTGCGATATCCCGAAAGTTCCGACTTAAATGATTGAGCTGTATCAAGTTGTTTTAAACCGGCTTCGGTAACTTTCATTTTAAAATTCTCATACAAATCAAGATATTCTCTTACCGACTTTTCATCTGTTGCCTCTTTGCTGTTTTTGTTTTTAGATAACAATCTTTCAAACTCGGGAGTAAAAACGGTGTCTTTACCGAAAGTAAATACCCAAGGGGTGGTTTTTGCAACTGCAGGCTTTACTGGGGCTGCCGTTGCTATTTCGGTTTTTTTAGTTACTTTTTTCGACTGGGCAACAGCAACTAAATTGCAGATGCTAATTGCCAAAAATAAAACACTGAACTTCTTCATATTAATTTTTTACGATAATTTTGGGTTTGCAAAAATATAAAATTCTCATTCATAACCTACTTAAGCCGTTTTTGAGATAAAACAATCTTTACTAATGTTTTTCTTGAAGCAAATCAGAGGATTTCTGAACTTTGAAAAAGATTATAATTGGCTTTAATTATGAGTATTTGAAAACACTAAAAAGAAGCCGCACCATCAGGTACGGCTTCTTTCTGTATTAGGCACTTAGTGTTTTGTCAGTTCGAGTTTATCGAGACATTGGGGAGGGTAATGTGTTTTAATATGTTCTCGATAAACTCGAACTGACAACTAACAACCATCAACTAGCCGGCAAATGTGATGGAAGCAATATCGCTCGGTAATCCAATTTCGACATCAGCAAATACACCAATAACCATATACTCGCGGTTTTCGGGTTTTATTGGGTCGGCAAGCATGCGGTGGTCGTTATAAGGGCTGTGCATAGCAAGTGTTAAAAATGTCCAGTTGCTTTCGCCTTTTAATCGGCAATAAACATTAACACCCTCTATTCCTTTTTTTGTAAACTTTACAGAAACAAAACCATGTCCTAATGAAAGTGTGATAACCGATTTAAAATTTTGTGTATCAACTGGCGGGGCAGCAGCATATAAAATATCGAATGCCTGACCTATTCCATCGTTATAAGCAGGGTTTAGTTTAATAAGATTGCACGTTACGCGAAGTTTCTGGGTTTCATCGGCAATAATGCTGTCGCGCAATGCCTTCGATACTTCATAATCGTGTTTCTTTTGAATAGTGTCGTTAATGGCTGCAGTAATTTTGTCGCATGATACCGACATATCGGTTACTTGCTGAGTGGATAAATTTAAGGTAGAAGCGTAATTTGTTAACTGTGTTTTGAAGTTTGTCAACCACGATAATAATAGCGCGAAGACTGACGGAATGATGTCTTTCATTGTTTTTGTTTTTTAAGGTTTAAATAATTTAAAATTTAAGTGTGAAATGATCAATCAATCTTTACAAGGCACTTTACCATTTTTGTTGGAGTTTCGGGGTAATTTGTAAAGTTTTTTTGATTGTATAAAAAGCTTCCCCTGATACATGCAGGGAAACTCTGGAAAGAGAAAAGTATTTCCCCTGATGTTGCAGGGTATATACTATGGTACACACAAGTATTTCTTTTTTACTGAAAAGTATTTACTCTGATGGTGCATAGTATTTACCCATATAGTGCCGGGTATTTAC